>Ga0098047_10000618_pt1 | contig 14234 bp, 17 predicted proteins | sample 12_taG_FD_92585 | JGI IMG/M metagenome (GOLD analysis project Ga0098047, IMG submission 92585) | Marine viral communities from the Subarctic Pacific Ocean - 12_ETSP_OMZ_AT15267 metaG | ecosystem: Environmental > Aquatic > Marine > Oceanic | place: Subarctic Pacific Ocean | collected 2015-01-16 | reverse complement strand
TAGATACAAGTTGTGGTTGGGGTGATAGACTTGCAGGTTTCTTTGCTTCAGACGCTGAAGAATATATTGGTTGTGATCCTAATCCAAATACTTACAAACAATATTTTAAACAAATAGAAACATATAACAGTTTTCTATCTACACCTAAAAAGGTAACAATATATAATTGCGGTGCTGAAGATTTACCTTGGGAACAAATTGATAATATAGATTGTGCTTTTACAAGTCCACCTTATTTTTCTACTGAAAGATATAATGAGGGTGGTGAAAAAGAAGAAAATCAATCTTGGAAAAAATTTGATGAATATTTAAAATGGCGTGATGATTTTTATTTACCTGTATCACAAAAAACTTTTGAGAGATCCAAACATACATTTATTAACATAATGGACCCTACAATAAAAGGTAAAAGATATTATAGTTGTGATGAATTAGTTGGTAGTTTAAAAGATAACTTTGTAGGTCAAATAGGAATGAGAATTATGCAAAGACCTAAATCAGATAAACTATTTGAGAGTGCAGAAGAAAAATTAGAGTTTATGAATCGTATCTACATTGAAAACATATGGTGTTTTTCACAAGTAGAAAAACAAAATCCTAATCATTTTCAATCAAATTTTCAGGAAAAATTAGATTATTTTAGGCACAGCAGAAGGGCAACGTTATTTTAATGGAAGTTGAATTAATTAATAAAATGGGAAGTGACCTATCAGTAGTAAATGCTGCTAGAGTTTCTTTCAATAAAAGAAAATTTGCGTGGGAAGAAAAAGATGAGAAGTTAATAAAATATTTAGCTAAACATAATCATTGGTCACCATTTGCTCACGCCTCATTATCATTTAGAATTAAAGCACCTGTCTTTGTAGCAAGACAGTTAGTAAAACATCAAGTGGGTCTAGCGTGGAACGAAGTGAGTAGAAGATACGTAGATCATAAACCAGAATTTATGATACCATTTATGTGGAGAAAGAGACCAGAAGAAAGTATTAAACAAGGTTCAAGTGATGAAGAAGTACCTTATGATATTATGAAGTTAATAAACATTGCAACAGAAACTTATGATGATATGTTAGAGGAAGGTATTGCTCCAGAGATGGCAAGAATAGTATTGCCTCAATGTATGATGACCGAGTGGATATGGTCAGGCACTTTATATGCTTTTGCTAGAGTATGTAATTTAAGAGACCACGATAATGCTCAATCAGAAACAAGAGAGGTTGCAAAGGAAATTTCAGGGAATATTAAAGACCATTTCCCTATCAGTTGGAAGTATTTAAAAAATGAAGACTCACACAGTTGATTTAGCAATTACAAATTTATGTAATGCTAGATGTCCACAATGTCAAAGAACAGATATTGTAAATAATTTAAAAACTAAAGAATATTTACCATTAACAACTTGGTCACTTGCAGATTTTCAAAAAATGTTTCCAAAAGAAAGTTTAGATGATATAGAAAATTATAGTTTCTGTGGTCTTTGGGGAGACTCTTTAATGGCAAAAGATATAGGAAGAATATGTCATTATATTATTGATAACTCAAAAGCAAAAATTATTATAACAACAAATGGTAGTATTCGTAAAGAAGAATTTTATTTAAACCTTGGCAATTATTGTGGTAGAAGATTGTCAATGGTTATAGATGTAGATGGCATTGATGAGCAAATGCACCAGAAGTATAGAAGAGGAACATCATTGAAAAAATCATTGGCTGCATTGAGAGCATTATCACAAACAAAAGCCATACCACTATCTCAAACAGTATTATTTAAACATAATGAAAAACATAGAAATGATATAAAAAAATTATGCTTAAATAATGGTTCTCATTACCACGTATCTTATCCATCAGATAGATTTACTGTCAATACTTATTTTCCTAATGAAAAAAATATTGATAGATTTTATTTTACCAATGAAGATAGTGAAAGAGAATTTTTAGAGAGACCAGAGTCAGCATGGCGAGCAGGAACGAATGAATAAAAGAGATATTAAAGAAAGTATATTAGATGTTGGTAGTGGATTTTTCCTTGCTGTATTAATACAGTTATTAATATTTCCATTATTTGGTTTAAGGGTTACAATATTTGAGAATTTTCAGATTGCTTTAATATTTACAGTTGTTTCAATGACAAGGTCTGCTATATGGAGATGGTATTTTAGGAAGACTAGATGAAGAAAATAATTTGTCAATGGAAAAGAGATGGGAAATGTATTGTGCAACCTGATGGACAAGTTTTCAGATGTTGTTATTTAAAAATACACTTTGAGAGAAACTCCTTTAAGGCAAAAGAACATCCTATTATGAAAGAGTATTTGGACAATATAGAGGATCACAATGTAAAAAATAAAACATTAAAGACTATTTTAAATAGTAAATGGTTTACAAAAACATTACCTGAAAGTATTAGCGATGGTAATTATGATACAGCACCATCAATGTGCCAAAGAAAGTGTATGGTGAAAGAATAAATATGTACATGGCTATATCAAAAGAATCATACCTAGACCTTAAGGCTTACTGGGATTATCAAAGATTAAAAGAGTATAATAAAGAACTTTTAAAATTCAGATTAAATAAAGTAAGAGGCCACGCCTTTACACCAATGGGACCAATAGATCCTATCACTATGTTTGAAGACATATGGGTGAATATAAAAGAAGAAGATTTAGAACAACCTAAACCTGGTTGGGTACCACAAGATGAAAAGTTACGATTCGAATGGGAAGGTGAACCTGATAATACAGTTAAATTGCCAAAATATAAAGGAAGACCAGTTATGTTAAGGGCAAAAGGATATGAGGATAACGATATATAAGAGATATAATAATTATGTATCACATAATTTTTTACCTAAAGAGCTTGACTTTGTTAGAGAATTTTGTTATAATAATAATATTAAATATTATATTATAAGTTACAATGATAAGGAGATGTTAGAATATGAAGGACTACCTAAAAGAAATAATTAAAGAAACAGGTAATGAATACGCTACACTAGTAAGTGAAGGCGTTGAAGCAGGAGATGTATCTAGTTATATTGACACTGGTTCATATACCTTTAATGCTCTACTTTCAGGTTCAATTTTTGGTGGATTGCCATCAAACAAAATCACTGCAATCGCAGGAGAAGCTGCAACAGGTAAAACTTTTTTTGCTTTAGGTATTGTAAAATCATTTTTAGATAAGAATAAAGAGGCAGGTGTAATATATTTTGAATCAGAAAGTGCCTTAACAAGAGATTTAGTTGAAGCTCGTGGTATTGATAGTAAAAGAATGGTCATAGTACCAGTTGCAACTGTACAAGAATTTAGACATCAATCAATCAAAGTGATTGACAAGTATATAGAGCAAGAAGAATCAAAAAGAAAACCAATTATGTTTGTATTAGATAGTTTAGGAATGCTATCAACTACAAAAGAAATGACAGACACAGCCGAAGGAAAAGAAACCAGAGATATGACAAGGTCACAAATTGTCAAGGCTGCATTTAGAGTTTTAACATTAAAGTTAGGTAAAGCAAAAGTACCAATGATAATGACTAACCATACCTATGATGTTATAGGTTCAATGTTCCCACAAAAAGAAATGGGTGGTGGAAGTGGATTAAAATATGCTGCTTCAAATATTGTTTATCTATCTAAAAGAAAAGAAAAAGATGGAAAACAAGTTATTGGAAATGTGATACATTGTAAAAATTATAAATCAAGGCTTACAAAAGAAAATGCTATGATTGATGTAAGATTAACCTATGATAAAGGTTTAGATAAACACTATGGGTTGTTAGATTTAGCAATCAAATATGATATATTTAAATCAGTATCAACAAGGGTTGAACTACCTGACGGAAGTAAACAGTATGCTAAAACTATCAATAATGAACCTGATAAATTCTTTACTAAAGATATTCTCGCTCAAATTGACAAGGCAGCCAAAAAAGAATTCCTTTATGGCACAGAATAGATATGTCTTTGCTCAAAGAGATGTGGATGACTTCAGCTGCATAAAAATTGTAGAAGGAGAATACAGCGGGATCATATACACTTATGGACACGTAAAGTTTGCTAGTGAAGAAAATACTAAAGGTGAGTTGCCAATGAAATTTGATTATGATATAAAGAAGAATCCTAATAACATTGATACAACTACTGAAGGATTTAGAAACTACATTGGTGATATATTAATTGAGGTAGTAGAAAAACAATTAGAAAATGGAACAATCAGATTTAACAAATAAGTATATAAGAACTTATCATAATGTTTTGACAAAAGAAAACTGTCAGCATTTAATAGATAAGTTTGAAGACTCTTCCTCACAATGGGTTAAAACAGATTTAGATAATCATAGACACTTTACAGAAATCAACTTAAATTTACACAAGGATTGGCAAGAGTATGCCACATTATTATTTGAGAAGTGTAGATCACTTGTTGACAAATACCGAAAAGATGTTAAAATAGATTCTATAAAACAATGGCCAGAAAAGTTTGGCTTTGAACAGATAAGATTTAAGAAATACGAAGATAATGATAAAGATGAGTTTAGAGAACACGTTGATGTTATAGATTACAATAGTGCTAGGAGATTTTTAGTTATATTTTTATATTTAAATAAAAATGATGGAGGCGATACAACATTTACAGATTATAATATTAGAGTTAGACCAGAAGCTGGTAAGGCTCTTATGTTTCCCCCATTGTGGACTTACCAACATACAGGTGAGAAACCAAAAAATCAACCAAAGTATCTTGTAGGAACTTATCTTCATTATGTCTAATCAATTTGAAAAAACACTTTTATCCAATTTAATATATAACGAAGAATTTACAAGAAAGGCTTTGCCTTTTATTAAAGAAGAATTTTTTCAAGATAGGAATGAAGTTGTATTATTTAATATCATAAATGGCTTTGTTATTAAGTATAATAATCTTCCATCAAAAGAAGCCATATCAATAGAATTATCAAACCTTAAATCACTTACCGAAGATGAGTTTAAAAATATAAACTCACTGTTAAATACTTTACAACAAGAGGAAGTTGAACAAAAATGGTTGTTAGATACAACTGAAAAGTGGTGTAAAGACCGTGCTGTTTATAATGCTGTATTAAAAGGTATTAAGATTATAGATGGTAAAGATAAGAAACATACACCAGAAGCAATACCAAATATATTATCAGACGCTCTTGCTGTTTCATTTGACCAACATATTGGACACGATTATTTAAACAATTCAGAGGAACGATTTGAATATTACCACAAAGTAGAAGAAAGAGTTAAATTTGATTTAAGTTATTTTAATAGAATTACAAAAGGTGGTTTACCACCAAAAACTTTGAACGTTGCATTAGCAGGAACAGGTGTTGGTAAATCTTTGTTTATGTGCCATTTAGCTGCGTCTATGATAAGTCAAGGCAGGAATGTATTGTATATAACTTTAGAAATGGCTGAAGAAAGAATTGCTGAAAGAATTGACGCAAATTTATTAGATGTAACAATTGATGACCTTTATGATATGCCTAAATCAATATATGACAGTAAGGTTAACAAATTACAAAATAGAGTACAAGGTCAATTAATTATTAAAGAATATCCTACAGCAGCTGCTCACACAGGACATTTCAAAAATTTACTTGATGAACTTGCATTAAAGAAATCTTTTAAACCAGATATAATTTTTATTGATTATCTAAATATATGTTCAAGTAGTAGATTTAAAGGTGGTAATATATCATCATATTTTTATGTTAAAGCAATCGCTGAAGAATTAAGAGGATTGGCTGTAGTTTATAATGTACCAATTGTATCTGCTACACAAACAACAAGAACTGGTTATATGTCCAGTGATGTGGGTTTAGAGGATACTTCAGAAAGTTTTGGTCTTCCTGCAACAGCAGATTTTATGTTTGCTCTTATATCAAATGAAGAATTAGAAGAACTTAATCAGATGAAAGTTAAACAATTAAAAAATAGATACAATGATCCTGCAATCAATAGAGCATTTATCATAGGTGTTGATAGAGCTAAAATGAGATTGTATGATGTAGAACAAACAGCACAACAGATTGTAGATAGTAATCAGGAATCAAAAGAGAAGATAGAAAAACCATCAGGTCCACAACCAACTGAATCTGCTTATGATAAATTTTCAGATTTTAAAGTATGATTAAAAAGATGAACAAACCTGCAAGAAAAAGAAAACCATCCATCTATTATAAAACAGAAATGGTTAAAGTAAAGAATAAGATTTTATGGCGTGCTGTAGAAATGCCAAGTAAGTTAGTATTAAAAGAGTCATTTTTTGAAGAAGACGTTAAAAAACTTGTTAAGTTTCAAAACCAACATAAGACATTTGGTGTATTTGGATTCCCTACATTCTTTGATATAAGAGAATCAAAAGAACAGTTATTAGATAACGGCAAATCATCATATAATCACCCTCCAACTACAAGAGGTCGTAGATAGACATACATAAATATATGTATGGCAGACTTAACAACATTAGCAGAATCATCACAGGCATTGTTTTGTTCATTAGCAGATTACATAGGTGCTCAAAAAACTAATGAATTATTTGACCCTAAAAAGTATCCTGATTATACAGAATTTAGAAATAAAATAAAAAGCACTACTTTAAAGGCAGCTCATAAGAACATTGAAACACCTGGTGTATTACTAAACGATTTAGAATTATTTTTAAAGAAAGATACTAAATGGTACGTATCATCTTTACAGATTGCAAAAAAATTAATCAACGACATAACTAACATAGATCCTGATTTTAAAATCGCTAGACAAGGCTTTCAGGATATATTCTACTATAGAGGCGACAAAGATATAATGGGTACTATAGAGAAGTTATTTAAGATTGCAAATAAGTCAGGCTATAAATCACAAACTAAATATGGTAATCTAAACAAATGGAATCCTGCAGACATATATCTTGCAACAAATAAAGCTAAAAAAGCACTATACGAAGAACTAAAAGGTGCAAAAGAAAAAATCTATACTTTTCAAAATCTTAACATCATTACATCTGATTTAATAGATAGTGGTGATTTATTTCCTTTATCACTTAAAAAGACAACAAAAGAAGCCACACTACAAATGGTAAACTTTGATAGAAAAGAAGAAATAAAGTATATTAAAAAAGTTGCTATACAAGGTGTAACAAATTGGCAACCATATAAGATGGTCAAGTATCCTGCAAAAGGTAATACAAGAGATATGAGAGTACTACTAGAGTCTGGTGGTGAGATAAAATTAAGACACGATCCTAGTGCAAAAAGATTTGTTGCAGAAGCTATATTCTCAAAGGCAGAAGCAAGAGGTGGTTCAATTGGTTCTATAAAAGTATTATCAGAAATTATACACTTTGTAAATCCATATGTTGCAAAACAAATACTTGACAAATATAAAAAAGGTGAAGAAAAATACTTTGCCGCATTAAAAAAGATAGAATATTTACGAAAAGATAAAAAGAGATTTGATTATGAGAGAGGTGCTATAAGTGCTATATGTGTTATCAACGAAGTTATGCCTATACTTAAAAAGTTTTTTAAAGAGAATAAAAAAGACGAGGCCAATAAAGCTTTAAGATTGATGTTTGAGTACATAACATCAAGGACTCCCCTATCAGGTAAATTTGTAATAGCAAAATAATATAAATAGTCTAGTAACTAGTGATTTATTAATGGAATAAGTGGCTTTTGCTTGACAAAAAGCAAGGGGAATGATATAATGGATACAGTGGGAGAAAAATGTATAGTTTTAAACAATATTTGAGTGAGTCAAAAAATACTCATTTAGAACATTTAGAAGACGAAATAATTAATAACGGTTACGAAGGTGGCCTTAACGCAGTAGCATTTCTTAAATCATTAAGAGGTATGCTGACAGGTTCATCACGTAGAAAATTAAACGTGTCCGTTAAGTGGGATGGTGCACCAGCAGTATTCTGTGGTATCAATCCTGAAAATGGCAGATTCTTTGTTGGATCAAAATCAATATTCAACGTAACCCCTAAAATCAATTACACACAATCAGACATAAGCAGAAATCACTCTGGTGGTTTAGCTGCTAAATTAAACATAGCATTAAGAGAATTACCTAAACTTGGTATCAAAGGTATTGTACAAGGTGACTTGTTATTTACCCCAGCAGATATTAAGTCGGTATCTATAAGAGGTGAAGACGCTATCGCATTTACACCTAATACTATAACATACGCTGTACCTGAAAATACTTTACTTGCTAAAAGAATTAAAAGAGCAAAATTAGGCATAATTTTTCACACTAGTTACACAGGAAAGAAAATGTCAAATCTAAAGGCAGGCTTTGGCGTCAATGTAAATCGTTTTACAAAGACGCCATCGGTATTCTTTTCTGACGCAAGTTATAAAGATACATCAGGTGTTGCTACATTTACATCCAGCGAGTCTGATTCATATGACGCTCAATTAAGAATGGCAATAGGTTCATTATCAAAAGGTAAAAGAATATTAAATTTATTAAAAAGACAAACCAATCTGTTATCAGTTGGTGCTAGATTAAAAATATTTTTTAATGATTATGTAAGACGAGGCAAAACAATTGGTGATGTTAGAAGATTACAATCAGATTTTAGAAAATATTATGCGTCTGTTTTAGATGATGAAATATCTAAAAGAAAAACAGCTACAACAAAAAGAAAATATGAAATGATTAAAAATGATGGATTGAAATTCATTGACAGTTACGATACTGAAATCTACTTTGCTATTGCTAGTTATGTGACTTTACAAAGAGTTAAAGATTTTGTAGTAAGAAAAATGAATCAAATTAAATCTATTGGTACCTTTTTACAAAGAGGTAATGGATTTGAAGTAACAAATCCTGAAGGTTATGTTGCTGTAGATAAAATGGGCAATGCAGTTAAACTGGTAGATAGGTTAACGTTTAGTACGGCAAACTTTACGATTTCCAAGAATTGGATAAGAGGATAAATGATTAATGAAAGGTTTTAGAGATTTTATATTTGAACAAATAGGTCGTATGAGAATTATCATATTAGGTGGACCAGGTTCAGGTAAATCTACTTATGCAGAATACTTAATTAAACATTTTGATATAACACATATCTATCCAGGTGATTTGTTAAGAAAAGAAGTAGAAAAAAAGAGTGAAATAGGACTACAAATAAAAGATTTAATGACAACAGGTCAGTTTGCTCCTAATGAGATTGTTTTAGAATTAATAAAAAGTAAAGTTGAACAATCTCCTAAAGGTTATGTATTAGATGGATGGCCAAGATATATGCAACAAGTTGAAGATATGCAAAAGGCAGAAATAGGTTATGATTGTGCAGTATTTTTAAATGTAAGTAGAGAAGAAATTATGAGAAGATTGTTAGCACGTGGTCGTGCTGATGATACAAAAGAAATTATTAATGATAGGATTGCTTTATATAAAAAAGAAACAGGACCTGTGGTAGAATATTTAAGAGATAAACCAGGGTTTATAGAAATTAAAGCAGAAGGAGAACCTGAAACTGTCGCAAAAGAAATAATAAAGAGTATAGAGGACAAAAAGTATGATTAAGAAAGTAAAAAGTTTTATGCAAAATATATCTGAAGGTTTATATGACCCAGCTATATTTAAAGCATTCTTCTTAGCGGGTGGTCCTGGTTCAGGTAAATCATTTGTTGCACACTCTGCTTTTAGAGGCACTGGATTAAAAGTAGTTAATTCAGATGGTCATTTTGAAAGAAATTTAAAGAAAGCAAATTTGTCATTACAAATGCCAGATAGCGAATTATATTTTAGAGATTTAATTAGAAGACAGGCAAAGAAAATAGCCATAACACAACTAGACTCGTATGTTCAAGGAAGATTAGGTTTAGTTATTGATAGTACAGGAAGAGATTATGAATCTATTGCTAGACAAGTTGCTATATTAAGACAAATGGGTTATGATTGTTATATGGTATTTGTTAATACAAGTTTAGAAGTTGCATTGGCAAGAAATGCTAGACGTGAAAGAAGTATACCACAATTAATAACAAAGACAAGTTGGGAAGGTGTACAAAGCAATATGGGTAGATTTCAAAAACTATTTGGCCTTGGCAATTTTCTTGTGGTAGATAATAATAAATCAGATTTAGAATTAACAACGCTTACAATGAATAGGGTAAGCAAGATAGTAAATAAATATATTAGACAACCTATCTCTAGTTATATAGCAAAGAGATGGATGGCAGGAGAGAGAAAGGCAAAAAGAAGATAGATGAGATTTAAAGACTTTATAAAAGAATCTATTATAGACATACCAAAACAGACGTATGCTAAACCTGTATTTGATAAAGCAGATACAGATAAACCTACAATAAAGCCTGCAGTTAAAAAACAAATATTAGACGGAATTAAAACATTTGAAAAATTTGGAAAAGTAGTTAAGTATACCTTAATTGGTTCAATACTAACTAAACAATATAGAGATGACGCCGACCTTGATGTAAATATACTATTTGACATTCCTGGTTCACAAGCAGAACAGGAAAAAGTCCACGATAGTATAAGAGAATATCAAGGAGAGATAAATGGTAAAGTAATACCAGGCACAAAACATCCTATCAACTACTTTTCTATCATAGATCCTGCAACATTTAGTAAGGCTCGGGACATGGCTGATGGTACTTTTGATATTGACACTAACAAGTGGATCAGAAGACCAGAACCTGGTAAATTTGAGCCAGAAAAATACGTTGCGGATTTTCAGAAGCACGTTTCTGAAATAGATGTTGTTAAAGGTGAACTCGCAAGGGATATGATTGATTATGAGGAACTAAAAGGTCTGACAAGCTCCGACATTGATAACTTGTCAAAATTAGTATCCGAAAAGTTAGATGAAATTAAATCTTCTATTAACACGTTAATTGATATTGGCGCTAAGACAATTGCAAACCGAAAGGCTGCTTTTGATAAAGATATGTCGCCAGACGAAATCAGAAAGTTCGGTGTGAAGAATCGACTTCCAAAAAACGTGACCTATAAAATGTTAGAAAAGTATCATTATCTCAAATTTTTCAAAAAGTTGACAGACATTATGGAAGACGGTAAAATTACACCAGACGAACTGAAATCACTATCAAAAATAAAGGAAGCGGCTGGGGGTAAGTCAATAGCATTTACCTTCGGTCGCTTTAATCCACCAACAATTGGACACGAAAAACTTATTAATAAAGTTGCAAGTGTCAGAGCAAATAATTATGTAATTTATTTAAGTAGATCGGAAGACTCAAGTAAAAATCCATTATCTGCTAGAACTAAATTACAATCAATGAAGCAAATGTTTCCTAGACACGCTAGAAGTTTTGTAGTTAATCCATCTAATATGATTTTAGATATTGCTACTGATTTAGATAAAAGAGGATACAATGATATTACAATGGTTGTTGGTAGCGATAGAGTAAGAGAATTTGATACTATCTTAAAGAAATATAACGGCGTAAAAAGCCGACACGGAAAATATAATTTTGATAGTATAAAAGTAGCTTCAGCAGGAGATAGAGATCCAGACGCTGAAGGTGCTTCAGGTATGAGTGCTAGTAAAATGAGATCAGCTGCAAGTCAAAAAAACTTTGCAATGTTTAAAAAAGGATTACCATCCAACTTTGCTAGAACTAAAAACGCACAAGACCTATTCCGAAACGTTAGAAAAGGAATGAACTTGGCTGCATCCATAGATCACGGTGCAGGTGCGTATAGATTTAAACCATTTATAACTGCCTCTACAAAAGGGGAGTTAGAAAGAATGACATTAAGGGACAAGTATATTTCAGAGCATTTATTTGATGTAGGAGATATAGTTGACGATACAGATAATAATATAACTGGTGTCATTATAAGAAGAGGAACAAACTATGTAACTTTAGAAGATGTTGATATGAAGTTACACAAAGCTTGGTTGTATAATATAATGGAAACTCCTGTTTATCCTGTTAAGTTAGAGGAAAGAGCAAGAAGATTGAAAGAAGAAATAGACCAACCTAAAGACAAAGGATTAAAAGATTCAAATGAACTTGCAGGTTTTAAAATAAAAACTAAAGCAAGTAAAAACACTAAACGATTTAAAGAAATTTATGGCGAATTAAAAACAAAGAGAGATAAGAGTGAAAAAGAACCTAGCGCAAGAGGTACAGAATTTGTACCTGATAATACGCTTGGCTTGTCTTTTACAGATCAAGTACCAGAAGCTTATGATATTGGGCATGATTACGCAAAATATAATTCTTCAATAACGCCAGGTGAAAAACATTACAGTCCCAAGTTTCAAGGTGGTCCTTATAAACCAAGCAAACATAGTGATAATTTAATCAACGTTAACGCAAATAAGGATAATGAAACAATGAAAAGTAAAGTTGAACTAAAAGATATAGAAGAATGGGCAAGTAGCAAAGAAACAATAGATAAATATAAGGAACGTTATGGGGAAGAATGGAAGTCAAAAATAGAAGAAATTTATAACAAAATGTTTAATAAAGTAATAGATACAAACGAAAATATGCTAGAAGGCAGAATGAAAGACATCGCTATTGACCTTAAATCAAAGGAAGAAGGCGGGTTAGAACCAGAACATTTTAAAAGAAAATATCAGAAATCTAAAGCAGATATGGAGAGAGATTTAGGCACACCACCAAGTGGAGTTAAGAAGTCATTTAAAGAATTTTGGGCACAATCGGAGAGTAAAAATGAGCAAGTATAAAACAACTTGGCACGATATTGCTAAAGCAATATTAAGAAAAGAAGAATTTATTACTGAAGAACAATTAATAGAACAAGATAAACAAGATATACAAGAATTTTCAAGGTCTCAATTAGACGCTTTGGCAAGACAATATTCAGACCTTAAAGGCAAAACTATATCTATTGATAATGCAAACAAATTAAGAAAAATTTTTGATAAGATACCTAATCATTTTTTAAATGATTTAAGAAAAAAACATATACCTTTCTTATCAGGCTTGGCATTATCTCGTATGGTACAAAAAGGTATACCTGTTAGAGAAGATACTGATTATTTAAAAAGTAAATTAAATACACACCAAATAAACAATATCAAAAATACATGGAAGAGTAAGAAGGCTTCAGATGTAACTCCTGCTGTTAAAGCAATGATTAAGAAGATGGATATACCTACGCAGTTGGCTATTAAAGCGGCAGATATACCACACATTTCAAAACTAGTAGAAGATATGGCTGTTAGAATAAAAAATATTAAAATGCCACCAAATACTGGTGGTGAGGTGCCTAACTCTATTATATTTAATGTACCAGCAGGTAAGGATCCAAAAGAAGTTGGACGTGGAATTTTAAAGAGAATGACAGGTAAAGTACCAACTAGTTTTGATGTAGTTAAAGAAGACGCTTCTGACATGGTACAAGCGAAAGCGGCAGGAACACAAAAGAGAATAGCAGATTTGACAACAAATATAAATGATAAAGAAGATAGGGCAAGAAATATAAACCCTGGTGATAAAAATAAAGTTGCAATTCATAAAGCAGATATTAATCATATGAAATTGAAACTTTCAGACTTAAAAGATAAGTTAAGAACTGATAGACATAAGAGAGCTATGGCGGCTCAAAACGAACCTGAAACAGATACTTCAGGTAAACCTAATAAGAAAAAGGAAATTACAGAAAATGAATAAGAAATACTTTGAAACAAAGTCTGGCAGCTTAGAAGAAATTTCTACAAAGATTGCTACCGAGCAGCCAACAATAACAAAAGAAGAACCAAAAATTAAATTGGAAAGAAAAACATACCTTGAGAATAAACCAGGATCACTAGAGGACGCTGCTGCCAAAGTCGTTAGTGAAGGTAAAGAACTTGAAGAAGTATTAGATGAAGCGTCACCTACAATTGCAAAAGTAAAAGATATTGTAAAAAATAAACAAGCAATAAAAATTGATGGTACAACAGTAGATTTATTTACTGCTTCTGCTATTTCACAAGTTTATGACAAAGTAAATGATGTTAATAAAAAGAAAATGGATGGTATGAAAATTATACCGTTAGCTAATATTGCAATGAAATTGTTAAAGAACGAATATGAACATACAGAATTAGAAGAAGAAATTTCAGAATCTCCTTTTGCTGTAAGTTATTCTGGTACTAAAACTTCTGATAGAAAACAAAGAGGTGCGAATATAATTACACAGAAAACAGGAACGATTAAAGTGGATGCTAAAGAT
>Ga0098047_10000617_pt1 | contig 14260 bp, 11 predicted proteins | sample 12_taG_FD_92585 | JGI IMG/M metagenome (GOLD analysis project Ga0098047, IMG submission 92585) | Marine viral communities from the Subarctic Pacific Ocean - 12_ETSP_OMZ_AT15267 metaG | ecosystem: Environmental > Aquatic > Marine > Oceanic | place: Subarctic Pacific Ocean | collected 2015-01-16 | reverse complement strand
GAGATGGAACAGAAAATGGATTTGGACTCGATATAGAGTTTAGATCACTAGTTGGATCTCAAAATGTTCCCTACATTTACGAAGACTACACGTCATGTGAGACAGTTGCAAATTCAATTATGAATATGTACGAATTGTCACATGAAGAAAAAGAAAGTCTATCTGATAAGGTATCTAGATATGTTGATGAAGAATTTAATTATGAAAATATGATTGATTCTTGGGATGAGGCTATTCTATCTACAATAAATGATTGGGAAAAATCTTATAAAAGATATGAGATTAAAACTTTTTAGGAGATAAAATTTATGAAAGCAATTATTAGAGCACCTTTATTATCTATAAGCGGTTATGGAGTACATTCGAGACAGGTTTTTACATATTTGGAAAATTCCAAATTTAATTTTGAAATAGAGTCTCAGGTGGTTAACTGGGGAAACACGCCGTGGCTTATAAATTCTGAACTTGAATCTGGAATTGTAGATAGGATAATGAGTAAGACTTCGAAAAGAGAAGGCGCTAGCGATATTTCCTTTCAAATTCAGTTACCTGATGAGTGGGATCCAAATTTGGCAAGAGTAAATATTGGAATTTCTGCTGTTGTTGAAACGAATAAATGTAAAAAAGAATGGGTAGACGCTTGTAATAATATGGATGCAGTTATTGTTCCATCTAATCACGCAAAGAATTGTTTGGAAAATTCAGGAAATCTCACTACAAAAGTTTATGTAGTTCCAGAGTGGTTCTTTGAACAAATAGAATCAGAAGATTTTTCGAATAACACTTTTTCAAATTTAGAAATTGATACAGATTTTAATTTTTTAATTTTATCACAACTAACGGGTCAGAATGCACACACAGATAGAAAAAATATTTTTTATACAATTAAGTGGATATGCGAAACATTTAAAAATGACCCTACAGTGGGAATAGTTCTCAAAACAAATCATGGCAGAGGGACAACTATTGATAGAGAACTTACACAGTGTTTGGTTAGGAAACTAATTAGTGAGGTGAGAACTGCTAAATTTCCAAAAATACATCTAATTCATGGAAATTTACATCCTGAGGAAATTTGCGGTCTCTATAGGAATAAAAAAATTAAAGCACTTGTAAGTTTAACTAGAGGTGAAGGTTTTGGTTTACCGCTACTAGAAGCTGCAGCTTCGAGTTTGCCGGTTATAACTACTAACTGGTCTGCACATACTGAATTTTTATCTCTTGGCAAGTTTCTTAAAATAGATTATGATCTCATAGGAGTCCCTAAGGAAAAAATAGATAATAGAATTTTTGTAGAGGGCGCAAAATGGGCAGATCCGCATGAGAATAATTTTAAGAATGTTATTTCTAAATTTAGAAATAAACCTGATAATCCTAAACTATGGGCTCAAAATTTGTCTAAAAGAATAGTAGCTTCATATTCAAGTGAGTCAATTTGTAAAATTTATGACAATGTCATAGGAGAAATATTAGAATAATGACATTTGACATGGTTTCTATTTTAGTAATATTGTGTACCCTGTTTTTTCTTTGTATGTGCGCATCAGTGTACTTAAATATAAAAATGGGAATAACTATATTAAATATTGAAGATTCAATTGTTGACTGTCTAGATGTTCTTGATGAAAGATATTCTTCAATGTCTAAGGTATTAGAAATACCAGTTTTTTTTGACTCTACAGAAGTAAGACAAGTAATTGATGACATAAGAGTGTCTAGAAATTCAGTTTTAGTCGTTGCTAATAGTCTTAAAAATATTCAAGAAAGCAAAGAAGATGATAATAAGGCATAAACCTAGTGATGATCAAAAAGAAAAGAACTATAAGAAGAGGAAAGAAAAAGAGTAAAAATAACTATTTTTCACAAAAGACACATGATGCAATTAGAGATTATCAGCAAACAGATTTACTTAAAAATAAGCATGAAATATATGTTACAAGTATACTTCCTGCATTTAATAAACTGGCTGAAAATTTAATCTTTATACACAAGTTTGCAAAAACTCCTGCATCATTCGAAATAATGAAAAATGACTGTGTAACATTTCTATACGAGACAATTCATAAATTCGATCCAGACAGAGGCACCAAAGCCTTCTCTTACTTTAATGTGGTTGCAAAAAATTGGCTAATTATACAGAGTAAAAAACGAACAAAGCTTTCTAGAAAGCTTATAAGTATAGATGCCATAGAGGAGGCAACGGGTTCAGAAATAAGTTTTCACGAGTCATTTAGAGTTGACCCGTCTCAAGAAAAAAATATAATTAGAAAGGAGTCAAAAGAAGATTTAAATACGATATTTTCTCAAATAAAACTACAGTTAAAAACTGAAAAAGAGCATGCATGTATGGATGCTATAATATCTTTATTTGATAGAGTTGATGAATTAGAATTACTAAACAAAAGAGCAGTATTCGTATATCTTAGAGATATCTCTAATCTTTCACCTAAGCAATTATCAGTAACGATGTCAAAAATAAGAAAACACTATAGGGAAATATCAGATAAAGGAGACTTCTTTTTATTTTTTGGAGATTAAAATGAGTGATATAAATGAGTCTTTTATGAGCAACGTAAAAGAAAAAGAAAAGAAGATATCTAAGTTTTCTGAATTACTTGATTCATTAGAAAACACTGAGGATAAGAAAAAGCTCTTGTGGAAAGAAGTGTATGAGAATGCACTGGTCGATAGGGAGAATGCAGGCATTCTCTTAACAGACTTACTATTTGAGACTCGGGGGTGCCTAGCAAATCACGGAACGTATGGCTCGATATTATCGAAATATCTTGAGAGAATGTCAAAGTCCAACGATCAAATATTAAGGCTAGCTGAGATTATTGCAAAAGAAGAGAACAAGGCTGTTGACATAAATGATATTTATAGTAAAATAAGCGAGGGATAATAGTGAGCATAACTAAAAGATTTCGTGAAGGCAACTCTAGAACCACCATAACAGATCCAAATGATACACCTGGGGATAGACGAAACAGAGGTGCTCAAAGAGGTAGAATACTTCACGAAGCTGTTGTAAATAATTTTTTTGCAAATCCGATTATTGATTTAGAAAAAAATCCACCAAACGATCCTGACGTAACTTTCCGAGATTCTATGGCGAGCGGTGCAAATCTTGTAACTAACCCTAGCTTGATAACAAAGATGCCAAGGTGCGCTATCACAGCAACAGTAGTTTCCGACAGGGAGGCATGGGGAGAAACCAGGCCTGAAATATTTTATCCACTATTTTCACACATCACTCTACCAGTTAAGCCTGGTGAGAAAATATGGGTTATATACGATAGAATTGCCAAGACAAAGGCGAGGAGAGGATATTGGATAACTAGGATATCTTCAAATATTGATGTTGATGATCCCAATTACACTCACCTAGATAGAGAATATCTCTATAATCAGGTTCCCGTGAGCGCGACAAGTGCCATGGAGGCATCGACGGGAGAGTCTCAATTTGATGCTTCGGACGTGTACAACTTTCTAGGAGGCGGTGCTGGTTCCAGAGATAAAAATACGATGCCAGGAGATGACCCCTACGGAGCTATAGTATCAACTTCACCGTCCTATATAGAGCAGTTTAACGGAGAGCCAGTTCCTAGATTCTCTCCGAGGGTTGGCGACCTTGCACTTGCAGGATCGAATAATACGCTCATCGTCTTAGGGCAAGACCGGGGATCTCTCACTGGTCCAGATGATGACTCTGGTGAGAAAGGAATTGGAACAATTGATATAGTTGTAGGTCGCGGACAAGCCGAAGATACAGCGCCTGCTGGTGAACCAGTAGAGCTTGAGAAGCGGGGAGAGGATCTTGAACCGTACAGTGAGACAAATAAGTTCCCACAGTTTGATGGAATTGATCCTAATGCAGCAGAAGGAAATCCAGACTTTGTCACAGACCTCTCGCGTGCTTACGTGTCGATGAAGACTGACGGAGACGTAAATTTCGGTATTGACGAAATAGACTCAATTGGGGCTGATGGTTACACCACAGATACAGCTGATTCAGGTTCAGGACCGTACGTCGTGGTAAAGTCAACCAATCCAAGGATCATAGCACGTGAGGATGGAAGTATAAAGATAGTTCACGAGGGTGGATCCTCAATTGTCATGGACTCCGATGGAAACATACAGATAAAGGGAACCAGCATCTCAGTAGGCAGTGCTAGTGCTGATCAGCCTTACATCAGGTACGATGAGTTCAAGATTCTCCAGGATGAGATAATAGGTGAGATAAAGGCACTAGCTCACAATCAGGATGTCATACTTAATCAACTACAGGGTTTCCTAACAGACCTCACAATGGCACTTGGATTCTCCGCAATTCAAGAAGCCCTCCCCACCCCCCTCCTCCTCAGCGCAACACAAATGCTAGCTGCGTCTGTACAACAGGGTGTGTTCTCGGTTAGTCTGGCAAGCAGCATTGCTGAACTATCAACTCTCATTGCAGCAACGTCAGGTGTTGGAGAAGTTCCACGTGCACCATCAATTACAGAGAGCAACACTGACAATAGAATGTTTGGCATGGTCCCTGATGTGAGATCTTCTATCATAGCTGGCGAATAGACACTTACTCAAGATCTTTTTTACGAGTAGTATACCTGTCTATATTTTAGGTTAGAATGCAATGGTGCCCTAGAGGGCACTTACACTATAGGCAAGAAAATGGAAGATAAAGAAGTTAAGAGACTTGTAGAACTAAGAGGCTACGTCATATCATTTTATAACACAATTGAAAATCCCGGAGCGTCGTCATCACTCATGAAGTCATCTGATGTTGCATACACATGTGAGTCAATTGTGAGAAGCATGGATGATATACTTAAAAAGTATGTAAGCTTTAAAAGCAATGAGTCAGAGTAATAAATTTCAAAGACATTTTCTCTAAAGTTTTTATTCAATATAATTAACTACTAGAGGAAATACGTTGTGTCAGAAATTTTAGATTACGATTATAGCTTTAAGAGTTCAGGCATTAGAGTCGGGGATGATCCTAGATTAGAAGAACTAATATCTTCGAATCCAGTCGGTGTGATTCTTCCTCTCAGACAAGGTGTAGAAAGATCTGGTATTTTTGAGATGAGTTTTGACCCAATTGTTCAAATTAGAAATAATTTGAAAAATTTAATTTTAACAAATCACTTTGAAAGGCTTGGAAATCCGCTGTATGGAGCTAATCTTAGACCGTTATGTACAGAGTATTCTGCTATAGATAATTTTGATGCTGCTGTCATGGATAGAATTCAACAAGCTGTGCTAAAATTTATGCCAATTGTTGAATTAGATGATTTTTCACTTAGCATGGTCAATGATACTGATCCCGCATTACTTAGAATTGATATGAAAATAAAGTACAATGTACCCAAGATAAGCTCAATGGGAAATGTCATTAGCTTATCTTTCACATTAATTTAACCATAGAATTGAAAGGGAATATAAATGTCCAGTAAAAAAAATCAACTAACTAGCATAAGAGATTCTCAGAGATCATTTTTAAATAGAGACTTTAACGCTTTTAAATCTTCGCTTACACAGTATGCAAGAACATTTTTCTCTGACAAACTAAGTGACTTTGGGCAGAATGGGTTTGCAGGAATGCTTATAGAGATTAACGCCTACGTGGGAGACGTAATGTCCTATTATATGGATCATCAGTTTCAGGAGCTAGATCTTACACAGGCTGTAGAGACTAAGAATGTTGAAAGACTAATAAGAAATAGCGGCGTAAAAATAATGGGTGCTTCTCCGTCTATAGTAAAAATTGATTTTTACGTGGAGTTACCATCAATACTATCTGATGGAAGCTATGTTCCAAATCTAACTTTTGCCCCTATAATAAAAGCAGGAACAATTCTTTCATCTGGGGGAGGCGTAAAGTTTACACTATTGGGAGACGTTCATATTGGTCAGACAACATACGCAGGTGTGATGTATGCAGATTATGTTACTATGAATACAGATAATGATGGTAATCCAACTTCATTCTCAGTAAAGAGGTCTGGATTTTGCACCTCTGCATCCATAAGCGAAGAGCAATTCACAATTCCAAATAAATTTAAAGCTTTTAGAACTATATCACTAGCAAGTGCAAATGTCTCAGAGATAATATCTGTTATTGATTCTGAGGGAAATGAATATTACGAGGTGAATTCACTATCAGAAGATACAGTCTTTAGAAGAATGGATAATCAAAAAAGTGACAAAGATTTAGTTTCAGAAAATTTAGAATTAATTCCGGCACCAAGAAGGTTTGAAACATCAACATCTAACATGACAAAAAAGACAACACTAAGATTTGGGGGTGGGTCTGCGCTTTCTACTGATGATGATATTATGCCAGATCCCTCTGATCTTTCACTTCCGCTATATGGAAAGCGAAAAACGCTGTCTAATTTTACAATTGATCCTAATAAGCTTTTAACAACTACTACGCTCGGAGTAGCTCCTCAAAATACAACACTTACAGTTAGCTATAGACATGGAGGAGGAATCTCACACAACGTCTCTGAGGCATCTATCAAGACAGTATCTACTCTAATGACAAAATTTAATAATTCTGTATCTGCAGCAGATATTTCTTCTATCAGATCATCTCTTGAGGTGACAAATGTAAATCCAGCTGAGGGTGGAGAAAATGCACCAAGTATCAATGAGTTAAGGTCAATTGCAATTTCACATAGAAACTCACAGATGAGAATTGTCACAAAACAGGATCTTATAGCTAGAATTTATACTATGCCCAATAAGTTTGGAAGAGTATTTAGGGTAGGTATTAGAGCAAATCCAAACAATCCCTTGGCAAGCATGGTAGCTATACTAAGCAGAGATTCAGATGGAAATCTTATTAATTCTCCGGACTCACTAAAAGCAAACCTTAGAACATTTTTAAATGAATCACGATTAATATCAGATGCCCTTGACATAGTTGATACACCCGTATATAATATTGGTGTAACATATGGGGTAACAGTGTCTGGAAATGCAAATTCTGATTCAGTATTACAAAAAGTAAATGAAGGTATTAGCGAGTATCTTAAAATAGAAAATTTTCAAATTGGTGAACAAATTAACATATCAGATATTGTTAATCTTATTTTAAATACAGATGATGTTGTAGGTCTTGTAGATTTAACTTTTTCCAATCTTACGGGAGAAATTGGTGGAAACCAATATAGCGATTCAAGTTTTTCTGTAACTGTAAATACAGCCAGGGGGATAATTAAATGTCCAGACGGAGGGATTTTTGAATTAAAATTTCCCGATGATGACATAGTTGGTACGATAAGGTAGCAAAAATGTATAGAATTTTAACGGCTAGTAAAGACACTTATATTACTAATAAAATTATTAATAATAAATTTAGAGCTACAGATGCAAATGTAGGAAAAGCATCAACACTTGATTTATTCAAACTTTATGGTGAGTCCACATCGGGATCTGCTGGAGCAGATATAGAGATAAGCAGGGCATTCGTTAAATTCAATTTAAATCCATTGCGTCAGATTACAGGCTCCTTTTTAGATATAAATTCAAAAAATTTTAAAGTGCTGCTCAGGCTTTCTGATGTTTACGGAGGTCAGACAACACCTAGTAACTTTAAGCTTATTGTTTTTCCTCTTTCTAGGTCTTTTGATGAAGGCATAGGAAGAGATATAGTAAATTTTTCTGATTTAGATTCGTGCAATTTTATAACTGCATCAGTATCTTCAGGAACACCATCACTATGGTTTGTCTCAGGGGCAAACAAGCAAGGGTTTTTGGGATCAAGTGATATCGATATAATATCTAGTGGAACGCTTAGCGGAAGTAGTGACACGCAGAATATGAATCTGTGGGTTGCACAGACATTTAAAAGTGGAGATGAAAATTTATTAGTTGATGTAACGACAATTGTCTCTGCAACGCTTGCAAGCCTAATTCCAGATTACGGCTTCAGAATATCATATTCAGGATCCTTTGAAACCAATCAGAAAACGTATTTTGTTAAAAGATTTGCATCTAGAGAGTCATCAGACTATGTTAAAAAACCATCTCTAATAATAAAATATGATGATTCTTTACAGGATAACCACAGGTCATTTTTCTTTGATTTGTCTGGAAGTCTATTTTTAAATAATTCAGCAAGAGGGATAAGAAGAAATCTTATTTCTGGTGCAGCTGGCACTGAATTAACAGGAGAAAGTTGCTTACATCTTAGGCTCGTAAGCGGATCTACAAGTGAAGGAACGCTTTTCAAGAAAACTATAACAGGGTCTCAGCATAAAATAGGTAAAAATTTTATTACAGGTGTTTATTCGGCCTCGTTTGCAGTAAGTGAATTTGAAAATTCAACATTATTTTCTGAAGTTAGAAAAGCAACCAGCGCCAGCTTTAAAACAATATGGTCGCCTACTGATGAATCATTTGCTTTTTTAACATCTTCATTAGTTATAAACAGAACAACTAGGACATCATTTGATAATGATCCTAAAAGACTCTTGGTTCGTGTTACTAATATGAAACCTGTTTACAGGACTAGCGATAGGGTTAGGTTTAGAGTCTTTGTAGAAGATATTGACAGATCTGTTATTTTTAAAAAACTTCCAATGGAGACAATCAGCATTATTTTCACTAAGATGTATTATAGAATAAGAGATTCTATATCAAAAGAGGTTATCATACCTTTTGAAAAATCATTAAATTCTACGCTGTGCTCTACTGATAGCGATGGAATGTATTTTGATTTTTATATGGATTCTCTTGCACCTGGAAGGCTTTACACCATAGAGTTTTTAATTAATGATAATGATGAGAATTTACTGTTTGTTGATGCAGCGACAAAATTTAGACTAGAGCGTTGAGATGGCAAGAAATAAAAATAAAAAAATTTCGAAACGTCCTAGACTTTTTTCAGATGTAAGCGGAGACACTGCCGATCCTGCTGAGGGTAGAGAGGTTTTACTAAAGCTACTCCAAGACACAAACTTTGCTAGCACAGCATCATTTAGATGGGATACCCCTGGGGCAGGTATAAAATCAACTCAGCAGATACCAGTTGAATGGTCTAAATTTGAAAATCACGTATTTTTTGATTCTGCGCAGTCAAAAATAAATGTAGCATTTGATACAATAATAAATCAATTTCCATTTGACGGGACTAGAAAAGCAACAGAGTCTTTTTTTGATTCACTGACTGGCTATGAAAACTATATCTTTAATATATTTCCAAAATATACTGGATTTTTATATTTTTCAGGTGCTGCAGAAACTCCATCAGGACCATCACCTGAAACAGACGGAACCTATATTAAAGTATACGATTCTCGTGGGTATCTTTTTCCAAATTTTTCAACTAAAGATGATGGTGCAACTTGCATAGACTTTGGAACAAACCCATTTAGTTTTGAATATCACCTATTCGTGCCGGAAGAAGTAAATAATAATCAGATAATATTTCAAAAAAGGACTAGCAAGCAGAATGGTATAACAGTTGCGCTAAGCTCATCTACGTCTACGTCAAATTGTGATTTGGTGTTTGGAATATGTTCAGGATCAGAATATCTTTTTGTATCTTCCTCCATACAAAAGGGAAAGTTTAATCATGTTGTTAATGAATTTGACAGAGGGGTAGACAATAAAGCAAAAATTTATTTAAATAGAAAGCTAGCATCAACATCTTCAAATGCTAGTGAGTTTGACTCACTTAGCTTTTCCCGTGCCAATTTTCTTATAGGCTCGGGATCGTCCTTTAGTGTAAATTCACAAGAAATGCCAGGAGGAGAAGCTACATTTTACCCAAAGTCTACTCTATCTGGTGCACTTGATGAGATTAGAATCTTTCACTCAACGAGAAATACACTAGAGCAAAAAGAATATGGAAAAACATCAATATACACATCTGATAGTTTAAAGCTGTATTTTAAATTTAATGAGCCTACTGGATCTTATACGCCCAGCTATGTTGTTTTAGATTCATCTGGAAACTCTTTACACTCTACAGTGACAAACTATAAAGTAAGCCTAAGAGTAACAGGTTCACTTTTCAACCCTATAGCTTATGAAAATAAGGATCTTTCTCCTATACTTTTTCCTGATCACTATCTTGTAAAAAGATTAAACACACGATTATTATCGTCAGCGTCACTTTATGATAAAATAAACCCAAATATTATTACTAATCTAGTCCCTCCGCATCTATTCTTAGAAGGTCAGGACGAAGAAGGTCTAAACACACTACAGGGAGAAATTTTTAACCCAATTGCTGGAAGATCCATACCGGGATCAGCAAAACTTGGAACAGGTCAGCAACTGACTGCATTTCTTTTTATATACGCTAAGTTTTTTGATGAACTTAAAATAGTAATTGATAGCATTAGTAATTTTCTCAATGTGACATATGATGATATTGACAATGTTCCTGATCAGTTACTGCCAAGAGTCGCAAAATATTATGGAATTAGTTTACCAAACTTATTTTCAAATTCAACTATATTTGAATTTATAGATGGGGAAAATATAGGTGATGATTTTGGAAAAAGTGTAAGATCACTGAGAGAACTTCAAAATCAGCTTTGGAAAAGATTTTTAATAAATCTTCCATTTTTAATTAAATCTAAAGGAACTATATCTAATATAAAATCTACGCTAAGAACGTTTGGAATAAATCCAGATAATATTATGAACATTAGAGAGTTTGGAGGACCAACTAAAAAATCTCTCAAGTCTCTTAGACAAACTAGAATCAAAAGTCTTCCCTTGATAGACTTCTCAGGAAGCCTTTCATCAAGCATAGGAACACAAGACTATCAGGGGTTTTCATCAACAGTTCCACATATTGTATCACCGTTTCTAAGTGGAAGCAGGATAGAACCAGGTTTTCCACCAATACAGGGAACATTTGTTAACAAAACTCCTTTTTTGAGAAATGGAATATCAAACAACCCAGAAGACGGACTTCTTACATCAGGATCTTTTACATATGAAGCATATTACAGATTTTTAGAGTCGACTAAAACTGGATATAGTCATCCTGCAACACAAAGCCTTGCAAGGATTGAAATAACAGGATCTAGTGTAAATAGAGGCGCAGTTATTGCAAATCTTGTAGCAGTTTCATCATCAGTACCTTCATTAAATCTATACATTAGATCTCCAGTTACACCCTCAAAGGGAGGCATTAAACTTACTATTTCAGGTGCTGAAATTTTTAATGGTGATCCCTGGTATGTGTCCTTTGGAAGAAATAGGAGCGATGAAATTGTAACTTCTGTTTCTGAAAGCTATCTTGCACCCAAGTTATCAAATATTGGATCGTCATCTTATTTTATTAGATGTTTACGGTCTGCAAATGGAAAAATAGTTGATTCATTTTATAGATCTAAATTTTTTAAAGATGAGGGTACCGGGACTGCGTTTGAGAACCTATCTACAGCATATAATGTAAGTGGAACATTTTTAACAATAGGGTCCCAAAGTCTTGGAGTATATACGAATTTATTTTTGAACGATGCTTCTCTAGATTCAGTTTCAGGATTTAGCACCGGCGATAGGGAGGTTGCAACTTCTACAAAATTCACTGGGCACGTTGGAAAAATAAGATTTTGGTCAGGCGGTTTAACCAAAAATGATGCCACAGATCACACACTTAACCCTTTATCAATAGGAAGTGAAAATCCAACTATAACATATAACTTTGTAAGTCAAAACAGTGGATCTTTTCAGAGACCAAGACTTGATATTCAAATGACACAACCAATAACAGCTTCATCTTTGCAAGGCGCCATTAATTTGACAAACTTTACACAGCAGCTGGGCGATATGGTTGGAAATGGATTTGAAGTAGAGAAAATATTAGTAAAGAATGAACTTATATTTTACTCCATGCTCTCACCAAAATTTGACCTCTCGCAGACTGATGAAAAAGTTAGAGTAAGAAGCTATCAAAGCATGGCACTTATAGAGGAAAGTGATTATGCGATGTCAACTCCTGTTTATGAAGTTAGAAAGTCAGAAACCCCTGACGATGATCCAAGATTTGCCGTAGAGTTTTCATCTGTAAAAGCGCTTGAGGATGATATTATGTCGATATTTTCTGATTTAATATTTTTTGATAATGCTTTAGGAAAACCTGATCTCATGTTTGATGAAATATATCCAGATCTTGATCAAGCAAGAAAGGTATATTTTAGAAGATTATTTTCTAAGCCAGAGTTTCAAAGTTATTTTTCCATGTTTAAGTGGTTCAATAGATCATTCGGATACATTATTGAACAATTAGTTCCTAGAAATACAGTATTTTTAGGTGTTGACTTTATTTATGAATCACACCCACTAGAGAGAAATAGATTTAGATATTTATTTGATGAGATATACCTTCTATCTAATGAGAGATCTTTTGATAGAGGGGATATTCTTCTTTCTCAGTATGTTGGAACAGTTAAGAAATTTTAGAGGTGAAATTTGCCAATAACTCCATTTATAGATAGGCCAGCAGTAAACGTAGGAACAGTTCCCTCTATACCAGAGTCTATTATTTCAACACCCGCGGGTACTATAGGGTCTGAATCTACCACAGCAGCATCCGGAGATATATCTCCGTTTATACAGGGTGTTAGTGTTAAGATATCTTCAGAGTGTTTTGCTAAATTAACACCGTTTCTGAGCTCATTTGGGTTTCCGCCAGCAGTAGGCTTAAAAATTAATCACGAGATAGAGAGAACAACGTATGGATATGTTGACCTCTTCATAAATTCAGATAATTGTAAAACTATTGAACCATACAATGACATAGATACACTAAGGGATCCAGTCGCATTTCTAAAGGATTCAGGAATTACAGCATATCCACAGGTTATGCTTAGTCCAAATTGGCTTGACCCGGGAATGATGAATGCTATAATTGAACCTCTTTCAGTTAGAGGAACTTTACCTGGTGCATCTATTGATTCTCCATTCGTTGCACACACGATACGTGCAGATGAAATGATTAGCCCGATTGGCTACTCTTATTATAATAAATATAACGACAATAACAGCTACAATAAGACGCCACCATTCATTGATTCCCAGGATGTCGCAATTAAATTTCCAGGATTCTACTTGGCAGGAGACCCAATTGGAGACTTTGGAACAAAACCGATAGCACCCTATGACGATTCGCAACCTTTTATATTGAGAAATGATCTAATGACGCAGAGAGAATCAATTTTTAACGATTTTATCGGTATTGGAATAATTTCAAATAAGTTATCTTCAACATTTGATTATGGCTCAGAGAGGAAAGTGATGAGAGGAATGACTGGAATAAGAAATGTTACGAGAATTGACTCATTGGCATTCGGAGGATTGATGAGATAATGCCGCGGTATGTACTTTCTAAATTTAATCTATTATCTGGATTTTCAAGCTATGATGATTCTAGTAACTTATACACTTATGATAAAAATTCCGACTTACTTGGCTGGTGGAAATTTGATACCGATGCATCTTTAGTTGCAGGTATTGGAGTTTTCCCAACAACATTTAATCAGGTAAGGGGAACACCAGATATACTATATGCACTATCTTCAACTACACCTGCTATAAGCAATATTACCCCTGAAGATAAAAAATGGCTTCAAAACTATTCAAATAATTTTGACGGGTCTGATGATTATGGTGTAATAGGTAACCCATCAGATAGTTCACTTTCATTCGTTGGTGACGGTGTAGATAAACCGTTTAGTATTTCAGTGTGGATAAATCCTATCTTGATTACTGATAGTGCACCCCACACGTATAGAATTTTTGACAAGAGAAATTCGTCTTACTATGAGTATAGCTTCTATCTCCATGACGACGATGGTAACGGTTCAGCGTACATGGGACTTCGTCTTTATGCTGCCGGATCTACTCCAGGAAGCCCTAGCAACTGGATCATGGGCTATAGCAACAGCGACAGTAGCATAAGATATGATCTCCACAAGAACAAATGGTATCATCTTGTAGTAACGTATGATGGAAGCGGTCTTGCTGGGATCAACGCATACGTTGACGGTGTATCAGATACTACACGTACTCCCGGAGGGTCTTATGCCAACATGGGGGGTACATCATCAAATATTTATGTTGGAAATGCCCTTGCTGGCACACAACCCTATAAGGGTGACATGGCATCTTTGTCTATATGGGGAACTGAATTAAGCTCCGACGATGTTAGTGCACTATATTACGCAGGTATAAATGGACCATTTGGCGTAAGGTCTGGAATACTCTCACTCCCCAATCGTGTCAGGCT
>Ga0098047_10000610_pt1 | contig 14322 bp, 12 predicted proteins | sample 12_taG_FD_92585 | JGI IMG/M metagenome (GOLD analysis project Ga0098047, IMG submission 92585) | Marine viral communities from the Subarctic Pacific Ocean - 12_ETSP_OMZ_AT15267 metaG | ecosystem: Environmental > Aquatic > Marine > Oceanic | place: Subarctic Pacific Ocean | collected 2015-01-16 | reverse complement strand
ATTAAGCATGGTAGAGGAGCAAGGAGGAACACAACACTACATTAGCTTCGGGGGTGGGGTCCGACTAATGTCAGAAGATGTCTACATCGATGAGATGCAGGCAATTTCAAAGAGGGCTTTTCGTGGTCTCTGTAGAGCTCTGACAGTCCCTATGATTGAGATAGGGGATACCCGTTATATTGAAATGACAACATTCCTATTGGCGATGCGTTCTATCCTGCGGGTAGGAGAACCTGATTTTCTGGTTCCGGGGTGCAAAACTATCAGGCAGAACAAGGTAAAAGGGGAGTCTCGTGTGCTTAATCCTGAACGATTCGTGGAAAATGTGGAGGCGGTCCTCGCGGAATTGATGGCAGCTCGTATCCTTGGTAATATGCCGTCGACGGGCGAGGTCAAGAAAGCTGCCCGTGAAGCAGCTCAGCGCCTAGCTGAAACGGGAATGCAATTCATGCCTTCCCAGGAACAATTTAAACATGACAAAAAAGCAATCCGACTTGCAAAAAAAGAATCCAACCCTTGGAACTATCGAGATGGCGAGGAAGAATGAGGAGACGGTCCTGGGGTTCTATGACGCAACCGGTCTCGGTGGGGCGATTGGTAAATCCCAATTCGATCTCCAGGAGGAAGTTGATACAATCATCTCCCACATTCGAGACACTGACCCCAAGGTTTCACTTGCCGCTCTTAAACACTTCCGTAGTGTTCTAAAAGACATCATGGGTACAACAGGACAAATAGCGTCCATTAACCGTACCCACCTATCTTCCCAACCTATGAGTGGGGGGGATATAACTACTCGGACCTCCCTTACCGCCAGTGCCCTTATGACTAATCTAAGGAAAGAAAATGAGTTCAGCGAAAACAGAGACAAAAACAAAGACCGCTACGAAGTCCACCCGGCCCTCGGGGACCACATCGAAGAAGAGGGGTCGTCCTCCTAAGCCAAAAGTAGACCCAACAAACCTCACCAAGGTAGTGATCATGCTCATAACAAATATGGATGATTTGACCCTGGTTCGTACAGGAGGGACAATCCTGGATGATTTGGGATTGAATACCCCTGTTGAGTCTTGGACTGATGGGAACTTCAGCGAGGCAGCGGCCCATATTCGGAAGGAACTTGATCTCCCAGAACTAAAGAATGATTACATCTATATTGCTAACATCTTGCAATCCAAAGGCTTTGCCCATAAACTTGCTTCTAATCTAGCGGATACAATTGTTCGTATCGGAACTCTCAATGCCTTTTGCAAAACGGTGAAATAATCCATGCCCGGTGCCTATCAAAATACCTTGGATAAGATAAAAAGCATCAATATTGATTATAAAGGAAGTCAGGAACAGTCAACGACTCATGGTAATCCTTCCTTTATAACTGATAACCTTGATGCGCTATTGGCACTAGGTAATGGTCCGCAGGGCGCTCGTGGCCGTTCTGGTGGAACTCCTTACGAGCAAGCCCAAAGGCATCTAGATAATTGGAGAAGGGGTCTACACCAAGGAGCAGGCATGGTTCCCGTTCCGGGAGCACAAGCAGGCATCGGCGGTCGGCGTTATTGGGGAACAGATCCCACGGGCACGATCATCGAGGGAAGACGCCGGGGAGGGTTGGGCCATACTGGAGCCGGGAGTAGAATGCGTCCATGGGCTTGGGTTGCTAACCCAGATGGAACTTTATCGTATCTGGGATCACATCCCGGAAGAGCTGGCAGAGCTTTTTAGGTTAACTACGAAGATAGAATAGGATTTAATAACATGGCGTATAATTACCAAGCCGGACCATCGAGTTGGCAACAGCAAGGACCTAGCCCGTCGTACCAACAACGACCCGGCTCATACACAAGGCCACGGCCTAGCCCGTACGAGCAGCAGGGGTCTAGCCCGTGGGGAGGATATCGAGGAAATCGAGGAAATCAAGGAGGTCAAGGGAGGGCTAGGCGTCGTGACCATTCTGTGCGAGGCGGCTCGACATCAAGGCGGCGGCGGAGAAACCGTTACTCAAATCCTGGTAGAAAGGGCCGTGGCGGACCTGTACGAACCAACGGCGGCGTCGGGCGATCATCTTGGCGATCCGACCTTGGTAACGCAGTCGGGCCTCGATTGGTAGCACAAGGTAATGCAGCCGGGCCTCGCCGGGCAGAACTTGGTAACGCAGCCGGGCCTCGCTGGGCAGCACAAGGTAATGCAGTCGGGCCTCGATGGGCAGAACAAGCAAACCCCTGGAATGGGCCTGGAGCTAATCAGGGATATTCAGGTCCAATGTCTACCCCAAGTAGTGGTTTTGACGTTAATGATGTGTTGAACATGGTTGGTGGAGATACCTTCAACGTGGATGATTGGCTCGCGATTCTTGGTGGATTCAATTGATAAATGTGGATAGAAAAGGAAGGAAACCACCTATATCCCCTACCGAAAGATTATCCTGAACTAACCGATGAGGGGCAACGACAAGCACGAGTAAATGCTTGTAGGTTGTGGATAGCAAAGGGACGCAAATCCCACGAAATCGCAGAAGCGTTCGTGGCGGGTATGCGGTTCTTTGATCTCTGGTACTTGTGTCCAAATCACAGTATGGAATTTGATCCTCTCTTCTATGATGACGATCCTCTTACCTCTCCTAATTTCCACTACGACATTCAGAGGATGTGGGCTACCTCCCAGCGAAACATCGTTATCGCACCCCGGGGTTCTGCAAAAAGCTTCCTTGTTCGCAAGTCCTGTCTTTTCCGGATGCTCTCTCGCCCAATGTTCTCCATTCTTTATGCTACCTCTACAAATGACAATGCTAAGGGGACAGGACAGGCACTGAAAGATCAGTTCCAGAATAACCGTCGACTACAAGATGACTGGAACCAGGAGTTCCCAGATAATAGAGTTGTACCGAGGAGGGGTGAGGCCCCCTTTGGGACTGAGTTGATGCACCTAAAGAATGGTTCGTGGCTTCGGTGTATCTCTGCTGAGTCTCGTCAGCGCGGTGGTCGACCTCGACGTTATGTTCTTGACGACCCCGAATATGATCCACGTGCATCTACCAGCATGTCTCTAATTCGACAGTACATGGATAACCTTCTTTTCAAGGTTGTTCTTCCCATGGTTATGCGTTCGGGTTGTGGTGTCGATTGGTTAGCTACTTTTGTTTCCCGTCGACACTATGCATGGCACGCGCTGCAGACACGAGAAGACGCAGCCGGTAAATTTGTGGCACAAGATCCTCGTTTCAACTTGTGGTCTCGTATGATTGTTCGAGCAGCTTATGAGGAGGAGGATGGTAAAGTCGTCTCCTGTTGGCCTGCGATGTGGCCTGCGACAAAGGAAGAGAAGGAAACGTTGCCAGATGCAAAGGACCGAGTTTCACTCGAAGAGATTCGGGAGATTATTGGTACTCCTAACTTTCTTGCAGAGTACATGGCACGGCCTGGTGAGGGCGAGGACATCTTCTTCCCTAACCTTGAGAAGGAACGTCACGGATGGTGGTTGGAAAAGGTAGACACTCATTTCGAAACCAATCCTCGTGAATCAACCACTCTTATGTGTTGGGTTTCAGAGGGAGAAGAAAAACGTGTAGAAGTGAAAGACTTTCTACAGAAGGTTCGTCTCTTCATGACTGTGGATACTTCATATACAGCCACCAAAGACTCTGATTTCAAGGTTGCCTGCTTAATGGGTTGTAACTCGGAAAACGAGTTATTCGTGTTGGATATCTGGAGTAAGCAATGCCAAGAGCAAGACTTAGTAAAGCAATGCTTCAAGATGGCTGATAAGTGGAAATGCCAGACAATCCACCCTGAAGTCATAAAGCAGGGGCTTAGTCTCTATTACAGTCTAGATTCTATCGTTAAGACTCGGGCCTCAGATATGACAGGAGTTACACATCTTCCTGGTATCAAGAAGCTTCATCCTGGACAACTAGATAAATCCGGCAAGATTGCTGCTCTTTCTCTTCGTTTTGAGCATGGCAAAATAAAGATGCCACTTTGGAATAGGAGGATGCCAGAGTGGTCTCGCCTATTCGACCAGATTGAGCAGTTCAATCCCGATGCTGCAGACGGGGGTTTGCAGCACGATGACGAGATAGATTGTGTCTCGATGTCCCAATTCGTGCTCAAGGGCCGTTTGCAGGCTCACCTAATGAGGAAGGAGGAGACGAAAACTCCTCTCCAACTTATTCAAGCAGGTAACTTTGAGGATGAGGAAGGAATCCCCCATGCCCACCGCTTAGATCTTTCCAAGATCCCGGCGGTGGATATCATTGAACTACTAGATTTACAAGCTAAAGGAGATGATAGTGGAATATCAAAGGTCTAAAGAAACCCATGAAAATGATACTTCTGGATTCATAGGATTCGATCCTAAGCACTCTGCTGTTGTGCCTCTCCCTTTTTTAGATAAACTACTAAAGTGTTACTATGGTACGGGCCCCCGAGACGGTGAAAACCCCGGGGATACTTTTGTACCCTCCTCCCCTGCAGTAGAGATTCCAGGATCAAAGACCCAAGATGAAATCGATTTTAGAGACACTTTCATCAAAAGTACATTGCCTCAAGGGTATACCCCAAAAGGGGCTGCTAGAAGAAAACTCGATAGGGTTGCTGTTGCCAGGAGTGAAAACAAGAATAGAGACGGAAACCTTAACTGACCGGATAACTCCTGATGTCTGAGACAATCAAACTACCTAAAAACAAAGCAGCATTAGCTCGTGTCATAGATCAACATGCGGAGCGTGAGGAATCCCGTTTACAGTATCGTAGAACAACATGGCTACTCTCATGGTATTACCTTAATGGTGCGCGTCGTTTCGACGTATTTGATCCTGAGATGGGCACAATCCGTCCTCATTACTTAGATGAAGATGGACAAATGGAATTTCAATCCCAAGAGCTCATGTCCGCAATTGATAAGGTATCTGCTCGTCTTGCATCTATGGATATAACCCCTCTTGTTCGACGGGAGGGCACAAGTCTACAGGGGATGAGGGAACGATCTGTTGCTCAAATCCTTCTTGATTCTGTCGTAAGTAAGGATCATGTAGACAGTATTGCTACCCAATTCGCACATGTCTTTACTTCTTTGGGCTCCTGTGGAATAGCTGGTCACATCAAAGATGATCCAAGTGTTGGATTGGTTTCGGATCTAGAAATCATCCACCCCCGAGAACTCTTTCCCTTCCCCTCTCTTGGGACAGATTACACGAAAACCCAAGGTCTTATGAGGCAAAGATCTGTCCCTCTTTCTTACCTGAAGGAAACCTTTGGTAAGAAGGTAAGTGCCAACCTGGATAAGATGGAGTATTGGGAGCAGCAAATTGGTGAAGGACTCCGAACAGAGGCAGATCTCGAGTTTGGGGGTGGACATGTTGAATACAAGGATGATTCCAGTCTTCCCGGATCTGGTTCTGAGGATAAGGTTCCCGAGTCTATGGGTGTCGCTAAAATCCGAGAGGTGTGGCTTTATGGTGCAGGGGAGATGGTTAGTCGATATGTTGTAACATCGGGCGATTACGTACTCCTCGATGAGTCCTATGAAGGGCTCGAAGTGTATTGCCCAATTGGATTCGCTCGCTTCATGGAAAACGGAACCTTTCATGGGGCGGGCCTATTCGATCTTCTCTTCTCCATCTCCCGAGAGATGGAACGACTTCTGAAGTCTCTTTTCAACAACATCCGTGATATTGACCGATATGGTGTCCTTGTTCTCCCTCAGGGACAATTCAACGAACGAGCCCTACTCCGTGATGTGGGCAAGGGTCTTCGTGTGCTCCCTTACGATCCAGATCCAATCTCCGAGGGATTCAGACCTTTCTCGATTCAACCCCACAACACTGGGGATATTCCCGGTAAAGTTGCAAGCTTAGCTAAACAACTCATGGACGGTATCAATCCGGTGCGAGACCTTATCGAGGAAAAGGGCCGGATCGATTCTGCTTCCGGTCTCAACTTCCTGGACGAAGAAATCAACAAGTCTATGACTACCCCCACTCGTGGGATGGAGCGAGCCTTTAGTCAATGCTACAGAGCCTCCCTTTCTGCTATATCTAGATCAGTCTCTGTTCAGCCCCGAGAGATTCCTGTGGCTAACCTCACTCTCAATCTTGCGGGTGCGATCATCAACCCGGAAACGGGGACAGTTTCTTTCGAGTCAAATCCAGTACCCTCCCTGCAAAATCTTCGGCTAGGTATCAAAGAGATCAATCCCAAATCAACGTCAGCCCGTAAGGCTGAAGCAGTAGAACTACTACAAATGGGCCTCTCTGATCCTGCCTCCTTCAAGCTCTATGCTCTACGCGAAGGTATCGATTACGCATTATGGATGGAGGAAGAGAAAGCAGCATACGAATCTGTGGTTCGTAACTGTCTTATCCTCTATGGGAATGGGGAGACCCCGGGGGAGATCGTTTTAACCCCACACACAGCCATACCTGAGTTCCAACTTAGAGTTCTTACTTCCTTCTTAGCGTCTCCTTCGATGCTGTTGTCTACCCCTGAAGTTCAAGATGAGTTCATGAAATATCGTCAGTTCCTATTCGACGCTATGGGATTGACACTTCCCGAGGCGATTCCCAATCCTGATGACATGGCGATTCTTGTTCAAGCCGAACGCGCCGCTATGGAACGAGAGCAGGAGTTGTCAATGCGTGAAGAGGAAGCTATGATGAAAGAAGAAGCAATGGCAGGTGACACCCAGTCCAACGCTCAGAGTGCTTAAACCCCAACAAGGAAAGGATACCTCCTATGGATACTACCCCTGAAACCCCAACCACTGAACAACCTCCCACCCCCATGGAGTCTCCTCAAGAGACTCCTCAACAGGCCCCCGCACTAAATCTCGACTCCACAGTTCAAGTGGGGGGAGAAAATATTACGGTTGGGGATCTTGTTGAAAAAGCAAAGCGTGGTGCGATGGCCGAAGAATATAGTGGTTATGCATCTGTTTTGATGCGTCCCGATGCGTCTCCCGAGGACCGAGAGGCCTCACTTCGTTACTTGATGCACGCGGAAGGTTACAATCCTCAACAAATAGATGAGTATATGGATGCAGTAAATAATACTCAACAAGGAGAGGAGGGCGGATATGATGAGGAGGACGTTATGGAACAAAACAATCAGTCCGACCAATTTATGCAATATCAGAATGATATGCATCATCGTCTCAAGAATGTTGAACAGAAGCAAAGTCAAGTTGGGGTTGATTTCCTCAAAACACAACTTAACACTGCGGTAAACAACACAATGGAGACTAACTCTTCCATCCAGACTCTCATTAAGAAGAGTCAGCAACTTAATGGAGAAGAGGGATCTTCAGATCGTATTGGAAGCATTCGAAAACAACTGGAAACTGAGATCATTGACAATCTTCGTTCTCGAAAAAGTCGAGGAGAAAGTTTCAATGTTTCGTGGTTTAATGATGCAGCGGCCAACGCTGCTGGTACTATCTACAACAGAATCAGGTCGGTCATCGGTGATCCTGACAAAATCGGGCGTTCACCGGAAACAGCATCAGAGACTGAAATGATGTTCTCAAACCGTCAACCGGTGCCAGAACCTACATACGAAGCGGGTGATTCAGTTGGCTCAATCGACTCAAAGGTGAGAGATTGGAATACTGACGCTCTTTCTCGTTTGGCTATGGACCTGTCATCGGGAGATGAAACTAAGATTTGACTTAAACAGGAGGCACTAAAATGCCTGTCTTTTCCCCCGCGGGAGCCCTGTTTGACAAGCATGCCGACCGAATTGAAGAGGTCATCAATAAGAACATTGATGTCTTCCTCCCTGGTCTTGATCCTGTGTGGCGTGACACCGTTGTTACTTCACAAGGTGTTGGCCCTGCCGATGCTATTGGTCGAGACATGAAGATCCTCAAAATCTTCATGGGTTCGATGGCCGGTGTGCTTGAACAAGGTAAACCCCGAGCAGATGTCGCCCTCTATGGTGACGACACTACGGACATTGGTACTCGTATGTACCTGCAGTCCCTCGCTCAAACGTGGCCTGATCCTCTTGAAGGCCCAAACCCATCTCCATACCGTCTTGGTATCGGTATGCGGTCAATGATGTCCAACATCATGTTCACCCTTGGTGAGCTCCAGGCCGAAGCAGTTCCTGCCTTTATTGGTCAGGTGATTGCACCTAAACTTGAGGGTTTCGCGAAGAATATCGCTCATACCCTCTGCAACTACTGGTATATCAACCAGAATGACACGTACAAGCTTGGCACGATTGCCACGATTACTGATACAGATGGAAACGCAGTAGTCGGAGGAGATACTGAAGTCCGTGTAACTATTGATGAGTTGACTTATGATCGATTCTATGTCGGTCAGCGTCTTGACATCCTCGACTCCGCTGGTAGCTACCGTCGTAATGACTCGGCTGCTGACGCATCGCAGACCTCGTCCACACGACTTAAGGTCTTCGTCTCTAAGATTGATGAGCTCAAGGGCTATGTCTATCTTGTCTCGGATACTACCCCCTTCCACACTGATGGTGCTGCTGCTTCTACCAGTGCAGATGGTGACTTGCTCGTCTATGCTGGTTCCCACGATCTCGGTGCTGCGACTTCGGTCGCCGCTACTGGCATCGCTGGTATCAACAGTTGGTTGAAGGGTGGTTCTGGTTCTAATGACAACTACTTGCTTGGTGCCGAACGTGACACTAGCAATGTGATTGACGTTACCGCCCATCCCGAGTTCAAGTCCTTCACGAAGGGCTCGGTCGGGACGCTTACTGAGCACAAGATGCGTCAGTATCTCCGTCGCTTCCACAACGCCAAGAACAAGCATGGTCAGTACATTGACTGCCTCATTGCTTCGGATGGTGTGTGGCTGGCGTATGAAGCCACCAAGATCGGTCGCGAGCGACTGGATCGAACCGGTAAACTCTCGAGCATTAGTTCTGAGGGTTCGCAGGAAGGCTTCAACTTCACGATGGACGGTCGTTCCTACAAAGGTTATACCTCCACGTATGTCGAAGACGGCACCGTCTATGGCATCCGTAAGGGTGGAAATAACTGGAAGCGGTACGTTCCCCCCACTCCCTCTGGTTACAAGAAGTTTGATAAGGCTGACGGGTTCATCCCCTTCAACTTTATCGCTTCGGCCCTCACGGGTACTGGGACCAACAAGTTGCCGATTTACAGCACTTCCGGTGCTAACAATCTGGTGACGGAAGGTGTCCAGATGCCTGGAGTACTGCGGATGCAGCTCGTTCCCGAGCAACCCGCTGGTATGAAGCTGACTGGTGTAACTACGGATCAGCAGTGGAGTGACTATTGATCCCCCTAGGTTGATCTTTGTGATCCTCCTTCCTCCTTGGGCGGGGTCCCCTTTCGGGGGGGCTCCGTCTTTTTTTTTGTTCTTTTGTTGGGTAGAATGCTTCTATGTCTAAGATGGATAAATTTAAGGACTTCAAGAAGAACCCTAAGGTTTACTTCGAAAGTCAACGAGGTGAGCGGTGGAAGTATCTAGAGAGAGTTATTCGACGGATCGACTCAGAGGAACGTTGGATCCAGTGTGACGATGATCCAATGCAACTAATCTCTGGAACAGCCCAGCAAACCTTAACTCGGCAGAATGTAACGGAAGTTAAGACTGTAGCCTCGGGACTTGTATACGAAGCAGCTACTTGGACCCAAAAAGTAGTGAGATCCTCAGGATGGTTACCCCCTCTACATGAAAGAGTACCCCATAAATTTATCCTTAGGTTTTACGACTCAATGCCCATCTTGGATATAGATACTTATGAGTTGAGGCATGCAAGTCTGATACGGCAAATGGGACCTGAAAATTTTGCTGCTCACTTGGGAGAGGCGTTGGAGCAAGTTGCAACCTCTCACAATGACATTATAAGGATTCTTCCTAATTCCTCTTGGAGGGTATACCTTACGACTAGGGGAATTCGTTGTATAGAATTAGGATACAAGGCTAATCCTAGAAACTACGCCAATATTATGTATTCTCTACCTTCCACCTTATCTGGTTATGCTTGTTGGGATGACAGTTACATAAGCTCATGCCTTATGCCAAATAGACTTTTTGCAATGACGACCAAAGAAGAGGCCCCCAAGGATTTTAAACCTTCATGGGCTGATGAGGGTGATGGAGGAGTACCACTTTTTAATCCTCCTTGTTGGGGTGTCTTTGTAGATAAACCAGATTTAACCCTCATAAATGCCATGCCCATTCTAGAGATCGGTGAGGGGCGAAATGAGTCTGTAGTAGGGGATGTAAATAGTTTTCACGATCAAAGGATTATGGAGACGATGACAGAGCAAAGATGGGATTTCTTCTGGGACCAGTTTAGGAAGCGCTTTAGTACAATCCGGGGAGAATTGAAAGATGCCGTTGGGGCGTTTGTTGAGGAATATTACGAGGACCCGAAACTATGAAACCAGACGAATTGGATATTGAGATCATTTATGATCCCACAGAAGCTGCGGTGGGGAGTGGTCAGGCAATGGACGAGACCCATCAAATCCTCCCGGATGGAGATTGGATCAGACACATCAAGAGGGAGACGGGGAGGGATGATTTATTCGTTTACTTCCATACCTTCACTCGTAAGTTTGTCCTCGCTGGCTGGGTTTACAAGCCCGGGGAAATAGGGGTTCCGGTCTGTACCGAGTTAGATACAATGGATATACCCCCAGACCGTGGGGGTTGGCTGTCTACTCAGTATGTAAAGGCTCGCGTTCGACCCCTAGAGGAACAAGTGAATACTGTTCGGAGTCGAATGAAAGAGGCAGAATATGCAAAGAAGGCACTAAAATCAGACGACCTAGAACAACGAAACCAAGTGGTTGAATATTACCGGAAGAAAGGGGATACTCAAATGATGCGCATGATTGAACATTCTCCCTACACCGGAGAGGCTTCGGGTGGAGAACCTCTTAGGGAAATGACAGAGGAGCTTACGGGATTGGCATCTAATAAGACTATAACTTCTGGATAACGAGACGCGCTATGCATTCTTCAGGTTCACTTCTTTACACAGTACTCAACAGGGTTCGTTCTTTCTTGGATGAACCTACCCTAGACGCTAAGTTCTCGAATGACTATATGGTACGCCATGTTCTTATCCCTGAGATGGCTAACATTATCTCGATGCTTACGGATGTTCGGGGAAACCCCATTGTGATTCAACAATCACTTACCCTAACAACCTCTGGGGAGTATTACGAACTTCCCCCCTCAATCGGTAAAGTTTATCGTCTTGCGAAGATGGATAGTGACAAGAACATCGTTGCGGAGATCCCATCCCGTACCCCTCAAAATTCAGAGGATGCCGGTTGGTGGCTCGAAGGAAGAGAGTTACACGTTAGGCCTCTTCCTGGATCTGGAGTAACCGACTACTCTTTGTGGTATACCCCTTCTGGTAATATCGTTCCACACTACAGTGCGGCAGGAGGAACTATGAACGTTGGGGGGAACCAACTAACATTAGATCTCACTCCGGATCTAGGGGATCTAGATCAAAGAGAAGACGCCTACGTAGGATGCATCCTGAGGGTTTGGACACACGCAGCCCCTGACAAGGTAGCAGAAACGGTTATTACTAGCTACGGCATCAATGAAACAACTGATACTGCAACCGTAGCTCTTAGAGAAGCACTTACTCTACCCTTCTTAACTTCGGACGTAAAGTATGAGATAGTTCCTTACTTCATGGATCAAATTTGGCAGGCAGTCAGTCTATCGTGTGCCATTAATCTTGGGGTTTCTAGAAACATCTCTGAGAAGCAGATGGCCTTCCTCCAGGGCCAACTGCAAAGTACACTGCAAGCAATATCGCAAACCTTTGATCCCCTTTCCAATGAGACGGTTTATCGTCCTGAACAATCGATTCTCCACAATATCACGGGGAAGGTTAAGCGAAAACTTTCTGACGGTCTCCAAAAAGACCTCACCGATGATCAGATAATCAATGATGCGGTTATACCTGAACTTAAGAAACTACTTTCCATTGCAAATGATGACCCAGACTCGGCAGTTCTAATGGAACAAGCTTTTACCACTACCTCTGGGGAAGAACACTATCTTCTTAATCCTAACATCTCTAGGATTGTGCGGGTTGCCAAGAAATCGACTTCGGATACTGGACTACTTCCTTACGAAGAAGTTCGCAAACGAGATGAGAAAGATCCTTATGGTCACGGGTGGGGAGTCCAAGGAAATCGTCTTTCTATCCTCCCCACTCCGGACAGCGCTGATACGCTCTACGTTTGGTATGTACCTGGGGGAGATCTAAATCCTCACTTTGCAATTGATGGTCGCCTTGTAAGTTCAACCGTATTGAAACTTACACCGGGAAATCTATTCAGTTCTCTTTTGGGGGAGATAGATCGTCGTCATAGTGCTTATGTAGGAAGCATGGTGAGAGTAACTTCTTCTCTGGGCTCAGTGGACGAGAGAGTCATCACCGCACATAATGCAGACAATTTTGGGGACTACCAAGGACAGATCACCGTAGACGAAGAATTTACAGGGACTTTCAGCCGTGCCTGTACTTATGAGATCATTCCTTCTTGGTGGACTAACTTTGAAGCTGCGATGGTGGACGCTTCTGTTATCTCTCTTGCTCATAAAGAGAAGGAAGTGAGTGAGGCACGACTGGCAACCCTCATGCAGACATACCAAAGCTCGCTCAAGTCGATGCAAGCAGAGTTGAAAAAGAGCCGGGTGAATTGGGGTGTTACTTCTCGAAGGAACTCGATGCTCCATAATATCTTGGAGAAGGTACAACAGACACTTAGCAATGCAGCTCCAGATCTTGATTATTCTCCCGACTTCATTATTCGACAGGGTCTCAATAACGAATTGGGGAATGTGATTTCGCGACTAAACAACACAAGGTCCGATCCTTACTACTGCAAATTTGAAATCACCACCGTTAAAGATCAGCAGTACTACCCCTTACCCGCGGGTATTGGGGAGATTGCACGTCTAGTAGAGGTGGACGACAATGGTCGTATCACCCGGGATCTAATCCCCCGGGGAGATTATTCTTGGAGTGGGCCGGGGTGGAGTGTTCAGAATGGAATGATTTCGTTCCGTCCTTACCCCTCAAGCGCTACCACGTATGAACTTTGGTATATCCCCAACGGATCGTCATGGCCTCATTATGCCGAGGATGGTGACCTCAGCGAAGATAGAGATGTCCTCACTCTAACAACAGGCGAGTGGGGGAGTCAACTCTTAGGTGATATTGATCATAGAGATGGTGCTTACGTAGGTTATACCCTACGGATTGTGGGAGGTGCTGCTCCGTTCGATACCGAAATAGGAGCGGGGGTGATTGAAGAACGTACTATCACATCCCATGATCCTTCTTCGGGAACGGTAACTGTAGAACGTCCCTTCAGTGATAACATCGCAACCGGTACTGGCAAGAAGTATGAGATTGTTCCTATGTATCTACAGTCAATAAATGAAGCGGTTGTTTCAGGAACAATTGCTAACCTCTCAGCAGGTAGTAAATCCCTCACGGAACGACAGCAGAAAACTCTCTACGTTAACTATAGATCTGCGATGAAGACAGCAGGGGACAACCTTTCTAATATGCAAGGAAGGGTGCCCAAACACTTCAGTCGATCAACAATTGATAACGAAGGAAATTGGGATATTATCAGGTAACATTCGATGGCTGAGTATTATGGAAATAGACCGTCTAGGGATTACTTCACACTTATTAGTGCGTTGGACGCAACCTTCTCACTTGAAAAGGTCGGTTCAGGGGAAAACCCCGATCTTTTTACACTATCCAAAGGATTCCAACAGGAAGAACGTTTCCCCTCACAACCTGAATATCAATACAGAATTCCTGAGGAGAGACAGAAGTCCGGCGGCGGCGACGGTGGCGGTGGAAACACCGAACTTGTTTTCCAGCAGGTCGACTGTTTGGCATGTTGTAATTATCCTTGCCCCCCTGAATGGTCAGACTTCAACCCAGGAACTCTAGAAGTATCTTTTTCTGATGGTGGTTGGCAATCTCATCCGCTAGTAGATTCTATCTCGGATATTCCCACGCTTTCTTTGCCCGACTGGAGTAGTATTCCTGAATTTTCATGGCACGAACTCACCGAGGTCGGAACCGAAACAGGTTCTTGGTCGTGGGGGAATTGGTCTTCAGAACCAATTCCCGAAGGTGGTTGTTGTACGATTGATGGTGAAGAGTATCCACTTCCCCAGTGGCTATGCGATGTTATGGGGGGATCGTGGACCTTCCTCCCCTGTGACGATTGGCCCGGTGGGGGTTGGCTAACGGATGAGAACCTCAATTCAGGAGGGTGGGGAAATTATGAATGCCGCATATGCGGTGGTTATAGCTT
>Ga0098047_10000609_pt1 | contig 14339 bp, 17 predicted proteins | sample 12_taG_FD_92585 | JGI IMG/M metagenome (GOLD analysis project Ga0098047, IMG submission 92585) | Marine viral communities from the Subarctic Pacific Ocean - 12_ETSP_OMZ_AT15267 metaG | ecosystem: Environmental > Aquatic > Marine > Oceanic | place: Subarctic Pacific Ocean | collected 2015-01-16 | reverse complement strand
TAGTATTCAGCAACATCGCGGGTTAGTAAATACTGATCCGATACAGGGTATGGACCCAAATCATAAACCACTGGTAGACACGGTGAAATCAAAATGTCACCAATCGGGGTATCAATCGCTTTACTCATCATTCATCTTTCGTTGAACAACCGTAGCATAGTTCAGTGCATCGGCTAACTCTTCTCGTAAGTGTTGTACCCATTCTACAGGAGAAAGGTCATCCCTGTCAAGAGTTACGCCATACTTTCTTTGACCGACGTTTGATCGATCACGGAGAAACTTTACATTCTCTTCGACTACTGAATCGCCACATGGTACATCATCATTCATAATAAAATTCCTAAGTTGTGAATGCTCCCGATAGGATTCGAACCTACACTCCGCAAGGAACGGACACCTAAAATCCGCGCGTATACCAATTTCGCCACGGGAGCATAAATTGATCGGGATAGCCTACCGATCTTCGCTGACTTTTTACTATACGCCGGGGAGTTTCAACGGTTGCTGCGGCAACCTCCACCAAGTTCCCTTTGTACCAGCATTCCCTTGTGCGTGTCATTGCACTTCTCATCATCGCGGGCAGCGACTAGCCACTGACAAATGGCTCGTTTTGCGGTCAAATGACCAATCAGGGTAGCCGGATTCGAACCGACGATCTCTGCATCCCAAATGCAGCGTATTACCAAGCTCTACTATACCCTGTTTTCTTTTCTCATCTGATATATTGTAGCAACTATTTAGTCCCGTTCAACCCTTTTTGTTCAATAATTGCAAAATTTCTTTTAGCCTAAAATCAGGTGCAAGTCTAGCATTAGGGTCTTCATCGCGGGTTTTTCCGCCCAAGTTGGAATGATATAAACCATGAAATTCTAAAGTATTCAAGACGTATCCTTCTGCTACACCAGCACCAAGCAATCCGGATGCTCTCTCACCAACAACGCCAGTGACATGAAGATACCTTGCCCAATTGCCGTACGTCTTCGGAGTTAGACTGCGGCGCATCAATTCGTAGTTTCCCATTCTATTATAGAATGTTAGAACGGCATCATTCTGATGCGGAAACATGACCATCCATAACACATCATCCACATCAAATGTTTTTAGGCATGGAAGCGCACGAATATTATCATTCTCAACATACTTAACAGTCAGTTCTACAGTATCACCAATGTTATACGTCTTGTTTGGTTCTTCGCTCATGTTCACTTCTTCATTAGACCCATCACACATAGAACAATCCCGAGAACCACCCCAATCAACACAACAAGAGCAATCGGAATCCATAGCGGGGATGTGACCCACCACCACGACCAGTCAATCGTGCCGGTCAGTTTCAATACAAGGAAAACAATAAACAGTACCAATCCAAGGGGAAATCCAGAATTAGCAGAACTATTTTGACTTGACACAGGGGTATCCTTTCTTATTCAAAGTCAATGAATCGTGCCTTGTTCACGGACAAGACATTTTCCATTTCAGTATCACGGACAAGAGCATCACCATCTACTTTGTAGATTGATTTGATGACAGGTCGATTAATCATACGACCAGATCGGATCGACCGCAGTTGCGGCATTGACGGAATGTGACTTGGCAATGTTGCCGATTCAGTGAACCGGACATTGTGTGTCGTACCGACAACACCAGCAACACGAATGTATCGAACGTCAGCAGAAGTATCACCTTCATGCTTAGGCGAACGACCAAACATCGCACGAATAAATTCCTTAACAGCGTATCCCTTTGACGTAGGGTATGCTGTCGCTTCACGGTCTTCGGGAAGACGGAAACCAAAGGTAGACCCATCGGTAGTAGTACCGAACACCTTATCAATAGGCGTGATACGGGTCTTCTTCACATTCCAACCAGCAAACTTGATGAGAACATCGATCTCATCGTGAGCATTAACGGTATCAACAAAAATAGTGTTTTTCGAATCAGTCATAGGTAGAAACTCCATAAGTAAAAGGTGTAAAACGTGTCAGGTCTGGGGGGAAAGACCGGCGTGATCTTTGTTCCCTGAGTGGCGAGCCGCATCACTCACCCCCCAACCCAACAAGACCATTATCCCATAAAATTGATTTTTTGCAATACCGATTAGGGGTTATTTCATCAATTTATTTGACAAATACCTACTTAGTGGTAGCTCTCACAATCTCGTCACACAGGTTGATAGCGTCATCTACCTCTTTGCGGGTATAACCCCGGTTCTCTTCTTCTGCGGTGGTCTGCAATTCCAGCAGAATACCTTGGATACGGAGCAGTGTACTCTCGTATGCTTTACACAGACCATCAACTTCACTATTGCAATTAACCATTTGGATGTACCTTTCTATAGTTAGAATTATCCTTTTCTAAGACAATGTAATTGTAGCAAGTCCTGTCAACCATGTCAAGACCTTTTTCTACGCAATTTTGCGTCGATTAAGGGTGGTATTCGACGCAAAATTTTGGTATCATTAGGTATCATGAATGACAATTGGTAGAAGAACTACGAGAATATTTTGCTGACAAATAGTATCAACAACGTGAACCCCGGTGTAGGAACCGAAGAAGGAACATGTGAATGTTGTGGTGAACACAAAACAATCACCAAGCATCACATTGTACCCTATGCGTTTTCACGTAACTTTGATCAAAGCACGTTTTCCGATAACTTCATGAACGTGTGTAGGGAATGCCACGACCTCATCGAAATCGAGTTGCGGAAGTTTCGCAAATTCTTTCGTGGTCGGCTAGGCATCACGGCAGATGATCTAAAGCAAAGCGATCAGCACATTCGCTATAAAAAAGCGAAGGCATATGCTTGGCAGCTTGTGTCTAACCACGCGAACATACCACCGCAGAAGATCATGGAAATGACGGTATACATCGTCAAGCTATATCCTCAAGCTGAAACCTATGATGACTTTCGCAAGATTGCCCGTGATGATACGAAGATCAATGAAACCCGCACCGATCCATACGGAAAGGTAGTGGCAGACAAGATCAAAGAGTTGGGCATGGAAGATTGGTTTGCTGGTGTATGGAAACGCAAGAACAAATCGGTTGTCCGTAAACTACAGGCAAAGGGACTAGACGATGTTCGTCAACGTGTACGAACAAGAAAGCATCTAGCACCTGAAGCAGACATCTACATGGTTATCAATATGTTGTCGATAACCGAAGGGATGTCCGAAACAGAAGCGTCTACGTTTTACAGCAAGCAAGACACAGACATCAAATTGTCTTTGCGTCGGTGTGCGTTTGCATGGAACAAGCGAAGACTGAAAGAGGCTGGTTTGATCGATGAAGCGACCAAACTGGATACATGTAAATACCTAGCAGAAACACTAGGTCTTTCACTGGAAACCGCTACAGAGACATATCGTATGTCATCAAAGCGGAAAAAGAAGTCATACCGCCGACAGGCATATAACTATAGACTGAAAACCAAGATTTCAAACAAACTCAACTAGGGAGCTAACTATGGCAATTGACACATCCGAAAAAGCGGCTGAATTCTACACAGAGGATTTTACCAAAGCAGCAAGCATCTTCACTGAAGCAACTGGTAAGGAATTCTATGAAAGTCTTTCGGCGGAATTTAAGGCAGTGCTTGATGCGGCAAACAACGATGAACCGTGGGAAATTCTATCAAAACGCGATAGGACAGAGTTGTTCATGCTCATGCGAAGTCGGTTTAGTCCCGACCAAGAGAAGATGTCTGATCTGGTGGAACAGGTTTTCCGTAAGGCAAAAGCGGCTAGCTTCAATGATGCATACGAAGCAGTCGAAGCTAAATACATCAAACAGATTGATGATCTCAAGAAGGAGAACCAATCTTTGAAAGAAGGGACTGGCAGATAAAATAGGAGTCTACAATATCAGAAACCGGGTTCATGTCTTTTTTGTTCACATCTAGTACTTTTAATAAATCGATATTAGTCTTTTCATAAAACGCATCATACATCATACTTTTATCAGCACGCCCCGACCCGGTGGCGTGCTTTTTTACACTCGATGGTGCAATGGTATCAAACTTGATTCCGTTCTGCCACAATTTGTATTTTGTGATTCCTGTTGCTTCACCAATCTGAAAGATAGCAGCACCTTTCGCGGCAAACGCATATCCTTCTAATCTGACAACATCACAATCCTTGACAACACCCAATGCCCACTCGGAAAGAATGTCATAGCGATCTTCTTGTGTTTTCCACTCTTTGTACTCTGATCCAATGATTGTCTGTTTGCGGAACTTCCCTAGCAGTTTCTTTTTGCTAGTCAGGAAATGATAAGTGACCTCGCCATTGTCATGTATAGTAATGGCGGGGGAAGTCAGTGAAAAGTCGATACCTGCAATCTTCATGCAAGTATTTATTCATTTTCTATATGCTGAAGAACCCACTCATCAGTTTCACCCTGTACATCTTCTCCGCATACAGGGCAAAACGTGATAAGTTCATGGTCATGTAGTACGGCAACACGCGCACCACATCCTTCACATTCTATTGTTGTTTTGTTGTCGAATTCAAACTGCATTTTGTTGTTTATCGTATACTTCTCTGTAATACTTGCACAACCAGTCTAGGTATGTTTCTGTTTCGTTTGTGAAGTATTCGGCATAAATTTTAGCAATCATCGATGGCGGTACACCGTTTGCCATGTCAATCTTTGCTTGCATGGGTAAGTGTTTGATCATGCTACACCCTCTTTGCTAGCTTCTTTGATTGAGTCGCCAAGATCGCCAGCATCACAAGCTCCGCCACTACAAGCAGCACCGCCAGTAAAGTTGTTCATGTCAATCTCGTAGTCTTCTTCTACAACGTCAGACCAGTCGATGTCTTTGTAGTCTCTATTTAGATCGCACCATAGCTTCCAGTTATGGACACATTTCATCATGTGTGTAGCACGCTTTAGTGGATCGATGTTTTGGTCATTTTGGCAGTAACGGTCTGCGAACTGCTTTACACGACGAACCCACTCGGTTTTTTCCATCTTGGATTCTAGTAGAGTTTTTAGTGTTCCGTTTGTTAGTTTCTTCTCGTCTTCCGTTAGATCGAGTTGTTCACCGATACCCAAAGCACAGTCACATGCTGCCCATAGGTTATTATCAAACGAACGAAGACCATCAACAATCAGACCCGATGCCATCAACGAACCTTCACCATACTCACGCACGATTTCAGTTGGTGTGTGAACAGCAGTGAATGGGGCTTGTGGATAGTCTAGGTCGCCAGAGAATGGTAGCAATGAGATACCAGCAAACCACTTACGGTTCTTGTAGATGAAGTCACCAACCGCTTCCCACTCATCAGGCTTGACAGTAATAGTGTTGGAAACATTGTGTCGCAACCAATCGCGGGTCGATTCCTTTTCACGTGTTCCTGCCTTGACCCAATTCTGTTGAGTTGTACGAACATACTCAAGCAAGTCTAGACCACCGATTTGGTTCTTTGTCTTTGCACCATCAGGCACTTCGCAGCAGAACGATAGCACAACGTCTGTTCCGTTTGCAGACCAAACAGAATCTTCGACAGCAAGCGGGTTATGCTCAGCAAAGTATTGAGCAGGGAATTCCATCTTGTTTGCTTGGACGCGACGAATGTATCGCTTAGCATGGTGGGGGTGAACACCAGAAGCAGAACCAAGAATACATGAAGTTGATCCAGCAGGCTTAACACACGTTGTTCTTGCTGCTACGTTGATACCGATCTTCTTTGCCATGTCTTTGTTGACATCAAGGATGATCTTTGCACCCTTCTTTTGAATAGCAGGATCAAACGCGATCTCAGGCGAATCCATCATACCAGTCATCGAACAACCAAGTAGTGCTTCACGCGAAACAATCTTATGCGACACTGTTCCTAGATACTCAAACCAATCATACGATGCTTGGATTGTTCCCAAGATTGCCGATGCCTTACATGCTTCATAGAAGTCTTCTTCTGTCTTGCACTTACGCATGTTGATTTCAGACAGGTTACAGAATTGCCAACCAGTGATACACTCTTCACCATCAACATCAACGGTTTGGTAAGCGTTTTGTGCCGCTTCTTTCCACTCGTCGCTTCCGTCGTTTTGCCAGTATGCCCACATACCAATTTCAACACACGGGTTGTATAGTGCTTCACGGTTCTCTGCCCACACGAAGCCGGGTTCACCAAACTGACGAACCGAATCCATCAAAACCTTGAATTCATCTTTCGTGATTTCATTGCGGACAAGAACAGCAGAGTTGTTTGAACGACCACGCTGCGGGTTATCGATAAACCAACTACCAGTCTTCGCGTTTATCATCTCTTCATCGTCATGCGAGAATAGACAGATTGTAGCAGAGCGGCGAATACCACCAGACAGAACAGCATCCGATGCGTGCATAGTGATATCATATGCATCAATGGGTCGCAGTGTATTGTTGCCTTCGGTTACTCGACTTTCGATCAGTTCTTCGATCTTTGTCAGTGAGTTGAATAGACCTTCAGGACCGGGAGCTTTGCCGCCCCAAGAAAGAGGCGCGCCAGCAGGACGAATTTGTGAATAGTCAAAGACAATCTTATGCCCACGGTATTCACTAAACTCAGTCTTGTCGGTGTCCCAATAAGACGCAAGTAGAACACCAAGAGCATCAGACCAACCTTCAATAGAGTCGGGGATGACATAGGTTTTTGTTGACTTCGTTCGTGGTGCAATAGATGGCAGCCTGTCTACGTGGTGTGTTTGTACAGAGAAACCAGTACCACAACCACATAGCAATAGATAGAAACACTCTTGAAAGAATCGTGGTCGGTCAATGTATGAGACAGTGCAGTTATAAATTCTTGCTTGCTTGTCGAGAATGGCTTGACCACCAAACTGCAAAGCACGCTGTGAACCAAGCACTTTCTTTTTCATCACTGCCGACTTAGCAAAGTCAAACTCGTCTTTAATTTTTTCTAGTGTCTCGTTGCCTAATTTATTTTCGTGCATTTCAAACACACGATTCGTCTGTTCAGCCCATGTTTCTCTTCTTGTTTTTTCCGGTATGTATCGTGCATATTTTGCGTAACGTGTGTATTCTTGAAGTGCCTTAACGGACATATAAATTCTCCGGTGAGTTAGAGTGTAGGGGTGAACAGGTGGTATTTAGAAAGACGCGAATCTTCACACTGCCATTTCTAGCTTAATAGTGGGGAGTGGATTATAATTTTCTAAAATAAAGTCTTCGTAGCACAGAGCTTCTATGTCACGAATTGATTTTAGATCACGGTTGATCTTGAGCGATGGAAACTCTTGGGGTTTGCGAGTTTCTAACATGTCTGCCAGTGTATCAACGTGGTTGTTGTACACATGAGCATCGCCCATTGTAATCGTTAGATCGCCGGGAGTCAATCCACAAACTTTAGAAATAATCATCGTAAGCAATGCATAGGATGCAATGTTGAATGGAAGACCACAACCGATATCAACAGATCGTTGATACATTTTACAGGATAGTGTTCCTGTTGTGCTTACATAAAACTGAAACATAATATGACACGGTGGGAGTGCCATCTCGTCCAGTTGTGCCGGGTTCCATGCAGTCACAATGTGTCGGCGGGAGTATGGGTCTTCCTTGATGGATTCAATCACGTTTGCGATTTGATCAATTGCCGGGGGTCCAAACATAGCGTTTTCACGTTTCAGTGGTTGGTTAAAACGTCGCCACTGCCAACCATAACCAGCACCCATGTCGCCAACATCCAAGTGATACAATCCGCGAGAATCTAAGAATTCACGTGTTGTGTTTCCATGCCAGATGTTTACACCTAGCTTTTCAAGCCGATACGTATCTCTCTCGCCACGCAGGAAGAACAATAGCTCTTCAACAGCACCGCGAAAAAAGATTTTTCGACGAGTCAGTAGCGGAAACGCATGTGTTAGATTGTAGCAAACATCTTCTGGTGCAAACACAGATTGTGTTCCTACACCAGTCCGATCTTCACGGACTTCTCCAAACTCTAAAACATCTCTTAGTAAAGCATCATATGTGTAGCTTTCATCGATTGTGGGTATGTAACTCATTTCTTACCCTTAACGGTTTGACGTTCTTCTTCTGGCGAATCACCAACTTTGCACACACCGTTCAAGTGATCAATCTCATGTTGTAGAACGCGAGCTTCCCATCCCTTGAATGTTTCTTTGTGGGTTTCGGTTTCGTCTAGACGATTAAACTCGACTTCAATTTCAACAGGTCGCTCAACCTCAACAAAGAAACCGGGATACGATAGACAACCTTCATGCATGGATTGTGTATCTTCGGACGAAGACAGAATCTTTGGGTTTAGCATGTGGCTGATTTCTGAGATAGGTGTCTTTCTCCAAACCAACGCAGAACCAGTAGCACCAATCTGTGGAGCAGCAAGACCAACACCATGTGCAGTTGCTTCAAGCACTTCTGTTAGATCATCTACCACCAATTTTGCGTGCTTCATGTGAACACCATCAGTGATGTCAAAGTCATTAGTTGTTTTCGTTAGAACTTCAGCGGGACCGCGAACGATCTTATCCATCAAAGCATCAATTCGTGCTTTCGCCGCCTGCCGTTCCTTTGCCTCTTTTGTCTTCTTTGATCTTGCGCGTTCTTTTAGCTTCTTTGCTCGTTTCAAATCTTTGCCCATCGGCTATACTCCAATCTTGCTTGAATGTCTGTAAATGTTCTCTTATCAATTTCCCATCGCACTTGCTCAGGGGTCATTCCATATTCTATCATAGTGCCTATGTCTTTACCATACTTAATCTGAGTGTTTGGTCCCCAAATGCAAACCTTCGCGCCAGATTCAACCGACCGCTTAACTTCTCTTACAATCTCTCGGTTTCGGGGTTGATTGTCGTGAACATAAACAATGTCAACACCATGCTCTGTTGGTGAAAGCAAACTCTCAACAATGTGTAGACTTGATCCACCAACTGCCAAAGCGTTTGGTAAATACAGGGAGTCGATCTGCCCTTCGACAACGTAGACCTTTTTATTAAAATCAACGTGATTCATACCAAAGACTTTTGGTGCAAACTCATCGAGCTTGACCGTAATGTATCGAAGTGCTTTGTCTGTATCGCCAACCGCACGACAAGACATCGCAATCAGTTTGTTGTCTCTGTCGATTGTAGGGATGACGATACGCTCATCCTTTGGATACTTCTCTTCGATGTCTTCAATGTTGTGACCGTATTTAGTGTACAGTTTTTTGACATACGCTTGTAGGTTGTCTGTATAGTAAAGACGATTCATCTTGTCTTTTGGGATTTGTCGCTCTTCTTTGATGTAGCGATAGACAGACGAAAATACAGGAAGCGTATTCACTGGTGTCAGTGTTTCCAGTTCTCTCGGTATTCCGGTCTGTCCGTTTGTGACATTCCTGCTTTGTGAATAGTCTTGACCTTCTCGCTTTGTTACTTTCTCTTTCTTACCAACACCAAGTTCCTTGAGATATTCAAGACGATACTCGGCATGAAGATGTGGTGAGATTTTTTCAAGCATCTCATTGGTGCTTAGGTTGCAACCGCAGTTGTGACACTTGTAGCGAAATCGTTGATTCTTGGAAAGATAGAAATAACCACGTGCTAGTCTCTTCTTCTTCTGTGAGTCGCCGCAGATAGGACAACGCACATTTGCTAAGTTGTTCTTCTTCCATTTGAACATCTCAAGCTGTGGAGACAGCAGGTTGATATATTTTTCTTCGATGAGTTGTGGGTTCATAGACCTATTGTATAAAAAAAGACCGACAAGATCAAGAGTTTGATCATATCGGTCTGGTGAAACAGAAATGAATTATACGTAGTACGTTAGTTCCGGTTTGGCATTCCCCCAATAGTTGAACATGTACCATTCTTTGGTGTGATCAGTGAATTCTTTGCCATCATTCGTGACTTCAACCGCAGCTTCTTTTACTGTTGTGTGAGTCAGATCATGCTCATTCATAAAGTAAACGGGTTTGCCATTATCGTATGCTTTTTTAGCTTCCTTGTACGTAACCTTTTCCATAGCCAAATTTGTTTGCCTTTCTAAGCGTAAGTGTAACTTTCGACTTCTGCCTCAACGAATCCTCTGCACCATGCAGAGTGTAAATCTCGATTCAACGCAGCAATGTAAGGGTTGTCTTTGATTTGTGTTCCGTTGTAAAACGCATCACGACCTTCAACGTATGCTTGTCTAATCTTGTCTTCCATTTGATCGGCGGATAGCCATCCTTTTTGGGGTTTCGCGGTTCTCAGGTGACCGCATCCAACTATTTATCTATCTGCTGTGTTGTCCACGGGAACGGGCAGCACATAAAGTTTGCCCATCAGTTCAGGCATTGCTTCCTCGACGGTGTGAAGCACTGTTTTTGCCACGGCAAGAGTCGAAAATGCCTCTAGCCATTTCAGCACCTTCACGCTGGTGTCTGCTCGGAGCCGGTAATACTCGCCGCTCTCAACATTTCGCACCGCATAAACCATCGAAAAACCTTTCGTCAGGGGAACCGGGTTACAGGTAAATTATAGCATAAATTCCACCGATGTCAAATAACCTTTTAGGGTTATATTTTGAGCGGACCTGTACCACCCGGCTTAGACATACCACCAAAGGGGGATGTCGGTGGTGGTGAGCCACCGCCCGGCATTGGTCCCGGTGTCACGCCTGCCCCGGCAATACCGGTTGAGATCAATGCTTGGGCAGCAGGATCGGCATCCGTGAATTTCATCTTTGCCCGGTTCACAGAAATCACGAATCGCTGCCTTGCCCCTGCATCGTTGTATCGGTTCTTCAATTGTTTGATACAAACTACGTTGTGTTTTTTCAGTACATCATTTGTGATCATACCAAACATGAAGTCGGCAGTCGCGGAGATACCAAACGATTCAGCAATACCATCCATGTCAAAGTCAGTGTCTTTGAACGAACCACGATTGACCTGACACGCTGTAAGGATTGGTAGATTGAATTCGATTGCCAAACCACGAATCTCTTCGGCAACAGTTTTCATGTAACCATACGAGTTAGACGCATCACCATTGAATCGCATCGACGCACAAATGTTTAGGTAGTCGATGACAATAACATCCGGTGTGAAGTTTTGCTTCAATGCCAACTCATTCAACAACGCACGAAAGTGTGAAGCATTCGCAGTACCCGTTGGATACTCTTTGATTTTCAGTCCACCCTTTAGTCCGTGTGATGCATGTAGTTTACCAACACGCTTCTTATACTCTGCCTTGGAGAATGTCGCAACATCCTGCATCTCAACATCCATCAAGTTTGCATCGATACGTTCCGCAATCTTTTCTTCTGCCATTTCGCAGGTGATGTACAACACCTTCTTACCTTGACGCAAGACGTTAGCTGCATAGTCACACATGAACATAGACTTACCAACGTGAACACCAGCAAGTACAATGTTTAGTGTTTTGTTGGGAAGACCGCCGCCGGTGATTTCATTGAAGCAATCCATACCAAACGGAACTTGTGTTTTCTTGCTATGATAGAAATCATAACGAGCATCAGTATCAGTATAGTAGTCGTGACCAACAGAGTTATCAAACGACACAGACAACGCATCACGAACCATTCCTTCGATAGCACCGAACGGTTTCTTGTTTTTGTCTTTGTTGTTTGGGTCGATGATTGCAGCAGAGTCTAGGATAGCATTGTACATCGCTCTTGCTTTGCACCACTCTTCCGTTCGATTGACTGCCCAATCCATGTTTGAGTTTTGATGATTTGTTTCGTACATCTCATCAACAATCTCTGCTGCTTTTTCAAACTGCTTCTCAAACAGCATCGCGTTGTTGGTGACATCAATCGTCAATGCCTGCTTGGTGGGTAGGCTATTGTAATCATCAAAGTGCTTTTTGACTTGCTGGTACACAAGACGCGAAACATCACTGGTGAAGTATTCACCCCTTACATACGGCAACACCGAACGTGCATAGTCTTCGTTGTTGACAACTTCTTTGAGAATGAATTCTTCAATGTCTGCGCTCATACTTTTGTGTCTCCCGATTCGTCTGGTGGGTTTTTATCAATAATGTCTACGAGGATGTCGCCAAGAACATCATACAAATCTTGCGTATCATTTTCCGGTTTGTTCTCTAGCGGAATCCATTCGAACTTGACGCGAAGTGATTCGCCTTCCTCTATGAGTTTAACTTCTTTGTATGCATAAAGCAAGTCTTTGTATGGACCGTCTTTGATACGAATGCCAGCATGTACTTCATCGCTGTCTTGGTATTCATAGACATCCTCAAACTCGTATGAGTATGTTTTACGCTCTACTGTCTTTTTACGTTTCCACGGTAGTAGTTTGTCAATGTAGATCATTCGTCGCCTTCTACTTCTTCAAGGATTTCATCAACACTCTCACCACCTTGGTAAGTAAACTTGGATTGTGTGAATGCATCAATCTTGTCAAGGATATCCTTGGTGAAGAATTTATCTGGTTCTTTGTAGATTGCCTTCTCGTAGTAGTTCTTACCATCAACCCAAACATAGCGAGTACCATTCTTCTGTACAATGCCTGCTTGCTCTGCAAGTTCGACCAGACCAAAGTATCGGTTCAGTCCCTTCTTGAAGTTTACCTGAGTCATGACTTCTGAGTTTTCAATAGTCAATCGTGACTTCGGTAGCTTGGCACGAATCTTGACACCGACCTGTTCGCTGCCTTCCTTATCCTTGAGTTTGCCCAAGAACACAATCGTGGATGCAGCATAGACAAGACCCGAACCACCCGCCATAACATCTTTTGGATACATCGCGCCCATTTCAGCATAGGTGTGGTTGGTCAAGACAAGCGGGATTCCCTTTTGTGCTGCCTTCAGAGTTACAACACGGAATGTTGCCTTGATAAGCTGTGCGCGAGTCATGTCTTTCTTACCAGTGTCATTGATGATGTCATCAACTTCTTTCTTGGTAGACAAGTTACCCATCGAGTCAAGAACAACAAAGATACGTGGGTCGTTCTTTGGATCGTATGCTTCGATCAGATCGACAAGCTGTTTACGATAATCTTCAACTGTAACAACAGGGAAGATAACAAACCGCGAAGTATCAATGCACCACTTGTCGAGCATGTCTTTACGGATCGCACCTTCTGATTCAAAGTAAAGAACAACACCATCGGGATTGTCTCGTTGGAAGTTCTTACAAGCAGTCATTGCATAGTAGGTCTTACCAACACCAGACTTACCCGCAAGAGCAGTCACGTTGTTAGCAGGGTATCCGCCGTAGATCGAACCAGATAGCAGAGCATTCATTGCGTAGCTACCAGTGTCAACATACCACTCGATGTCACCACCAAGGATACCATCTTCAGCAATTGCTGCGAATTCGTTGTTTACAGTTTTGAGTAGTTTTGATGCGTAAGCTGATGCCATAAAGTGTCTCCATTAAAATAGGGTTAGTTTTTCTTCAATCGTCCAGCCGATGTACTTCAACAAACCTTCGACTGGCTCAATAAATGTTTTGCTGAATTGTAGATCGTAGTCTACATACTTATCAAGTCCAAACTCTTTGGGTAGAGCATTGTTGAACCCGATGACGTTTTCATGAATTGTGTTGGGCATAGTCAGGTACAAGAATTTAATCTTGCTACCATCAGTCATGTGACTATACTTATCCGTTATCATTTTCTCTTCGATTAGATTATTATACAGGATTGCTGCACGCACTGCAATAGGTGTACCTTTAGAATATCCACGCCCTTGAATAAATTTGCTGATGCTCGATACACCACGGGGAAACGCGATGTCTTCCGGTGGTAGTGTATAGAATTCATTCTTACATTCGTTGATGTACTTACGAAATTCATGAATGTCTCCCGCAAGAATCAATTCAATCGACCGTTCGATGTATGGCTTGACTACATCTGGCGTTGATGACCGCTTAATCTCAAGACCCATGATCTTGTTCTTAGCGTGTGGATATACCCGGTCTTCGTCAGCAACCACGTTGAGAACATAACGCTTCTTACCAGTCCATAGTGCTTTGCGTGAAATCGCTTCGCATTCCATGTTCATCGAGTCGGCAATGTTGTTTGTGTAGCCACCAAGTTCTTTGAATGCGTCTTTGATGATTGTACCGATACCCGCACCAGTCTTTTGTAGAAATTCGATCTTCTCTTGCTCGGTTCCGTCCGGCACAACCTGCTCAACTGCTGTCTCAAGTTTCAGGTGAACAGAGTCGGTGTCAATGTAAGCAACATAGTCCTGATCTTCTGTGCGAAATACCTTGTTCAGTTTTTTGTTGAGTCGGTCAGCAACAAAACGAATCGACAACTGACCCATCATAGTAATCGAAGTCGCAAGCCTCAAGTCATAGTAACGTGAGTATTGGTTACCAAGAGAACCATAGCATGAGTTCAACG
>Ga0098047_10000608_pt1 | contig 14344 bp, 6 predicted proteins | sample 12_taG_FD_92585 | JGI IMG/M metagenome (GOLD analysis project Ga0098047, IMG submission 92585) | Marine viral communities from the Subarctic Pacific Ocean - 12_ETSP_OMZ_AT15267 metaG | ecosystem: Environmental > Aquatic > Marine > Oceanic | place: Subarctic Pacific Ocean | collected 2015-01-16 | reverse complement strand
TTGAAGATTTAAGCAAACGCTTAGAGCAAAGTTATTTGTCAGTAGAGAACAACTATGATAAAATGAAGGAGCTGGAACAGTTTTGGGAAAAGCTTTGGGAAGAAATACAGTCATGGGATACTGAAGATTTAAAACCAAATGAGAAAAAAGTATTAGAAGCGATAAAGGTGTTATTAACAAATTCAGATAAAATTGAAATCTTCAATAAAAAGGCAGTATATTTATACCTCAGAGAGTTGACTGGGCTGAATACAAAACAAGTTGTCAACAGCCTTAATAAAATGAGAACTAGATACAGAAGTTTCAAGAGTGATTGGAATGAAGGAAAAATATAGCAAAAGCCTATTTATTATACTATTGAAAAGTGGTTTTTATTATGAAAAGAGACATAGAAAAATATCTACAGGAAGCTATTGAAAATATTCACGATGATCGACAAGTCACAAAAGATCTTCTTAAGGATGTTTTACGTTGCCTTGCTGTAGATGAAAATAATCATGAAAAAGTCGGACAAGTGGCTGCAAAATATGTTGAAACCTTGCAAAGATCAAATGAGCAACTGGTGAAAATTGTTGCTCTTCTTCAAAAAAGAGAATCTAAAACAGATAATCTTACAAATGAAGATAAACAAGAATTGTTTGATATAATTCAAGGCAATGGAACCGATGGCTGATGGTTGTAACTTTCAAAGACAATTAGCAAGACAAGTCGCCTCTTACAATTACGGCGATTTGAATCCAGTTGCAAAATCGGAACTTGGCACGAAGTACAATGAATCAACTACATGGATGACCGCTGCGAAAAAAGCTGTTCAGCAAGCCGCGCAGGGCCCCTCTGCATATGCAGGCGGCGCAGGCGGCGCCATCCGGGCCCTCGTTTTATATGCATGGGAAGAAAAAGTAACCATGGATAGCGCCCCAAAAATATTTGTTCATATAAAAGCAGCAATACCAGAGCTTGATATGCTTCCCCTGCCGTCTGCTTTGCCGACGGATAACGATCCGAATGATAAGTGTGCTGATTGGAACATTATAAACATGTATTCAACATTCGTTGCTGAAAGTCCCGATCTTCCTTTGCCTAAACCTGCAGACATAATAAAAGTCGACTTTGGCAATAGGACTAGCTTCACAGATCCTATTTATTTGGGGTTGGTCTCGAGAACTTTGCTTTTTTGTGAGGATGAACTCGCAAATAAGAACAAGCTTCCCACCAAAGACTGTTTAGAAGCGCTTAAAAGAGATATGGAAAAAATTTCTGAGACCCAGACATTCCACGATGGAGTTCCTTTTTCAGACACCCCAGAACAAAAAGAAGCTGCTCCTTTGGATCATAACAAGGCGCCAGTTATCGGGGTATACATACCTCCTTATTATAAGAGGTACAAAAAAAAGAACCGCGAAACCGGTTTTTGGACACCGGATTGGATAGAAATAGCCGCCAACGCTGGTATTAATTACGTAGGCTTTAAATTAAATGGAATTGCTGCAGCTAGAAATGGTACTGTGATAAGTGATGCTTATACAAAAGAATTGACCGGAAGAACCGTTAAAGAAGAAATAGATCATATTTTGAGAGTTGCTAAAGCAATAAACCCAGAATTTGAGGTTCATGGCTGGGGCTATTCTGGCGCTCAAAGATTTGGTACCGGAAAAAAGACAGTCACACGCACCGGCGCCACTATTCAGCGCCCTCGCAATCAAACAGAAGCCAAGCGGCTGGCTGTAAGAGAAGCACAGGCAGTTGGCAAAAGAATGAAAGCTCTAGGTCTGACAGATTATCACTGGAACGCAGAGGCATCAGCATTTCAGGGTTATCCTGGCCACGCTGGGTTTTCCGGTAATCCTTCCGGAAGAAGAACCGGCGCTGCATCTAGAGCTATGAATGATATAACCGCTATTACTTTTGCCAATGAACTCAGAAAACACGTGCCGCAGGTCAGAATTTGGTTTAATGGGATGGTAGAGTGTGTTAGCCAGAGCGTTTTGATGGAATATTTCGATGTTATCGAGCCAATGTCCTGGCCATGCAGTGCTTCAGCTTTTCGAAGAAAACTTGATGGCAAGCATCTGAGCGCTCCAGAAGGCCGCCCATTGCTCCCTGTTACGATGGATGTGTCCTGGACCATACCTGATGGTCACAGAGGAACGTATACCGGCAACCGCGCAGCAGCCTGGGAAGCTTTAAAAGAAAAGATTATGGAACACAAGGCCCGCATATATGGAGTGAATATTTTCAACATGACTTCGCAGCTTCATCAAAGTCTTAATGACTGGCCTAGTATTCCAAATATGGTAAAACAGCTTAGAGATGGCTACAACAAGGTATAAGATTAGCGTAAAATTTGTTATATCAAATACTTATAGTATATATTATTTTTTTAGGGATGTTCCATGTCAGAGAAAAAACCAGCGCGCAATGTATCAGGCTTAAACCCAGATGTAGCGAAAACATTAAATTGTCTGACAGAAGAAGACAGTCTTAAAGTAAATCAGGGCACTTTTGGCACCAAGCTTCTTGAACCTGTACCTCATTTTATTAAGACAGAATCTGAAAAAGAAATATGTAATGAAAATAATGCTTCCATAGTGCTGGGCAGAGATCGGCCATCTAACGTTATGAGCGGATATGGCGGCAGAGGAGATACTCAAGCCGGCTCCATACATATGGTTGTTGGACGGATGGCTCATAAACCTAAATCTGATGTGCATGTTGATCCGAGTTTTCAATCCGATGCAGCTTGCATATATATAAGCCAAAAAACTGATATTGATGCAAATTTTCGGATTGCACCTGGCAATGTTGGAAGTCCTGAGTTTTTCGAAAGGCCGGCCTCCGGAGTAGCTTTGAAAGGGGATGGCGTACGTCTTTGCGCTAGAGATGGTGGTATTAAGTTAGTAACTGGTATCGATGCAATAAATTCTCAAGGCGGTAAGATAAAGAGCAGGTCAGGCATTGATTTGATAGCCGGTAATGATGACCGCAACATGCAACCTATCCCTAAGGGCCATAATTTGTCTAAAGCCTTAGCAGCTATGGCCGACGAAATCGCAAATTTATCAGGTATTATAAGCGGCTTAACTGTTTCTTTAGAAATTCTCAACCTTGCCGTTGCCTCTCATACACATATAAATGTCCCGCCTATTCCTTCCATCCCTCCCATCCCGGGATTTTCACTACCGTCAATGGAGTTGTCGGCCGTCGGCGCCACAATAGGCGTTAATTTGTCGTCCATGACGCAACCAAGCTTGGCTTTTATAGAATTAAATCAGCCTGGTTATAAATTTAATTTTTTGAACCCATATGGTAAGTATTATATTAATAGCGAGCACAATTTCACGAATTAAGGATTTATTCAATGGCAGGTGACTGGAAAAATAAAACACCAAATCAACCATACGTTGATTCACAAGGCAGATATTCAGTTGTGCTGATTCGTGATTATTTGCCGACTGCGCAAGCCCACAACGCACAAGTTGAAGAGTTGAAGAAACTCTCTGTCATATTAGAAATGGCGAGGGAAGGTTTTCAACGTTTGATGCAAAAGTCCGGCAAAATATATAACGAAAATACATGGCAGTCAGCCGGCTGGGCTTCCGCCCCATCTGACGAAGATGTGAAACGGTTCGGTACCGTGGGCAGGGCCACACTGGCCTCAGCGGGCATATCTGAGCTTAAATGGAAAGCCGGCGTTAGAGGTTTTGACTGTGAAGGCCCTTATCTTGCAAGTAGACCTGGAGTAGCGTACGCCCTTTATAATTTCTCTATTCATAAGGATGTCTTTGAAAACTATGCCGAGGAGACTTATCCCGACCGGACAGGAAAAATCTTGGAATCTGCTTTTGATTATTATAAAGAAATAGAGTTTGACAGCTACGAAGATTTAAGCATGCAACTGGCGGAAGTCGCCGCTGTCCTAGAAGAATATGAAGGCAAACATAAGGAGATGCAAACCCAGTCAGCTGATAAAGATAGTTCTCCCAGAATCTTTAGAGGTCCCGAAGTCGGAGATTCAGGCTGGCCGGACAAAGATAAACCTAGGACGGATCATTATGGTCCGTTGAATTTGGTTGACGAAGCAGAACGTCTGAATGTACTTAATGCAAAAATAAAAGATTTTTTGAAGGTTAACGACGTCGATCTCTATAAAGACAAGATAGTAGTTGGATTTTATCCTGTTGCTGATGAGTTAAACCCGGCTGTATCTTTTGACGAAACGGAAGATGCCGGCTCCACAGAAGCAGCCCAAGCACCAACTCCGGCCACGATCCCTCCCGAATATGTCAGTATTACAAAACCTAGTATCGATCCAGAACATTACACTGACAAGTATGAGGTTCAAGAGGGTGACAACTTCTGGAGCATTACAAAATTCTATCTCGAAACAGGCGGCGCCCGATATTCAGATATAATTGCCATGAACTATAACATAGCACCCTACCGTGATCGCGCCAGCTGGATTTCACCTGAAAAGTTAGAGCAGATGAGGAATAAGTTAAGGGATATGGAGGACAAGCCTTACTTTACTGCTGGTCCGGAGGAAGGTCCCCCCATTGAGGTGGACGAAGAATATATACAATTGAAAGAGTCAATTGAAGCAGCTAAAAATCCTGAGCTGAATACCGGAGATGTTTTAAATATTCCGATTAAATGGCTTTATGAAATTGCTGAAAGAAAGGGTTCTTCGTGGAAGGTGGCTACTGTGGCCACTACGACGCTTGCTTATAAACTGCAAGGTGTCACACCTGTAGCAAACCCTACAGGCGACGGTCCACCATTGCCACCAACCGCGGCGCACGATCCATGGTGGTATCAAGCCGGCGGCATGGATGCCGGATATCATAGCGATGCTCAGGCCGCTGCTGGCATCGGTCAAGGAAAAATTGCCTATTTTAAAATCCCATCCCCCGAGTACACTAAAGCCGTTAAAAACTACAAACAAACAAAAAATAATTTTGACTCTGCGCGCACTGATCCAGACGGTGTTTTATTAAAGAGGAAGGAGAAGGCGCGGGATCACATAAACGAGGTCGCCGAAAACCAAAAGGCGCTCAAATGGAGAGGATTTATGGATTTGGTGTACTCCAAACCAGCACAAGCGCCCCGAACCTTGCATTTTTTAACCAATTTAGACATTGTTGTTAGTGAACCCGGTGTCAGAGGTTCGCTTGTTCGCTTTTGTAGTCCTAACAAAAAGCCTCCTAAAAAGGCAAAGAAAATATCAGTTTTTGTTAAAAAATATATTTACGATCCACCGAAAGCAGTACCCTTTGAACCATCAGGAGAAGATGCCGCTCGTGATTTGTTTGACGCTCGAGCCATAGACCACCACACCCCGCGAACCGAAGAAGAGTTCAACGCATGGAATGCTATGACTAAAAACCCGTTGATGAAAACTGCCATTGCCCGCCGCAATTCGAAGTTTACAGACCATGCTGGCGACGCTGTTTTTGCTGCACTCCCGCGCAGCGTCGACAAAATTAGTGGTCTAGGCGACATACACAGATATGTACTGTCGCGAATGGATCTGCCGCGGCTGGCTGAAGAACTGGTAAAATGCCTAGGAGGGGATACTACATTAAATGAAGTCATAGACGCTCTATGCGATGGCTTTCTTAAAAAATTAGGCATTGATCCTGATCAGATAGATGCATTTTTTAAATTATTGAGATCGGGCGAGTTCAATCTTGAAATGGAAGGGGTGGAGTTAATTGATACCGCTAGATTAGCCGCAGATTTACAGAGCTTTTTCGCCGAAGCGCTAGCAGCAGGTGTCGATGATCCTTTTTATTCTGCGGTCATTCGCGCCAATGTTAACAATGCTGACGGAAAGAGGTTGATTTGTGAATTAATAATGGGGGTTATGTATATAATGGCTGATTTCTTTGCGAATCTAGAAGCTAGCCCCCAACATCTCGACGCTTTACCTCCAACCCCGCGTTGCAACGTACCTCCTTCCATATGGATCCCGCCAATGCCTAATTGGGGTAATTTATTATACCCAATCTTTAAAAAATTAGAACAATTACTTTACAGTCTGTTAGATAAATTGATTACGTGGGCCGCGATGGAACTTATGCAGGCTCTGATGGACGCATGCGCAGAAGAACTACCAGAATTTGGTGCACCACCACCACCTGTCTTGCCCGGCAAAGAGGAAGATTTTAATAGAGCGTTTAACGGAACGGGCGTAGAAAACCCTAAAGAATTTTTAGCAAATTTGCTGTCGACACTAACACAAATGGAACTATGTCGATTAATAAGCGGCACCGCTCCTCCGATATTGTTGTTACACGTGCGCAAATTTATGAGAGTTAACTATCCTGAATTCTATAATTTGTTTTATACTGATGACAAGGTGTTTTCGTTTTTCAAGGGTATGCAGGGGACGCTAGACTTGAGCATGTGTGTCGATCCAACAAAACTAGCATTAAAGCCAGAAATAAGTTTGAATAATTTATGTAAAGATGGTACCACTCCCCGCGAAGAAGCCCTTCGAAGATCCTTGTTGGCGAAGGGATTGACTCCGGAACAAGTTGAAGAACAGCTGGACATCGACAGGCAAATTAAAAAAGATTTGATCAGCGCAGCTGTCGCGGTTATGTTTCCGAGTCCCATGGATGATAAATTCAATTCAGACTTAAATGTAAATTCCTTAATATCTGGCGATGATTCTCCGTTACATGGCAGTAATGCCCGCGCGGTAAATACCGCTTTTAATGGACTTAATTACTGGTTTGGTCATGAGGCGCAAAGATTCTCTCCGACTATTAAAAGTAATCTTGCACTCATGCAATCTCCGGAAGGAGGCAACTATAAGTTTGTCGAGATGCCAGCCAAAACTCTTATGCAAAAGTCATTAGATTCAATGTCTAATAGTATAGATGGCGGCCCCGGCATGAGTGGAACGAAGAAAAAATACCAACATATGTTTGAGGCTTTTATTGAAAGTGTGGCGTTTAACCCGGGCGGCATCACACCGAAGCTCTCCGCGGACGGCAAGACCACTACACATGTAGAAACAGAAGGTGAAATTTATATACCAGAAAACGCATCCGATTCTCAGAAAAAATTAACATATAATATGAGAGAACAAAATCATATAAATTTCACCGCCGGGTCCGACGAGGCCTATAATTTTACAGTGAGCAAAAAGGACCCGGATACAAAAAAATACGAAAAAAAATTCGGTGTCAAGGAAGGTCTTTATGGAAGGACATTCATTGATAAAGGGGTGGTCACCGCCGAAATAAAAAAATATGATGATAGGACAGTACATGGAGAATTGCCAAAACAAGTTGATGTATGGCTAGAATTCCTAAAAAAGAAATTGAATCAATCATACAATACGGTTGTATCAAAAGATACGCCCCATCCCGCGCGACAAACAGGCTGGTATGGAATTGATAATTTGGAAATGAACGTTCGAACAGCCACCGGAACCACGGATTTCCCAACGCGCATGCTCGCGCAAAAAATTTACAATCTTGCTTTTGAGTCGTTATACAGTAACGTTACCAACGTTATCATGGGCTCTCCCGCCATGGATATGTCAGCTCCTGATAATATACTTTTCACTCTTGATCTTTCTTCTCATGAAGAATTATCGACGTTAAATAAGATATTAGAAGATACACATACAAAAGTTAGGAGTTTTATGGAGGAGAATGATTTCACTGACGGCAGAATTCCGACCTATATTTCTCAGGCGATATTCGAAGGGGCCGTGAAGACTCTTGTTAAAGTCCGATTACTGCAAAGGTTTTTGGCTGCACTTCCTGTGTATACTAAATTTAATTTTAATAATGTTATGGAAGACTCTATTTTTAACGAATATGTCCTGTCAGATATGGTAGCGGAGGATATCAAAGACGGCTTTCTAACATTTTATAAGGAAAGGCATGCCGAATTAAGGCGAACTCTCGAAGCTCAAGGTCCCCGTTCGACTCCCCCACAAAAAGCTTTAACCGAAGACGAAATAAATACACAAATTGGCATAAAGCTTTACGCCGATTCAAAGATCACATCACCGGAAGCTTATTATGATAGTTTTGCTATAAAAGTAGCCGATGATATGAAAAGAGAATTAGCGGGGCTGAAACAGATTCCATCAATGACAAGTCTCGAGGAGGAAATTGAGGCATATGCGAACACTCAGGAATTCAACGAGACCGACGAAGTCCCGGGGATGCCTGCACCGAAAATCACCGGGATCAAAGCGGACAATACAGATCTTTGGCAAAAAAATGGCTCAGAGAAAGAACCTGCCACCCGCTGGACCAACTCTAACGAATCTTATGAAAACCAGATTGCAGATGAACCGGGTCACCAATCCATGAACACCTGGAGCACAGTGGGTGCCACGTTGATGCAGCAGCATTTTTCCTCGTACGACCATGGTGGCCCTGTAGTAGAGGTGCCGAACGGGACGACTATTGGTGAATACGGCGGGACAAATTACTATCCCGGCGTAACTGGCGATTGGTTACCATTGCCGTCACCAAAAATCGATGGCCATGGAGATTATGATTCCGCCCCAAAGATGGGTGCCACCAGATGGTTTAGCGATAAAGGCTATTCATTTAAAGGGCCCCTCGATATGGGCTCACCCATCGAAGAGATTAGTGATGCAGCCGCCAACCGCGAATTTATAAATTCTCTTAAGCGCGCAAAGGCCGATTACGATAATAACTACTCTGCAGTCTCCCCTACACCACCATGGATAAACTGGTTAAATGCCTTTACTACTAGTGACGGCGCGCCAAATTTGGCCGCGAGTTATGAGCCCTACCCGGGCATCCGCTATCATGTGCAACCACACGCTGGTTTACTAAATCCACACGCGACCGGGTTCGGGATGGTCGCCGCAAAAATAAATAACGTTGACGCGGCCGACCTCACCTTCGTCCAATCAGCCATGCGCTTTGACAAAAGTGAGGTAGAAGGCTATTATATAGAAAAGACTGTTACACATGAATATACATCTACCGCGCCGAAGTCCCCGGAGCAATGGAAAGGGTATACAACAATAGATCCTGAAATCACTGATATCAAGCACCCTGTTATTAGATTGAGAGTACCTGTTAGCGGCCATGAAAAACTTGAAGTCTTTACAGCTGACTTCTGGCAATTCACAATAGAAGGTAACAATTTCCACCCAGAGGTAAGAGTATTCCTCGTTGGACAATACTTTAATCAATTGTATGAACTACCCGTTAACGCAGGAAGTGACTGGCAGATATTAGTCAAAGCGCCGATACAATCATACGGTGCGTTTGGTGCAATAGCAAACAGAGAGGCACCATATCTGCCTGCTGATGAGCTAGAAACAACCGATCCCAATTGGACTGATGGCGTGGACTACAACACTTTAAAGGTACGTTATGGCCATGGCCACTTTGATGAAATAAGTGGCAAACCTGTTGTTGATGATATATATTCTTTGGTTGTTCAAAACCCTGATACTGGAAAAATGTCGGTTGCTCCAGTGTATTTTCACACATTTACACCATATGGTCGTAGCTGGAATGGCGCAGCCGACAACTTAGATCACTACCACGAGGGCCTCAACTATACAGGCTACGACAGCTTCGACAAGGTATTCACCACCGGCCTGGATGCCTCCGGCGGCGGCACTACGATACCTGATCCCAGTGGGGAATACCTCGAATACAATCCCGGCGAGGGCTTCAAAGGCGACACCGCGCTAGGCACGCCACCAGCTGGTCACCACAAAGATTTAGCACCTCAGTTTAGAGACAAGTTTTGCCCGACCACACCCGGTACTAACTGCATGGATTTCTGGCCTGATAAAAATACTCATCCTCAAGAAATTACCACTCCGCCACCGAACTCGAGTTTTGGTCCTCGACCATGGGAAAAACTATCTGCTATGACCTTTCAGGGTTTCCCCATAGCAGTCCGCGGCACAGATACTAAAAGATGGGATGTAGTGGACGTTGCCGACGTGATTGCGATAAAAAAAGACAAATTCGCTGGAGGCACAAGGGAAACTTTGTTGTGCAAACCTAGATTGTTTAGTAAAAAGTATGCACCTAAACTCACCGATCATGGAGGGTTTATATTAGAGAAGTTTGTGAAAATTAAATTCAAATCACCTAATGCGTTGAAAAACAATGGCGTTAGCGATCAAATGATACAAAGAATTTATGGCATTCCTGTTGGTCATAGCGGCGGAGGCCTGTCATACAGCGGTCAGTACTCCACACTTTCTGCTTTTAAAGAAGTGGTTGCTGTTTCGGGCGGTGAAGGCAGCTCTCTCGATGTGATGAAGATACATACTGATGAGTTTGAATTAGCAGATTTTACAGAACAAGGAAGTCTTGTGGTTCCTGCCCAAAACGAACAAATCCTTCCATACGATGCTTTTGTGAGATTGTACGCACATCTACTTGGCATCCCACCAGACCTCGATACAGCCTCTGCAGAGATTATAGGATACACAGCCGGGATAGATGCCGGCTTTATCTCTGATGAGTTTAACGTTCTGTTATCTCATCTTAGTTATGGATTAAGAGTTTCGTATGTCCTTCCTTTACGCGGAGAAATGGAGACCATTGGCGATGGCAACTTCTCCGCGGCCCTGATGAACATGTTTTCCCCGACATCTCAAGGTGCAGAAGAACTTGGGAACCTCACCTTCCAACCGCCCTCCACTGACCAACGTCATCTTACAAAAGTAAAAGCCCTTCATAAAGCTTATCACTTGACAGAATTTCAAGGTACTGGCGAAGGAGGAATAATACCTGATGTTTATGGTATGCCTATAAGTGATTTCGTTGGCGGCTTATCTCATACTGTTGCCCCAGTTGGAAGTGGAGATCAGGATATAACAGCTCGAGCTTATGCTTATGATTTGGGTATGACAGAAGAGGCATTTGAAGCGCGCATCGCCGCGGAAGCCACATTGGAAGACCTTCTTTCCGCTGCTGTCGAAGGTACCGAAAAAATTGCGACTGTCGCTGAAATCCAACGTGACGTTTTTGTTCTTCCGCTAGTATCAGCTAGCTTGGAATCTGGCGAAGACGCTTTCCCGACCGCCATTCGCACTTTCCCAGATATATTGCTTGGATATCCTTCGGAGCAACATATGGATTGGGTACTGCATGGAAAACCTGTTTTTGATGTACTGTATACGAAACTAAGAAATAATCCAGAGTTTAAAATGTTATTTGAATATGTGTTTCCTTCGAAAAGAATGTTAGCATTAAACACTATATATACTATGGAATCTTTTGATGATATGTTTCCTAATGGTTCACCGGTCACCTCTGCCTTCAAAGAAACTTCTGGCGTTGCAGAAACATTAGCAAGAGATTCGATATCAGGTATGAATAATCCCGCTGGTGGACTTGATATAGGAACAGAGACAACATAAGAGGAACAAAAAATGTCAGGATTGTCAGTCAAATTACCACTTAGCACAAACAAAGAAGATGGGCACTATGCTTTAAACAAAACTTTTCTTGACGTCGCAAAACAAAATTTTAAAAACTTGATTCTTACTAATCCCGGAGAAAGAATTATGGATCCTGATTTTGGCGTAGGTGTCGCCGGACTTTTATTTGAACAAAATACTCCCGCGACCAGAGATATACTTGGTTCTATTATCTACAAGCAAGCTGAAACTTATTTGCCATATATTGTTATAGAGGACCTTTCCTTCAAAGGCCCCGAAAACGATATAGATATATCACCAAATTCTCTCAGGTTGACGATCAGATACAGAGTCTTGCCCTTTAACCAGTCAGATTTATTAGATATAAATATAGAATAAAACTAGTTATGGAGGGGGCCGGATAATGCCAAAAAACACGCCAACGATAAAATATACTAGTAGAAATTTTGATTCTATCAAAAACGACTTACTGGAATACGCAAAAAGATACTACCCAACCACGTTTAAAGATTTTAGTGAAGCCTCGTTCGGTGCTATGATGGTCGACATGGTGGCGTATGTGGGGGATATATTATCTTTTTACTTGGATTACCAAGCAAATGAATGTTTTCTAGATACAGCAACTGAATACGATAACATTGTAAAGTTAGCAAAACAGTTTGGATATAAGTTTAATTCAACAAATATTTCACAAGGTGTCTTGTCATTTTTCCTCACCATACCGGCAAACAATACTGGCGCGCCCGACGAGAGATATATGCCAATCTTAAAAAAAGGTTCTCAATTTGAATCCGGTGCAGGCTCAACGTTTGTTTTGGTTGACGATATTGACTTCTCTGATGAGGATAATGATATCGTCGTTGCAAACACAAACACAGTTGGAAACCCGACCAGCTATGCTATCAAAGCTGTTGGAAGAGTCATGTCGGGCCGAATTAAAGTAAGTGCAAAGACCGTTGGTGCCTTCGAAAAATTTAAGAAATTTAAATTAGGTGACACTAAAATATCAGAAGTGGTATCTATTACTGATTCCGAGGGGCATGAATATTTTGAGGTCGAGCACCTCTCGCAGAATGTTATTTATTTGCCGATAAGAAACAAAACAGCCGACAAGACAAAGGTGCCCAACCTGGTCAAGCCTTTTGTTGTACCCAGAAGATTTGTGGTCGAACACGACAGGGAATCCACTTATATTCAGTTCGGATACGGTTCGGACTCTGAGTTAAGAAATGAATCCGTTGCGGATCCTTGTAATCTTATCTTGGATGTCCATGGAAAAACTCACGTTACAGATCGTTCTTTTGACCCCACAAAATTAATTTCCAGTGATAAATTTGGCGTTGCACCTGCGAACACGACATTGAATATAGTTTACAGAATTAATGAGAGCAGCAACGTTAATGCCGCGGCCGACGCAATAGGTTCAGTGGTTGCAGCTTCCTTTGAGTTTACTAATCCTTCCGAACTTAATTTAGGTTCCATGTCTAATGTGGAAAGCAGTTTGGAATGCACTAATGAAGAACCAATTGTTGGAGATACAACACTACCCAGCGCTTTTGAACTCAAGCAGAGAATTAAAAATCATTATTTTTCTCAAAATAGAGCGGTTACAGCTCAAGATTATCAAACTTTGGTGTACGCGATGCCGGCAAAGTTTGGCTCTATAAAGAAATGTATTATTATACAAGATAAGGATTCCTTTAGAAGAAATTTAAACCTATATGTTATTTCCGAGGATAGAGATGGCAAATTAATACAATCCACTTCTTCCTTGAAGGAGAACATTAAAACATGGCTGTCCGGATATAAAATGGTGAATGATACGATTGATATTTTGGATGCCAAAATAATAAACTTGGGCATAGAATATAACGTAAGGGTAGAGAACAATGTTAGCAGGTACGATGTCTTGACTATGTGCAATCGATTGGTAAGAGATTATTTCCGTTCGACAAGAGAGGTAGGCGAGCACCTTTTTATTACAGATGTATACAAGATTATAAATTCTATTCGTGGCGTAATAGACGCTATTGATGTAAAGATTGTTAACAAGGTTGGATCTCAATATTCAGATGTCTATCTGGATATAAATTCTAATTTGTCTTCAGACGGTACTAAACTTTTTATACCAAATGATTGTATAATAGAGTTTAAGTACCCATCTACTGATATTAGAGGAAGCGCAAAATAATTGGGAATTAAAAGATACATAGCTGAAGCCGATACGACTATTACTAATGCGTATGAACTAAATCTGTCCACAAGAGGCACAGGTTCAAACATGGGTGCATCTGATGTTTTGGAGGTATTTTCTATTTATGCGCAAGCCGCGTCATCTTCAGCAGAATTATCGAGAATCTTAATTAAATTTCCAACTTCAGATGTCAGCACTGATCGCACAGCTGGAACTGTTCCCGCTAGCGGAAGTGTTAAATTTTATCTTCGTATGTTTAACTGTAAGCACGCTTTTACTACTCCACGCGATTATAAATTAGTTGTGACTCCTTTGAATGCGGCATGGGAAGAGGGCACCGGACTTGATATGGAAAATTATCAAGATGAAACTAAAGACACCATTCCCGGAGCTAACTGGATTAACAGAAAGGAAGCAACAGCGTGGACTGTTCCTGGAGCAGTGGCAAGAAATCAGCAGGATCTGTATGGTTTATCAGAAGTTGTGACCTTTTATACTGGTTCTGAAGATTTAGAAGTTGACATAACCAGACAAGTAGAAGATTGGATTGCGGGAACCTATACAAATAACGGACTTGTTATCGCTTTAACAAGCTCGCAAGAAGCGTGGGTAGAAAGATCCGATGATAATTCATTAGCATACCAAAACACTACTGGTTCGAAATCATCTAATTATACAAAAAAGTTTTTTTCTAGAACATCGGAATTCTTTTACAAGCGTCCAATGCTCGA
>Ga0098047_10000606_pt1 | contig 14356 bp, 14 predicted proteins | sample 12_taG_FD_92585 | JGI IMG/M metagenome (GOLD analysis project Ga0098047, IMG submission 92585) | Marine viral communities from the Subarctic Pacific Ocean - 12_ETSP_OMZ_AT15267 metaG | ecosystem: Environmental > Aquatic > Marine > Oceanic | place: Subarctic Pacific Ocean | collected 2015-01-16 | reverse complement strand
TTTTAGGTTTTCCTGCAAAACATGAGCGTTTAACGTTTATTATTGCAGATGATTGGGAGTATTCTGGCGACGGTGAGAAGCATTTTCATTTTCTTCAAGATCGGATAGCGGATGCGAAACTAAAAGGTTCTCAATTAAATTACGTAGATTATGTTTTTGAATATCAGAAACCTTTTAGTTCTGAATATGTTGATAACTTAAACGTAGAAAATGCCCCTCTCTATGTTAAACATAGATCAGATTATAATTTTTTTGCTAGCAGTTATGAAAAAGTTGTTGATGCCATAGGAAAAGAAATGAGAGCTGTCCATGGACAACCTAATTCACATAGGTATCTGGAACCACTATTGCCAAATTTGAACATGGCATTATTAGAGGGAGATACTTTAGATCCATCAATTGATTTTGATGCTGCTCATGGTTCTTTTTTGAATCAAAAAGGCATGTCCGATCTTTATCCTGCTCATTTATTTGTCACACTAGCCGGGAGAATACCACATGTTTTTAAAGATGTATTAAATGAAAAGGGAGAAAAAATTGGAGAAAGCGACAAAGGCCAATATTTTGATAAATATGCTCATGCTTTACGCAACCTCCATGATAAAATGGGACAAGGTATAAAAAATTATATTACTTTCTGGCCAAAGGTTTTGTTGGAAAAAAATAAAAATTATATTTTTACAAACAATGCAGTTGATCGCATGCATAAGCATTATGGGAAAAGATTTTTGTTTCCGATGTTCAATGAAATTGAGTTTTCAACAACAAATTCACCATTAGCAGACATGTTAAACGATACGAAGTTAGCTACAGCTCTCTTAAGGACAATCGTGGAAGGTGTCAAGGGCGTCTATCAATCCCCAGCTATTTCTGATAATGAACATAAACATCTGTGGCGTGTGACTGCAACCTCCAAAGAATCACCACATGATGCCTTTAATTGGTCATTTAGCGGAGATGTAAATGAAAGCTTTCTGGACGCCATCAACAACGGCGCTCACGACTGGACGACCGAACAACTGTTGGCCACAGATTCTGCAGCGAAGTGGTATCTTGAAAATTTTGATATCATCTTGGATACACTTTATACACATGAAACTGAACGCACTCCTGGCGATCAAAAAATTCTTCTTGATTCCACAATCCCCTTTTCTGGCCCTCAGTCTACGGCTTCTTCTGAGAATGACCCGGTCTTTAAAACCAAAGAATCTCCTAAAACATTGATTAGTTCCTTTCTTCTATATGGCACTGAACCCAGCCTCACGCCCCAACTGTCCAAAGATGCTTCCAAAATGGAATTAATAGTATTAATGCTCCAAAAAGATTGGGTAAAAACATATTCTTATTTTGGTTCTAAAATATTTTGGCCAATCCACAGTTTAGTTCCATGGAAAACGGATTCTTTAAATATGTCACAGAATGCACAAAAAATGATTTTAGATTCAGTTGATTCGGATGAAGTTGCTATCGCTGAAGGTTTTAATAAAGGTCCAGAGGCCGAATTCATGAAAAACCTGGCATTAACAGTTTTTCAAGAAAAACTATCTCAATACGCGTCTTCAAGAACAAGAACTTTTAAGGATATTTTATTGGGAAAGACTGCTCATAATGAAACAGTTTTTTATAGAATTGAAAAAGTTGATCCAAAAACTGATGAAATAATTCAAAATTTTTATTTTTTAAATTCAAGTGACAATGAAGTTATTAAATTTGTTGACACACAAGTATTATATGGTAAAGCCTACAAGTATAATATATATATTTGGCAAGCAGTTTTTGGAACACAATACTCATATACCCCCGGGGACAAGTGGACACATTTTCATGGGATGCTCAAAGAGGGGAAAGTGCGATGGGACATTGATATTGCAACTCGTCCAAGTGTTAAAATGATTGAAATACCATATTATTCTTTTGAAGAAACAGTCGTTGACAGTCCCCCAGTTTATCCGGAAGCTAATATAATTCCATATCGAGGAATAAATAATAAATTATTAATTAACATGAACAGTAGTAGTGGGCGAGCAGAACAAATTCCAGTTATTGGATTGGGCGCCCCAGAGACACTGAATCATGAGTTTAATATAATGTTGCAACAATATATTAAAAAATATGGTCAGGAGGCTATCGACCAAGTCTTCAAAAAAACAATAGATGCTCTAGGTTTAGATATGACAAGTGGATATCCCACATTTGCGTCACAAGGAGACCTCATGCGCGCCCGCATTCGCCGCAGGAATTATATACTTTCGGTTGCTTTTCAAGGCTTGCCGTTGTTGTATGAAAATGATGATCCTCCGTGTTCTTTTGAACTTTTTAGACTTGATAAAAAGCCAACAAGTTATATAGATTTTAATGATGCTCAATTAAAAAGGAGGTTTCAATCAGATCTTTCAACTTCCTATTCTTTTGTTGATACAGTTGAGCCAAATAAAAAATATTATTATATTTTTAGAGTTAAAGATGTGCACGGCCACTCTTCAAATCCAACTCCAATTTTTGAAGTTGAGCTAGTTGATGACGGCGGCGCAATATATTTACTTCAGAAAATAGTACTTTTTGATAAACCTACACCTGGAAAAATAAAAAAACCAATGCAAAGATATTTAACAGTTGTTCCCACTATGGAACAGTCGCTTTTAGATATAAATCAAAGTGATTCAAATGATTCTGGTAATGACGTTGCTACAGGTAAAAGTGCCATTGGTTGTAATCCAAAATTGGGCGTTGTTGAGGTGCCTTTATTTGAAAGTAACAAAATATTTAGAGTTAGAGTAACTTCGAGACAATCGGGGAAAAAAATTGATTTTAATTTAAAGTTCAGAACTGAACATGTGGTAACGCAGGAGGAACTAGCTCGAAGTTCTAATTACGCTGAAGTTTCAAAACCAGGATGTCCTATACCATTTGAACTTGGGACTCTATCGGGTTTTGAGGAAGGGCTGGTTTCTCAGGAAGCTGATGTTCAGGGACTTTTTTCTGAATATCTTGATCCAGAGGAAGATTATTAAAGTGGTAAAAACAGTTTTATGATTAATTAGAAAATGAGTCATTAAAAAATAAATGAACTATTTATTCTTAGTAATGTATAATTATAGTTAAAAGGAGAATGATATGGGTTTTCTTGATAATAGTGGAGACATAATCCTCGATGCAGTGTTAACCGATACAGGTAGAATGAGGATGGCCAAAGGGGACAATTCTTTTAAAATTGTTAAATATGCTTTTGGCGATGATGAAATAAATTATGAGCTTTATAATAAAAGTCATGCAAGCGGTAGTGCATATTATGATCTCGAAATTCTTCAAACTCCTGTGTTAGAGGCTATAACAAACAATACATCCGTTTTAAAACATAAGTTAATGTCAATCCCAAGGACAAATCTTTTATATCTTCCTGTTATGGTGCCGAACGAAATCTCCGGAGACGATACAAAAAGAAATCTCGGCACAAATCAGGGATATGATAAATGGGTGGTAGCTGTTGACTCAGATACAAGAAATATCCCAACTGGCGACCCCTCTCCTACTAATCCAGGTATTATAGTCCAGGATAATCCGGGCGGCGTTATAAATGGTATTGACAGCGTTCCAGTTGGAGCTGCAATTAGAATTGATCAAGGTTTAAATACTAATGAAATTGCTCCGACTTTTTCTCTTTCAAGAGATTTGGTGGAGACTCAATATATAGTTGAAATTGACAATAGACTTGGTTCGATTGTGTCGGCTGGTTCTACAAATGGTTTGGTTATGCAGGGAACCGCTGGATCATCCGCTGCTGTTAGTTTTATTGACGATGATAACATTGCAAGTTATTTCTTTTCTTTGAACACTGATCCACAGTTTGTAACCAATATAAGTACAAAAACAGGACTAAATGAATCTCCAGTTAAAGGCCCTCGAGGGACTGCCTTGCAATTTAAAATTAGATCTTCAATTGAACTTCAAACAAGCACCTTCCTTTTTGAGAAATTGGGAAGAACAAACTCCCGGGACGGCGTGACATGGACAAACACAAATGGTGATTTAGCATATAATTATATTGATAGTATTGTCCGCATTACTGGCGCTACAACAGGGTATCGTTTAGATATTCCTTTAAGATTTGCGAAGCTAGCATAAGGTGACATAAAAATGGCAACAACTTTTAAAACGTTTTCAAATAATGACATTGTTTCAACAAGAACTTTGTTACATGAGGCAATTCCCATTACTGGTTCGATCATATCAGGGACATATGGAAAATGGCCCAATGAAGACAATATTAAGAATTATTCTCATGGTATGTTTCAGTCGGTATATGATTACCCATATTTAAGTTCTTCCTCCAATCACCTTTTTGATATTACATGTGGATATTCTGGGCAGTCGGTTCTTTCTTCATCAACGAACGTTCAAAATTCCAAAAAGATTAATCTTTACAATCAAATGGCTCAGGTTCTGATGGGACACAGTACATCCGGAACAATTAAAGAATTTGAAATTCCTGGATCAAAGTCTCCTCCTACGGGCGACGGCGATGGCACCTTTACTCACAATAAAATGAGAGAGTGTTATTTTTTCAACTTTTCAAGGCTTTTGGTTAAAGATGAAATTAAAAAAGGTTCGTTCTCTATGACTTTTATGACGGGCGCTGCAGTCGAGGCGCCGCAAAATACCCATGACGGTGGTACCACTGCAAAGAGAGTTTTCTCGGACGCCGGCGCGCAAAATAATTACTTTACAAATTCTCCCGCAGGAGAGTATGCGATTTTAACAGCTTCATCCGCCGCACCAGAGACCGCCGGCGGAGTTAACTATACACAAGATCGCGTAGGCGGTGCTCGCACAAATTATGCTGGAGTTGGTTTAGTTTTCTATCAAGCTGGTGTTGCTGTAATTTCATCATCGTTGTTCTGGGAACATCCGGAGCAAAGACACCACGATTATTTGACTTTGGCCGCCGCCAATAAGATCATGATTGCTTCTTATCCTCCAAAATCTACCTTTACATTCCGTGATATGTTTACTGGTTCAGTAATTTCCGGCACGACGGATGGGTTAAGAAATAGAATTGCTGACATTTCGTTTAACAACACAACAGAACTTAACTCTACAATTTATTTCTGCAGAGCGCATCATAACGAATTCAACTACAGCTCAAACCCAACCTATTTGGATGGAAGTAAAATCAGAGTTAAAGATTCTAGTTTAGATCAACCTGTGTCCTACATCACAACAGTTGGACTTTATTCCGCTGATAACGAATTGTTAGCAATTGCTAAATTATCAGAACCGCTTAAAAAGGCACCAGACAACGAGTTAACAATAAGAGTACGCTTGGATTATTAGGAAAAATGTCATATTTTAAATTTGGGCCAAATGATATATTTTATAATCAAATAAAAGCCTATCCAAAATGTGAATTTCTTATATACGATGGAAGAACTTATTATAACAATAAACCAGAACTAACTGGTAATTTTGGTGGAAACGTTCTTCAGATGGATTCTGGCCATATAAACTTATATGAGCTTAATGTTGATCGCCCAGCTGGAGAGTTAATTTATCCTTTTGTCGTTAAAGACGGCACACTTCACGCTTTTAAAACTGTTACAACCAATGCGTTTCATAATGACTTTGATTATGGTGATATAATATCCGGTTCATATCCGTTGACTGCAACAATTACACGTGAAAGATATGCTAGCGGCCAACCGCGCCGACAAATAGAATCATTGAGAAATGCTTTGAACTATCATAAAGTTTTAACTCCAAATTATAGTTATGATTTCTTTGATACGGAAGAATTAAACATTATAAACATTCCTTCAATTTTTTATGGATCTAGTATTAAAAAAGGATCAGTTGATTTAAAGTTCTATATAACTGGATCTTTGATTGGAAGAGCTACTGACAAAAATAAAAATGGGACGCTTATTGAGATCACCGGATCACAAGCTGATACTGTAGGCAATATTGCTGGAATTGTTTTATATGATGAAGGGTTTATTATATTAACATCTTCGTATAATTTAGATCCTAGTACCTCACACACTGAACAATATGATCCGGGCGGCGGTGCCGAAAGCCCTTCTTGGATTTGGTTCGGCGCAGGTATGCAGAGCACTGGATCAATTGTGCCTTCTTCTACTGTTATTTCATCGAGTTATAGCATATCTTTTGAAGGAGAAACTTATACACCAGTTATTACAATGCATGCACACGCGCGCAAGGGAATGTTGAATCACTCTAATAATCCAACTTATATTAAATCAGGCTCTTTGTATTCATTCAGTACTAGTTCTGTTCGATATGTTGAAAGTAGACAGGTTAGGGTTAAAAATATTGTTTCAAGTTCCCATATTGGGTATAGTGCAAGTTTCGAAAAACGAACTTATATTTCAAAAATTGGTCTATATGATAAAGATAACAATTTAATTGGGATTGCTAAAATGGCCACTCCCGTAAGAAAACGAGAGAAAGATCAATATACTTTTAGACTTAAATTGGATGTTTAATTGTTTCTTGGCTTGGACATATCGACATCAATAACCGGCGCGACTGTTCTTGATAATGATGGTAAATTGTTATATTGCGAAGCTTGGGATACGAGGAACAAGAATCATTTTTCAAGTCCATTCTCAAAAGCAATTTTCGTTAAAGAACGTTTACTAGACTTAACTATTAAATTTCGCATCGAATATATTTTTGTTGAACAATCTCTACAAGCATTTAGACCCGGTTTTTCTTCAGCAAAAACTTTGTTGACATTGGCAAAATTTAATGGTATAGTCTCTTACATATGTTTAGACGTATTGGGAATTGAACCAGAATATATTGGAGCGTCAACTGCAAGAAAATCAAATGGAATTAAAATTCCTCGTGGAGAAAAAGCAAAACAAGTTGTTTTTCAATATGTTCTTGACAACGAACCAAATTTTGTGGTAGAATATACAAAACAAGGAAATCCGAAACCTGGTTCTTATGATCGAACAGACAGTTTGGTTATTGCAAGAGCAGGCTATAATTTATGGAAAGAGAGAAACTCCAACTCCTAAAAAGTATTCTTGGCAAGTTTTATCACTCGAATGGTGAACATCTTTTTTATTGTCCAAAATGCAAACATCACAAACGCAAACTTTCTATTAACTTAGATAAAAGCGCCTTCAAATGTTGGGTTTGTGATTATCATGGAAGATCTATTCGCCGTCTTGTAAGAAAGTATGGAGACTTTCGTATACTTCAGAAGTGGGACAAATTAAATGGGCGCGAAGACATAACAAAATTTGATGATTTATTTTCAGAAGAAGATGAGACAGAACAGTTACAAAGATTTGATTTACCAAAAGAATTTATATCTCTCGCAAACGAAGACCTTCCTTTGGCAATATTACCTGCTTTAAATTATCTAGAGAATAGAGGAATAACAAAGAAAGATATTCTTCGTTGGAAAATTGGATGTTGCATGCGTGGAGATTACAGTAATAGAGTTATCATCCCGTCTTTTGATGAAGAAGGTTATATCAACTATTTTGTTGCGAGAACATTTAACGGAGCTTGGAAGAAGTACTTAAACCCGCCAGTATCAAAGGACATAGTATTTAATGAACTTTATTTGGATTTTGATCAAGACCTTGTGATTGTTGAAGGCATCTTTGACGCAATAATTGCTGGTCCAAACGCTGTCCCAATTCTTGGCTCCACTTTACGCGAGAATGCAAAATTGTTTCAGATGATTGTAAAGAATGATACACCGATTTATATTGGCCTGGATATTGATGCCGAGAATAAATCAAAAAGAATAATAAAGGATTTATTAAATTATGGAATTGAAGCTTATAAAATCGACACATTTGGTTATGATGATATTGGCTCGATGACGAAAGAAGAATTTTCAAAACGAAAAAATGAGGCGGTATTATGTGATTTTAATGACTACTTATTATACGAAGCTTTAGGAGAAATATAATGAATGGATTGCTGCATAGATTAAAAAATCTTTTTAACCCATACCATTGCTGTTGTTGTTGTGGCTGTTGTGCTTGTCCCAGTTGTAAAGGCAAGTGTAATACTCGAGGTCGTAAAAAGACTTTAAGGAAGAAAAAATGAAATTAACCAAACAACAACTTAAACAAATCATTAAAGAAGAACTTGAAAAAATTCTGTTGGAGGGTGGATTAGCCGGCCATTATGATTCAGCTGAAGACGCAGAAGCAATTGTTAATGCGTTAAGAAGAGAGTACGGAGAAGAAATAAACACTCTTAGTGATGAAAATTTATCAACGTTAACTTACGAAAAAGCCCAAGAAATGCAAGTTTCAGACACTTTTGGAGCAGCAGAGTTGGCGCATAATATGTTGTTGGCGGGTCAGAGATGAAACTAAACACAACTAATAATTTAAGCGAGGGAGACAAAAGAGCTATTGTAGAACACTTCGCGCAAGAGATTGTTAACATCACACTCAAAAATACAAATGGCAACTACAACTTAGCAAAGAGCATCTTTTTTAAAGCTGCTTCTTCTATCCAACAACAAATAAGAGAAATAGAAAATGAAGATCTCAACTGAAAGACTTAAACAAATCATTGAAGAAGAGCTTAAAGATATGTCGGAAGGCGGGTTCGCGGGACATTATGATCCTTCTGAGCGTCTACCGCTCGGCTACAAAATGCCTCCGGAGAACAAAGCCACAGAAGCAATGAAGTTGTTATCACAATTAAGGTCGCTCACAACAGAGGATTGGTCGCGGGAAGTCGGAGCTACCTATGATAAGCTTTTGACTTTGTTGCAAGAGATTGAAGAAGATCTTAATATTAATCCTTGACAACCAAAATACTTTGTGCTATAGTAACAAGAGAGGCAAAATAGGAGACCGATGAAGTTCGCCCACCTTGCGGATACGCATATCCGCAATTTAAAATATCACTATGAATATCGTATTATTTTTGATCAGATCTACGATAAATTGCGAGAAGAAAAAGTTGATTGCATTATTCACTGCGGCGACCTCGCGCATACAAAAACTCAATTGAGCCCAGAATATTTCGAGATGGCATCAAACTTTCTCAAGAATTTAGCGGATATTGCACCCACTTATATAATCCCAGGAAACCACGATGGTAACCTACGAAACTCGAGTAGGCAAGATGCCATCACTCCTATCGTTGAGGCCCTAGAACACCCAAATCTGTGCCTCCTAAAGGCATCTGGTGAGGTCACATTAGATGACATGTTTACATTAAACGTGCTTTCAGTTTTCGATGAAGACAACTGGATCGAACCAACCGATGAAGATAAAATTAACATCGCTCTTTATCATGGGTCTATCTCTGGAGTTAAAACCGATCTCGGTTGGACGATGGAATATGGCGAGAATAATATATCAATTTTTGATAAATTTGATTTTGGCTTTCTCGGAGACATTCACAAGACAAATCAGATATTAGATTTAAAAGGGAGAATTCGTTACCCCGGAAGCACAATTCAGCAGAACCAAGGAGAGACAAACGATAAGGGCTTGTTGATATGGGACATCCATGATAAATATAAATTCACTTGCAAACATATTTCTTTTATAAATCCAAAGCCCTTCATTACAATTAATCTTTCGCCGAAAGGAAGAATACCGAACAAAACAAAGGTCCCAGAAGGTGCCCGTCTTCGTTTGGTATCTAACAATAATCTTTCGTTAGATATATTGAAAAAAGCAGTTGATGTAGCAAAGGCCAAATTTAAACCAGAAAGTGTGACATTCTTAAATAGAGCTGCCAGCGACGGTGCGGATATGACTGACTCTATTAAGAATATCTTTCAAGAAAATTTGCGAGACATGGCAGTACAGAAAAGACTTATAAAAGATTATCTTAAAGATTACGATCCCAGTGATGAAGTAATAGAAAAAGTTTTGGAACTCAACAAGAAATACAGTTCTGCCGCTGAAGAGGGCGAGGAAGTTGCGAGAAATATTAATTGGAAACTCAAAAGTATTGAATGGGACAATCTATTTAATTATGGCAAAAAGAATAAAATTAATTTTGAAAATTTAAATGGAGTTGTTGGTATTTTTGGAAAGAATTTTTCAGGCAAGTCAAGTATTATCGATAGTTTATTGTACACTTTATACAACTCAACCTCTAAAAACAATCGCAAAAATCTTCATCTGATTAATCAAACAAAAGACAGTTGCAGAGGCAAAGCAGAGATTATTGTTGATCATAATGTTTATGAGATCGAGAGAATCTCAGAAAAATATGAAAAGAAACTTCACGGCAATACAACAGTGGAAGCAAAAACAGATATAGACTTTTCAAGACGTGATGAAGTTGTTGGAGAAAATATTAGTTTGAATGGTTTGTCAAGGAACGACACTGACAGAAGTATAAGAAAGATGTTTGGGACAATGGATGACTTTCTTTTTACATCAATGGCTTCGCAACTTGGTTCTCTTATGTTTATTAGTGAAGGATCGACGAGAAGAAAAGAAATTCTTGCCAAGTTTCTTGATTTAGAAATGTTTGAACGCAAATTTAAATTAGCAAAAGATGATGTCTCTGACCTGAGAGGAATGCTTAAAAGATTAGAAGGCACAGAATTTGATAAACAAATTGAAGAAGTTAATGAAAAACTTGTTGCAATTGAAAGTGAAAACAAAAGTCAAGAAAATGCATGCGAAGAAATAGAAAAGAAAATCGATTTATATCAATTACAAATTGACGACATCAACGAAAGAATAAATATAATTCCAGTTGAAATCATTGATATAAATGAAGTAGAAAAATCTCTAGAAGGCAACAAAAAAGAAAAAGATTTATTAACTGGAAGGAGTAAAAAGTTCTTTGAAAATATCGAAAACAATAATGATCTTTTAGATAAAATTGGAAGTTTCTTAGATGACGATTTTGATATCGAAGAGGTTAAAAATAATAAATCTATTGTTGTTGAAAAACAAAATCAATTAAATTTAGTTTGTAATGATATTAAGTTACACGAAACCAAACTAAAAGTTAAAGAAGATAAGGCATCGCTTCTGGAAGAAGTTCCTTGCGGAGAAGAATTTTCTCATTGCAAGTTCATCAAGGACGCTTATGGGGCTTTGAAGCAACTTGATGAAGTAAAACAAGAAATTGCCGAATTGAGAAATACAGAAACAAAAACATCTTCTGAAATTCAAGAATTAAATCCAGAGAAGATTGAAGAGCATATTGAAAAACATAATAAACTTGTTGAAAAACAAAATCAATTAAACTCTGAAAACTCTTCTTACGAGTTGGAGATTCAAAAAAATAAAACAAAAATTGTCGGGTTCAGAAAAGAGATTGAAAATTTAAATGAAAAAGTGATAGAATATAATAAGAACAGGCTAGCGATTGAAAATCTGGAAGCATTAAATTTTGAAAAAGACAACTTCTTGAGAGCCATAACAAAAGAAAAAAATAATTTGTCAGAATGCCAAGATCGCCTTATTGAACTTTCTAAAGAACATGGTTCAATTGAACAAATGTTAACAAATCTTGAAAGCAATAAACAGGAACTTCAAGACCTTCGCGAAGAATATGCTGCTTATGATTTATTTATGCGGTGTGTGCATTCCAATGGCATTGCTTATGATATTATCAAAAAGCGATTACCATATATTAATGCAGAGGTTTCAAAAGTGCTGGCGAACATCGTTGACTTTGAAGTTTTCTTCGAAGCAGAAGACAAGAAGCTTGAAATATTTATTAAGCATCCCAAATTCGATGCGAGGCCAATTGAACTAGGGTCAGGATCGGAAAAAACAATTGCTGCCATGGCCATTCGTTTGGCGCTATTAAATGTATCAAGTTTGCCGAAGCCGGATCTATTTATTTTAGATGAACCAGCCACTGCTTTGGACGAAGAAAATATGGAAGGATTTATTAGAATTTTAGATATGGTCAAATCATATTTTAAAACTGTTCTTCTCATTTCCCATTTGGACACTCTAAAAGATTGTGCAGATATGACAATTGAGATTGAGAAGAAGGGTAATTTTGCTTATGTTAATTATTAAGGAGGAAACATATATGCAAACAGCTGAGAAATTAGCTACTAGTGAGCTATCACTAGAAGAACTTTTAGAGAAGAATGCTAAACTAGAAAGGATTGCCGAATTGGCATCCCAACTTATAGAAACGCATAAAGATGAATTTGCTTCATACAATGAGAAACAATATGTTCTTGACAAATTGGGCGAAACAATACAAGAATATGAGTTGTTTTTAGAAAGATAAAACTAAATATTATAGCATAACAGCATTAAAGGAGGCATATTATGGCTAGAGTAAAAGCTTTTATGGATAAATATTTAGAGAGGTGGACGTCTCGCAAACTTATGGTTTGGGGCGCCGCCACGACATTTTTGGCATTAGATAAATTAGGTCCCGATGAATGGGTCGCCGTTTCGTTAGCCTATATTGGCATCGAAGGGTTGGCCGACATAGCAACGCGGTGGAAACACGGACTAGAATGAGTTGGCTAACCGCTAAACTGTTCTTAGAAAAGACATGGCTTTGGTTAAAAACTTATTGGCACTTTCCAGTAGTTTTGGTGTATACTTTTATTCTTTGGTTCTTTTTTAGAAAAAACGCTGCAGCAGCTATTGGGGTTTTGGAGATAAGAAGTGACAGCTATAAAAAGCAAATTGATGTTATTAATAAAACTCATGAGGCCGAGATCAAAAAGAAAGAAGAACTAAATAAAATTTTTAATGAAACAATTGAAAAAGTTGAGGTAGAATTAAAAAAGAACAATGAAACCCTCGACAGAAATAAGAAAAAAAGAATAAAAGAAATTGTTGAAAACCATTCGGATGATCCGAAAGCGTTGGCAGAATTAGTTAAAGGAACTTTTGGTTTTGAAATTGTTGAATAAAATAGTAGCAATTATTTTACTTGTGACTTTTCCAATGTTGGCTTTCGCTGACACTCCAAAAATTAAACCAATGAACCTGGGAGAGATTGCTCCTTTTCCTGGTGTCCTGTTCAATTCAGAAGCTGTTGCTCAATCAATTGCCGAAAAGGAATATAACACTGAACAATGCAGATTAAGAATTGGATATATAGAACAAAAAGAAGGTGCAAAGTGCAGACTTTTGGTTACAACATCTATCGCCGAGATGAGTTTTTTAAAACAAAAGTATGATTCAATTCTTAAGATTAAAGATGAAGAAGTAAATAGGCTCCAAAAGTTTGCTTTAGAGAGACCAAACAAGAATTCTCATTGGTGGTTTGCCGGCGGAGTTGTAGCGGGTATTATAACATCAGTTGCGATTTTTTATGCGGCAGTAGAGATAGGGGAGAGAGACTAATGTGTTTAATATGTGTTGAGTATAATAAAAATAAATTAACTTTGGATGAAGCTTGGAAAAATCTTCACGAGATGTATGAAGTTCTTGGTGAAGAGCATACATGGGAAGTTATTGATAAGCTTTGGGAAGAAGAGAGGAAACTAAGGGAAGAGTAATGGGTCAAGATCCAACAAAAAATACGCCGAAGAAGCGCAGGGACAATCAAGAAAGAACAGCTGTATCAGCAGTTCAAGAAACAGCGTTTAGTACTATTGATATTGATGGTGGGACAATTGATGGAGCAGTTATCGGTGGGACCACTCCTGCCTCTGCTTCTTTTACAGGTATTACTGCCAATGTTCTTGATGTAGCCTTGATCAACAATACTACAGTTACTGTAAACACTCTTGAAGTTGTTGACAAGCTTGTGGTTGTTGCCTCTGGTTCTACTTCTGCACAAGCGGACGGCGGCGGAATTCAAATTGGTGGTGTAGATAGCGCTGATTCAGTTGTTTCTATACTCTATGATCACGGCAATACTGGCATTGATTTTAATATTGCTGGTGAAACTAGGGCATCTTTTAAAAGTACAGGCGCTGATTTAGGAGCAATTACAGGGTCAAGCTTAATTATTGGCGGCGTCCCCATCGGCGGCGGAGCCGATATAGTAGGCAAGCCAGCTGCAGATCTTGGAGCAATTACTGGCTCTGCTATATACGTGCGAGGCGGACCAATTACTGGATCTGCACTTAAGTTTGATGGCGACCCGCGAAACAAAACCATAACTGGCAAACCATCTGCCGATCTTGGAGCAATTACTGGATCGTCTTATGCAGCTTCTGGTCCCGTATATTTTGATGCAGTAACTACCAATGTGGGAGCTGTGACAGGTTCTGGCCTTTGGATATATACGGGAGAAGTAACTATTGGTTCACAGGCCGATATGGGCCAAGTTGTGTTGACAGGATCTTTTACATCTAAAGAATCTGCAACAACCGTTGGTGCCTTGACCGGATCTACATTGAGACTTGCTAATTTAACATCTGGCAGAATTGCTTATGCCACTA
>Ga0098047_10000601_pt1 | contig 14429 bp, 9 predicted proteins | sample 12_taG_FD_92585 | JGI IMG/M metagenome (GOLD analysis project Ga0098047, IMG submission 92585) | Marine viral communities from the Subarctic Pacific Ocean - 12_ETSP_OMZ_AT15267 metaG | ecosystem: Environmental > Aquatic > Marine > Oceanic | place: Subarctic Pacific Ocean | collected 2015-01-16 | reverse complement strand
GAGGGGTTTTAATTCTAGTTTAATTACTATTAGTACTGGAGTACGCAATTATCATATCTTAGCGTGAGATCTACAGTTACAGGTGCACTCTCATTCTCATACGTTAGAGTCTGAAAGTTAACTGTCGTGATCATCGCACCCTTAATGTCCCAAAGCTCAACTACTGTTCCAATTGGATCAAGCATCTTAAGCTGAATGTCACGCTTATAGAAGTCAGCGTAGCCTGCACGACCAGATACTGACTCATAGTGAGTTCTTAACCACTCCATGACCTGCTGCGCTCCGGATGGTGCAATGGGATCATACAGTGTTATCTGCATAGTCTGAAATTGCATGCGACCACTAAGGTACCTGTACGAGTTAATAAAAGGTATTGCGAGTTCCTGAAAGTTCATCTGTGGTCGTGCTGATGTCTTCATAAGGAATGAATCGATACCCTCTATAGCGAAGACCCACCGAAACTGTCGTTTGGGTTCAAACTTATTAGGTAGCATCTCGCTAACTGAAAGTGTTTCTGCCATCTGAATATTCTCCTAAGATTTTCATTTATAAGTATAACGCTGCTTACATTTAGACACTATCAAAATTACTACTATTAGTAACAGTAAAATCAAGTGCTATAAACTCTGCAGTCCGTGTAGGTTGAAGATATATCTTTCCTCTAATCGTATTGTTCTCAACATCTGCCTGTGTTGTAGTGGTTGTGTCAATAATTACCTTAAATCTATCAACACCACTTCTCTGCTGAACTCTCTGCAGAATTGGCTTGACAAGAGCATTAAATCTATCAAGTGTTTCCTGCCTGTTTGGTTCGAATAGAAGAGAGTTTGCAACGTTCTTAACCTTTCTTCTAAGGTCTATCAAAAGCCTTCTAACATTAACCCTGTCAAGAGAAGATGCATTTGCAAGAAGTGTCTTCTGTCCCCACACCACAGGATCTCCGCCTCCAAACGCAGTAATTGGATTAATTTTCTCTGAATACAGGTCATCTAAATTATCTCTATTCAAAGGAAGATCTGTAGCTGTAATGTTTGCATCAAGAATTCCCCTTGAATACCCGGCAGGTGCGAACCAAGGGTATGCAACTGAATCATTCAGGGATAGTGCCCCTAGAACCCCAACTGATGGGGGTATTAGAAGAGCTGAGTCGGTAGTTGGGTCCCTCATGATAAGATCAGGAAAGTATGCTGCTGTAAAAGAAGTATTTAGACCTCTTCCTGCGAATCCTGTTACTGTATTTGCCACATTTGGAATAACCTTGTTGCCGCTTGAATCTTTAGATGATGTCATAACAGTATTGAATTCATCTCTCTGCTCAATATCCATTACATACATTGAATCAAATCTATTTTCAACTGCGTCAATTGCATAGTCTGTTACTCCAGCATTTCTAATACCTGGTATCGCTAGAAGTTTTATGTCAACATCTGCTTTGACACCCATGATATCAATTGCTTTTCTGTATGTAGCAACAGTAGCCCCGGCCTTTCCGCCCTGATTAGTTACATCATCCATCTCTCTCTTGCACGCGGTTGATGATAGATCTGTTTTATCCTTGTTAAAGATATCTGTTCCATCAAACCCGCCTTGCATGAATACTGAGTACTTGGCATACTTTCTATTTCCCTGAGTTCGTAAATCTGAAACGGCAAGTGCTCGTGTATACGTTGATGTATCTGTTGCAACACTTCCTTTTCTAACGTAAGATGCGCTATTCCACAAATAAGGATCTGCGCTACCATTGTATGTTGACGATGTTACAACGCTGAGATTCTCAAGAGTAAAAAGATTATAATTGAATGCATCACAATCTAAAACTGTACCATTTTCTGCTGCAGTTCCCGGATTGTTTCCAACGGAAAAGTTAAATGTTCCCGGAGAGAAACTTGGAAAGAATTTTGTTCTTGAGTACATCGATGAATCAAATGCAGCACCAGCTGAATTTAAACTTCTTAGCTCCTTACCAAATCGCGTACTTATGATAACATCTGGGACAAGAACCTGGAACTGTACTCCCCAGTATAGTGCCGGAGTTGCTTGTATATCTGGGCTGGGACCGGATGTTGCCACCTTAATATCCTTTCTATATCTTATCGGTAGTTCAACAGCTCTCTTGTAAACAGCGTCAGATGTCTGTAGCCCGCGAGTTCCAACATTAAGATCTCTCATGCTAGCAAGTGGTCCACTTCCAGAGGTAACGAGGTGATCAGGTCCTCTAAACCCAAGAGGAAGTGCTGTGTCTGGGACCATTCCAAGCTCAATAGATCTAGGAATTTCAACGCGTATTAGTGAAGATCCGCCAGCGTGATTACCTTCTACAACTAGTTTTTGGCTACCATCAGATTGATCAAAGTCAAAGAATACATTTTGATCACCAATTATTCTTCCAATAAATTTCTCACTTGTCGGATCCATATTAAGACCTGACCACGTCTCTAAAATTTTCACCCCGTAATCTGAATCATCAAACTCACGGACAAGTAGATCAAAGGATCCGTACTTATCTGTCGCAACCTCACTAGTAGGCGTAATATTCTGTATGGATATCTTGAACTTTGATGTTGGAGACTCACCATCTCCTCTTGCCCACACTCTGAATAGATTGTGCTTTGTTCCACCGTAATCCTGTGATATGAAAAACGGGGTTCTAGCGGTTGCAAATCTTTCCTGAAATGATTCATAGTTGGGACTTACATTTGCTGCATATGTGTCTCTTGCTGCTGAGCCCGTTGTAATAAACGCGCAGTCATTAACAGTAAGAGAAATATTAGACTTGTTTAGACCGCTACCCGTCACTGTTGCAAATGATGGACTAATATCATACCAGGAGTATAAAAGGTGACCTGACTGCTCCATCTTTAGTGGATCTCTGTTTAACTGATTTGCAAAGTAAGACTTGTCTGTTGAGTCAAAGGATGCAGTAATAACATTGGAATAGTCAGCTGTATTAATATGACCATTTAGGAGAAGTACAAATTGACTGTTACTAAGCTGAACAGAACCACTCATTCCCCCAAAGAGGCCGGAGCCTGTTACAGCTGCTCTAGCATTGTTAGGCTGACCGCTATACCCGCCGCAACTGTGAGACAGCTGTGGAACAACACCCGAGGGAGCCATGATGATTCCCCTGATTATTGGCGCGGATGCGGTTGCGCCTAGCGTCTGTATCCCGGCATCACTAAAAACTGTGCTACCGGCTGACTGTGACATGAAGCAACCGAGAAAGTAAGTTCTTCCAAGAGGTCCGTTTCCTTTGTATCCTGCTACACTCTGGCCTACAGCATACGGGTTGCTTCCAATCAGTCCGTTATCTTGAATCTGTCTCTGCCCAACAGTAAATCCTGCTCTTGTTACCTTTCCTGTACCTGAAGCTCTCTTCTTTCCATCCCCGACACCAAGAACGCGCAAGTATGTTAAAGCCTGAGCTTTTTGTAAATACGTGTAGACTGCAAGAGGCCCAAATTTTTTCCCATCAGTACTTCCAAACATGCTCGCAAAGTCTGAGTACGACCCAATTGTTACCGGAACAAACGCGGGTCCGTCATTTGCCGTACCCACAACACCCGCTGGGATTCCCGATGGGCCCGTAACAGTGGGCATAGACAGGTCTGTTTCAGTGGCAAAAACTCCTGCGCTTTTATAAACTTTCTCTGGCATCAATGAACTCCATTCTATATGTTAACTATTAGTTAAACAAAATCTACGCCTGCATTTGTTATGATAAAATCAATAGCTATAAACTCAACAGCACGCGTAGGAACTAGTACTATACGACCATTTAAGATGTTATTAATTATGTCTTCTTCAGTATTGTTTGAAGAATCCATTATAACTTTAAATTGATCTATTCCTTGTTGAGATTGAACATTTGATAGAAGAGGTGTTACCTCAGCTATGAATCTTGCCCTGGTGGTGGGAGTATTCTGCTCAAACACTATTTTTTTAGCTATATCTGATACTATTCTTCTTACTTCAAGCAACATTCTTCTAACATTAACTCTATCTAAAGAACTCTTTAAAATTTGCAAAGTCTTCTGGCCAAATATTACATATCCAGCACTTGGAAAGGAAGCAATTGGATTTATTCTATTTTCATAAAGCGTATCTCTATTTTCCTGATTGAGTCTAACACTTATATTTGTTACAAACCCAAGTGAGCCTCTATTAAATCCAGCTGGTGCGAACCACGGATAAGAGATAGAATCATTAAATGCAAGTGCTCCAATTACTGCAATTGAAGACGGAACCTTTACAGGTCTATTATTAACTTCATCAGTTATAGTCACATCTGGAAAATACGCAGCTGAGTAATTATTATCAATGGATCTACCTGCAAAAATTATAGATGTCTGGTCAACATTAGGCCTAGCTACGCTGGTGGCAAATAGTCTATTTTGATCAGCATCATATGTAGGAACATCAATAACGTAGAAAGCTTTCCCATAATCTTTAAGCAGTGACATAACGTAGTCTGTCAGGTTAGAATCTCTAATTCCAGGAATTGCAATTATATTTGCACGAGATACAACTTCATTTGTCAATATTCTAGCAGCTGTTCTATAGGATTGTACGGTACAATTTTTATCACCTTCACCAAACGTGTTGGCGCTGTTAACCAGCCCTATGTCAAGCGTAGCTCCAGAAGCATATCCGCCGGTATCTGATGAGCTTGCCTTGTCATTCATTGCTGCCATATTTGAATCTAAAATATTGAGCCCGTCAAATCCTCCGTTTAGCATATTTGTAAATTTTGCGTAATCTACAAACTTATTAAAGTATACTGACGAAGTTAGCGATGCAAGTGATGCAAATGTCAAACGTGTCGTACTTCCATCAGATATCGTGTACTGTGTAGGATCTACTCGACCATTTCTAATGTATGCAGTATCCAACATGTGCTCTGACACAGAACCTGTAATTACTGTAGGTATAGATCTATCGAGATTATTCGTAAAGCCTCCTAGCCCATTTGGAAGAGAAACTCTCGCTAGCGTGAATTTATTATTATTAAACTTACCTGCGTCTGAACCCGTGACAAGAGCATCCAGCTTTCTTATGCCCATAAATTTAGCATAATTTTCTATAAGTGGGTTCGGAGATGAACACTCGTTTGATCTATAAATTGCATCAGGAGTCGTTGTACCGGATGCAAATAGTCGTGTAAATTTAACACCCCAGTAAAATCTCGAGTCAACCCTCTCTAGTTCACCGCTCTGTCCTGTAAATGTTGGAGATTTTTCCACCGCACCTCGGGTACACTTAAATCTAAACGGAAGAGGCGGAAGTATTGAACCAGTGAGACTTACGATGTGTCTTGTAGGAGTTTCCGAGAACCTGAATGCCCCTGCGGGTAGTAAAGCTGCCATCCTCGAATTTGTTCCATTGAGCGCACCAGGCGTAAGTGAACCGTATAGTGAGTTACCTGTGTCAGTGAGATTATCATTAGTCTTAATTACAGGAGTACCTTCAAATCCAAACGGTAGTGCATCAGCAGGAATTTCACCGTTATCTAGTAGATCACTGGTAACAACTCTTATTCTACTTGAAAGATTGGGATACTTACCAGAAACAACAACCTTTCTCTCACTATCTCTCTCTGCATCAAAATTATAAAATGCCTTATAGTCACCAATTCTCTTGGCTATGTAGTCATCACTAGTAGGATTGAGTGTACACGCAGTGTATCTTTCAAGAACCGACGTTGCTGTATCAGTATCATCAAACTCTCTTACCTCTAGTGTAAACGTTCCATACGGATCATCGCCTGGGCTAATTGCTTTTCTAATATCTCTTATGGATATCTTAAACTTAGTATTGGCAAATCCTCCATCAGATATACTCTCAACTTTAAATAATTTGTACTCTGTGGTTCCAAATGGCTGTGATATAAAGAATGTTGTAGAGGGGGTCGTGTATCTCGTATCAAATCTTCCGAATAGGCTATTAAATGAAACACTAGTCCCTAACCCAGAGGTTGATGATCCAAGTGCAGATCCAGATGTCAACAGGAGTGATCCCGTTACCGTTGCCCAAGTTCTTGACGCTGATCCTCTATCAACCTGCGCGATCTCATCCTCAATGGGAAAATGTGCGTAGAGAAGATGTTGCTGTGTTTGAAACTGTTCAGGATCAGTATTTAGAATATTTGAAATGTAAGCACTGTGCGCAGGATCTAGAGAAGCTGTATAAATTTTAACACCAGCGTATCCCTCATCTGCTGCAAAATTTGAACCTGCAGTTGATGATAGTATGAGCTTAAACAATCCAGATGAGCTTGGTTTTGCACCATCGTTGTTTGTAAGAATTGTTGCGCTTGTGTTTACATTGGCTGTGTAACTAGATGACGCGTAAGGAAGTATCTCAAATCTTGTACCAGAGGGAGTAAAAAGCATTCCTCTAATAATATTGGCTGTGCTATCTGCTGACAGACTATAGGAATCGTTATCTGATAAAATTGGATAACCAACAGATTCAGATCCAGAAACATAGTGTCGTGCTGTCAAGAACTGAACACACCCTTGTTTTCTACCGCGGCCGTACGCAGGTCCAGTTGTTGAATTAGTTCCCTCAAGTGCGAAACCCGCACCCTTTACAACACCTGCAGCCAGAGTATTACTAAAATCCGCTGAAACTGTATTTGCACCGGCACCTAGCACCCTAACGTAAGTTAAGGCTGTTCTATGCTTTAAAAATTCATTAACAGCATAAGGTCCAAATTTATCGGGATCAAGGGTCCCAAACCTGTTTTCAAAATCAATAAATGATCCAACAGTAACCGGCACAAATGCCGGACCCATCTGTGCGGTACCAGCTATTCCAGCAGGCACACCCGTTACGGAAGACTTTGACTGTGATAAATCAATTTCTCTCTCAAAAAAGCCGGGTGATTTAAATGTCTGTTCAGCCATTCCCCAAATCTCCTGTTCTACTATATACAGGTATAACTATCTCTTACGTGATCAAAAATCTTCACTCAGATGATGGTGAATCTAAGGTTGTTTGTAAATCTATGGCAATTCTTGAACTAGCTACAGTCTCTCCTGCTCTTTCATTTCTAATTCTTATTTTAGACACCTTTGTAGATGGCTCACTAGTGAAAGGATTTTCAATTATTTCTACAACATCAGCTGATGTCTGACCTCTCCTAAGTGATGTCATAGATTTAGACTCTATCTCAGATAAAACAAACTTATCTTGGTTTACAACATCATCAGGATTTTTGCTTGTTGTAAAAACAAATCCATCAACCTGAGAGTATCCAAACTCTATCTGAGGTGCTGATTCATATACTCGAAACGGACTTGATAAACCTTCATGATCTGGTGCAAAGAGATATCCAGGAACATCAATTGTAAAATTAAACTTAATAATTCTCTCATCTTTTGAAAAATCATTAAAGTTATCATCTGTATTTAAAGGAGACTTAACAAATGCTGTATATTCAAACCCAGACGGTGACTGTATTTTAAATCCTATATCTTGTCCAGAAAATTTACTTATCATAACTTCTAGCAGTTGATTCATATTTTGAACATACTGAGTCCAAAATACAATCTCATACGATATGAGCATAAATGTAGGATAAGGTGCAGTAATAATTTCAAATATATTATCAGTTAGTGAATTATCAAGACTTGTTGTCTGTGAGTTAGCTATGAAAGAAAGATTTTTCCCATTCCTTCTTGTAACTACAGTTCCTGGTTTCGCTATGTTTCCTGGAAAAACATCACTTCTTGCAAAGTTTTCTCTACTTGAAACGTTTTCCTGATTTTTTATGCCAAATCTATTTATTAAATTTTGATAATTTCTATCTTTCTTAGAAAGCCTCTTTCTCACAACATAAGTTGACTGATCTCTTGGTGAAATTGGGGTTCCGTATCCTCCCTGTCCAGGTGATAAGTCAATACTCTTTCTATATAGGGCTATTATAGGAAGTATAATTGCATTATTTCTATCTCTAATTGGAGAATTTCTTCTCGTTAATGCAAATCTCTCGCCAGTTGAAAAAACAACGGGAACTTTTGTTGATTGATCATCTATCTTAACTTGAAACGGTAGCGTCTTATCAAAGAGATTAAATAATGCTCTATCAATCTCCTCAATACCTGATGATGGTAGCCCAAAATCAACTGCCTCAGGTAGCCCCTCTCTTTCTTCAATTTCTTTACTCATTGTTCACCTCAATCATCATCTCCCCCATAAAATGAAGATCCTGCGCTGCCCCCTGCTTTTTTGGTTACACCCTTTGGACCAGTCAATGGTTTATCTAGAACCTTATTCTTCTGAAGCTCTCTTATATCTCCAGTGATTCCTTCCTGATTGTCTTTATATCCTCTCTGCTGATAATAATTCTCCTCAACTGCATCAGGATCACTATAGCTTTCATCGGTGGGTCCAAAAACATGTGTCTCAAATAAGCCTTTTCTAGCTTGCTTGCCTGTGATGGTGCTGAATCCTTTATGTTCAACCTCTCCGTATATTATATTTGAATCTGGAACTGTTATGACTTCAAAAAATACAGATCCGTAACTAAAAAAATCACCCTCTTCAACTTGAAGCTGTTTATCCAGAAGATCTCTTGATTGAACATAAACTTCAATAGTATAAAATTCTTCGCTACCGAATTTATTAGCTCTAATTTCCTGTGGTTCATACTTGACTAAACAGCCAAGCCTTATTGGATTTTCAAAAACTTTTTTCGTAGATTCCTCGTATATTTCATGAACGTTAGATTTAGTTGTTGAAATAGGGTAATAATAAATAAATTGACCTATAACATCCTTGACAATCTCTTTTCCTAGATCATTAATAAAGTTAATCTCTCTCGGCGTAATAAAAAGTCTACTCATACAATTACCCCATTAATATCGCTAAGCCATTTGGCATTGGAATAAATTTAAGCTGCTTATTAATAAACTCAGCTCGAGATGCAGCCATCTCCATAAGCTTGTCATACGTCATTGTATCAAGCATTTCTTTAAGTTGTGTAACAAGATCTTTCTGATCCTCTCTGCCTTGTGTAATTAAATCTTTTCCATTAAGAGTAAGATCTGAGCCCGGGATTGGTATATTTGTAAACTTAGACCTTACTTGCCCAAGCAACTCTTTAGAAAGTCCTAGCGTATACTGTCTTATCCACTGCCTCCCAATACTGTTTATTGTTGAATAGGGTATATTTCCAAAAGGTAGGTCTGCAAGATTAGATACACCATCAATTGTACCATCGCTATACGCAGCATTTAGAGGATCTGAATAAAATCTAACCCTTATCCACAGTCTATCGGTAGTTGTAGAGTCTACTTGCGGCATTGGATATATTCTAATATTCTCTCCAGACACCTTGTAAGAATAGTTTGATCGTCTAACTCTATTGGAAAGATCTAGCTGTCCCGCCCTTAGAATGTCTTCGAATACTGGTAAAACATAGAAAATTGTCTCAGGTGTGAACGATTCAAACGAAAATTCATTATTCAAATAGTTTATTGCAGAAGTGGTGTCAAAAAATCTATACGCTGCCTGTGGACTGAAATGAAATACTTCTACTATTTGCATCTTGCTCTTTTTGGTATTTAAGCTAGAATTGAAAAGTAATCCTCCAGAACCAGAAAGCGTGTTATAAATATTGTAATCTTGTTGCCCCGATTTAAGCTTTATTGATCCAGAAATTGTATTATAAGATCCCCCTATGCCAGCTTCAAAGGAATATGGCTCTGCAAATCTTGTAAGATAGTCAAGATTCTCCCTTGGGTACTTTCCCTGAGATCCAGACATTGTTCCATCTGAGCCTGTCGTAGGCATTCCTAAAAAATTTACAATTTGAGATTTTGCTTGATAAGTGTTTAAAATTGAACTAAATTCAAGTGAAGCTTCCTCAAGTGTTGCCCATATTTGTTTTTTTGTCAACTCAACAGAAAGAACATCATCACCCAGCTTTCTTTTAACAAAGGTGACCATTGCGTCTGCTTCTGTTTGAAAGCTAGTCTCATTATTATAAAATCCAAAAGGCGTTGGATTTGTAGTATTAGCAAACGTGGCCACAGTTACACTCCCAAATTTAATTATTCACGAAACTGTAACATTTCATAAAGAAACAATGAGACATGAGATAAAAAAATCAGCTCAGTGAAAAATTGTAATAATATTTTAACGTTTCTATTAAGAAAAATATTTTAATAAAAATTTATTCTATTCTTGTAATGACAAAATATCTGAAACAAGTGAAGACTTAGACTTTCTTCCCGGGTATCCTCCGAGAGTGCGTAAAATATCTACTACATCAGACTTCTTCATCCTATTGAGATCAGATCTACTATAAGCTACCGTAGTTTCATCAACCTCTACAGCAAGAGATTCTTCTACGCTTGCTTCTACTGCTTCTACGTTTGCGAACTTCTTCAGTGCTTCCTCATGATCTTTAGTAACTTCTTCAACAACCTGCTCAAGTGTTTCTAGATCAGCTGTATCTAAGGATAGGTTATTTTCCTTCCATTTATGAAAAGACGGTTTAGGTTTACCCTCTAGCTTGGCTGCTTGTCGGTCCAAATAGTACCTTTTGGCATCCTCTACGCTAATTTCATATTGTTTAGAAAATATCTCTACCTTCTGCTGAGCTCGTCCCTTTAATTCAGACATAATGTCTCCCTTTTAAAATATATATTACTTCTTACCATAAGTTTTTAAATGTTAATTGTTAGTCTCACTGTGCAAGTATTCAAAACTTATAATAAAAAAGGGGCGGTCATTGACCGCCCCTTAGTTTGTTAGTTATCTACCTAGATTAAATTACATTCATATCCATGCAGGTAACTGTACCGTAGAAGTCAGCACGAACCATCTTCTTACCGTATCGGGTCATCACGCCCTTACGGGGTGTGAAGTCCTCTGGTGCGAAGATTGTAGGCGTGACGATCAGCGGCACGTATGGAGCATATACGTATCCAGTCTCAAGGTAGCTACCACCCTTATAACCAACAAGAACCTTGTTGCGGGGGAAGTAGGGGTCCTTGTAGACCGTGAAACGATTACTCAGGCTACCAATTGGAGCTGCACCAAGCTGGAAGGGAGATCCGACCTGACCCTGGCCATCAAGGCTGTAATTGGGCTTGTAGAGGACGGAAGCCTCAAAGATTGTTGCAACATCTGGTGAGCATACAACGAAGTTTGCAGAACCACGAAGTGTCTTACGATGAATCTCATTAGCGACATCAATGATTGTCTCAACGAGAGTCTCATACCACTCACGAACTGTACCAGTGAAGTTGGGTCCGGGAGCAAGTGAGGAAGCTAGGAGCTGTGCAGCACCAGTCTTCTTATTCACGAACTTACCGGGCATACGAGACCAGTAGTAGTTAGCACCTTTTGCCTGGGTGAGAAGATCGTTAAGGATCTCTCTATCAAGCTCGAGAGCAATCTGCTCGGATAGGATCTGAGTAAGCTCCACCTCAGCGTCTAGGCTGTGGTAGGCATTCAAGTCCTGTGCGAGTTCTGGTGACCACCGAGCACGTAACTTACGTGTTTCAGCTGTCACAGCGATTGACTCAATCTTGATGTCTATCTCAGGTATGTTGGGGCTGGGGGTTCCTGTGCTAAAGTTAGACTCAAAACTTGGAATTGTTAGAGTAGAACCGTCTGCATTTGCAACGTTCAACGTTGGACTCATAACGTAAGAAGCACTAAGACCGTGATCTGTAGCACTAAACACTTGACGATATGCCCCAGAAACAATTGTCAATAGAGCAGCATTTGTTGTAGCCCGCGTGACCATTGGATCAGGAGTAAAAAGACCTCCTGCAAATGTACCAAGCTGATTAAGACGACGAACATTAAGAACTGAACCACCTTGAATTCCAAGGGAAGCCGACAAAGGTCTAAGACCTGCATTAGCAACAACAGTCAGCCCTGCGTTATTAGCAGTACCATAAAGAGCAATTTCCTTGACCGCAGTAAGATCAATGTTTGCAGGCATCACTGTAACATCAAACAGTAGCGCCTGGAATCGACCAAGCCCTGAAGAACCACCCGTTGAGGAATTAATGTTATCCTCAATTAGAGTCTGAATCTGTGGATCAAACTGAATTAGCTTAAGATCTGCAGATCCTGTATTGAGTAGCTGACCTCCCTGTAACGTGGTTGTCACAGCAGACGTAGAGTGCATTGCACCTGAAGCGAGAAGTGCCAGCCTATTATTTGCTGTCGCGACACCGCCGCCTCCCCACATTTGCTGATTAACTCTTGTGTAAGCCGTTCCTATGAGATCGTAGGGTCCGCCAACTGCTAGAGAACCAGACTGAACACCCTTTCCAGTCGGAAGGTTGTAAATGGATTGTCCCTGCTTGTATGCCACTTGTGCAGCAGTTCCTGCAGCGCCTGCGTTGGTGGAACTTCCACCAACGTTATCACCGTATGTGTAATCGAGATAGAAGAGCAGACCAGAAGGAAGGCTCATGGGCTGGATGGAAACGAGATCATTGGCAACTAAGCCTCCGAATACTCTGCGAACGATTGGAAATGCGATATTCGTAAAACCACGAAGATCACCTGAGGAAGTTGTACCTCGAGCACCACCACCGAGTGAATTCTGCTCGCGAAGAAGCTGTGCAGCCTGATTTTCAAGCAGGCGTGACATATTCTCGCGACCGGTATCATCCATTCCGCGTAGTAGACCCGTACGGGACCACTTCTCTGTTAGAAGCGCTGACTGTTGGCCTACATCTCTCTGACGAATGCCCTCAGTCAACTGGTTTAGTGTAAATTTTTTGGCCATTGTAATTTTCTCCTTTTAAATTTTGTTAAAACAACCTGTGAGTTACTTATCTTTAATCCCAGCTAGAACTGCCCAGCGATCAACTTCGCTGCTTGCATTACTTGCTGAAGATCTGCCAACCCGTCTCGAGGATGATCCAAGAGTTCTGTGGGTTGACTCATTAAGACGCTGCTTATCCTTTTTCTGGGATGAGATAAGCGTCTTGTAAATTAGCTTAACTTCTCTCAAACTCTTCGCTGAGTCAATTGACTCCATCATTGCTCTACGCTTTGATGGGGAAACTGACTTATCCTGGAAAAGCTTATTCACGTAAAGAAGCTTTGCGTTAAACAGATTTAAATCTGTTAATTGCTCACGAAGTGTTTCAACTGCACTTCTGTATTCTTCGAGCCTACTGACCAGAGCACGATTATTGCGTTGCTCTTTTCTCATCATCTCTTTAAGAGAATTGAGTTTAACTTTATAGACGTCACCCTTTTCAGAGCCGCCTCCGAATGCATTACCTTTTCCGCTACCTTTGCCGCCCCACTGATTCTTAGGGCCTGCCTTGGCATTTCCCTTTCCGCCCCAGGAAGCTTCCATTGGATCTGTGCCTCCCTTGGCGTCGGCAAGACTCTTTGCCTCTCTCACGAGACGCTTAATTCTATGGAGCTCAGTTCTTAGAACTTTAGGGTCTACTTCAAAAACCTCATCTAGTGGCATGTCGAATGTTTCAGTAGACTCTACATCGCCTTCATCGTCAACATCCATCACCTCAAGCTCATCCTCATCACCCTCTTCTTCATCCTCAAGAAGCCTTGCGACAATCTGAATATCTTCAGGAAGCTCAACATCTTCTCCCAGATCAATTTCGAGCTTAGCCTCACCTAGTAAGCCTAGATCGTGAAGCATCTCCCTGAGAGTGGAATCATGTTGATGGCTAGAAGTACTATTACCACCCTTCTTACTCCCACTTCTAACTTCTTCTTTAAGAAGTCCGAGATCGACTTCGTAAACTTTTTCTTGTGATGCCATTTTTGAGTTCTCCTGTAATTCCCTCATATCTCTATTTATTTCGCTAGAGTTCAAACTATTTTCTATTGTGTCTAATTTTTTAGCTGCAGATAAAACAAGATCTGCCTGATCACTATCTAAAGAGTTAATAGATTCTGCAAGTGCACTTAGCATATGGCTGTTTGTAGATGTTGCTCCCATCATTTTTGCCAACTTAGATAGTGCTCCAGTATCTAGAGACACATCTTTACCGTCATCAGGGTTAATTCCTAAAGATTCAGCAATAATTTCATCAACATCACCAGCATTATTTACATCAATTCCCATAAGCTGATTATCAATAAACTCTCTTATCTTAGGAGTTACTGCCTCTACTATTGCATTTTTAGCATTTTTCTCTGCTACTTCTCTAAGCTGCTTTGCTTCTGAAAGTGCTTCTTTATAAATGTTAGATGACATCTAGTATAACTCCTCGAAAGTTAAATAGGTCTTTAAATACAAAACTTATATCTATATTTATTTATCTACTTAGCAAACATTCAACCAATATTAAAGTCTCTTTAATTTTTCTCTGATACTTTAGAAAATTTCTCTCATCATCAGACATGTCTAGTATACTGAGAAGAGACATTAGTCTTTCATCGGAGTCATCTTCCACACCCAGCGGCTTCCT
>Ga0098047_10000600_pt1 | contig 14502 bp, 8 predicted proteins | sample 12_taG_FD_92585 | JGI IMG/M metagenome (GOLD analysis project Ga0098047, IMG submission 92585) | Marine viral communities from the Subarctic Pacific Ocean - 12_ETSP_OMZ_AT15267 metaG | ecosystem: Environmental > Aquatic > Marine > Oceanic | place: Subarctic Pacific Ocean | collected 2015-01-16 | reverse complement strand
GGACACCATCATGATATACAGCAGACCAGTATTACTCATTTTGATGGTCAGAAATCTGCATGGAGTATCGGATGCCTTAAGGACATGTCAAGTGATGAGAATGCTTGGCTTGGAGGTAGGTATCACAACTGGTCTCACGCATTTGCTGTAGTTGATTTCTATAGCAAGGGATTATTTACTGTACATTTGGTACAGATAATTAATGGCAAGACAGCATTGTGGGGAGAGTTGATAGATGGTAACAAATGAAAATAGGTGTTTTTATTGAATGGATTGGTTTGTTTTATTAGAGCAATATGGAATACCTATAGTCGTAGCTATAGCTTTTGGTGTTTTTATATGGAAGCAAAATAAATATATCCAAGATGAACTTAATGCTGAATTAAGAGAATCCTTTGATAGAATAGAAATGATAGTAGTGAAGTTAATTGACCAGCAAAAATTGATACAATTAGAACAAAGGGGTTTAGAGAATAGTTATAAAGCCTTAGTAGAGATTATTGCAAATTTATCTGGAAATGGATTGAAGCATAAGTTTTTAAGGAAACAAGAAAAAGGAGAATAACATGATGGAATGGATGATGTCAAATTGGGAATATGTAGCAATAGGTATCTTAGTTATAGATAAATTAGTTGCACTTAGTCCAAGTAAAATGGATGATTTGATCTGGAGTGCTGTTAAGAAAATGATTCCACGAAAAAAATAAGACTAATGCCTAAACAAGTCTGGAAAATAGATCAGTTTCATGGTGGTATAAATAGTAGTGCTGATCCACGTGATATTACAGATAACGAATTAGTATCTGCTACTGATATTATGGTTGATAATATTGGTCGAATCAGATCTATAGGTAGTACAGGTGCTCATGCATCAGGTAGTCCTGCTCCTACTGCAGGTGCTATTAATCCTGGTTATGGTCTTTTTCGTTTTAGTCATGATCAACTTTATGCACATATAGGTAGTAATCATTTAGACGAAGGAGATTTTGCTACTCATGCTAATTGGGATGAGAATGGAGATTGGAATGATGGAGTTAATCCTCCAGCTTATGCTCATAGTGGTGGTACCGGATATATAGAACAGGTCGCTGCTGATAGATTAGAGGCAGGTGTAGGAAGTATTGGGTATGTTTTCCAATATACTATTGCCGGTCTTGATAGTGATTCAGAAATAGATAATTTAACTTCTTTGTATTTGAAGGGTGGTAGTGGATATTTCCCTTCTTATGATGTCAACTTGACAAAGAAAAATGGTACTTGGCGGTCTATAGTATTTGCCAGTCATGCAGATGCAGCTACTGGAGTCTTTCGTATTTATGCTGCATCTAGTGACACCACTACATTTACTATTGATGATGTTTCATTGATACCATCTGATACTGGCGTTACTGGAGATGATTATTTGCTATTTTCTGATGCTGATACTACTGGAGTAATTCATATGTATAGTAGGGCGAATGATAAATGGGGTACACCTATTACAAGTTTAATTGATAATACAGTAAGTACTAGACAAGATAATTTTTATTATGTAGATGGCGCATTGCGAATATGTGATGGAGTATTTGGTAATAATAATTCTGCTATGTGGTATGGCTATATTGATAGGACATGGTTTAGAGATGTTTATGCTAAATATGATATAAAACAATGGTATCAAATAGTTCAAGAGATTTCACCTCCTAATGCTTCCTATTATAGTAAAGATACTGTATTACCAGGAGGAACGTCAGGTGATACATTAGCTCTTACTGAAGATTCAGCTACAATATGGAATACTGATAGAAGTGCTATTAATACTGCTTTGCATGGTAGTGGTGCCCATACTGGCGATCAAACAATATATTCATGTACAGTAGATTGGAAGATTGATCCTAATGATAGTTTTCCAGGATGGGCTGCAGCACCAGCTATACTTGCAATAACATGTGGACCTTTTGATTCTACTGATGGTTTTCATAGTACTAAAAAGCAAGTACAGACAGTTCATAATGGTGGTGTAGGGTCGGGAGTAACAGGTACAACTGTATTTTATTTTGATAAAGCAGATGCATTAACAAGTAATACTCTTGCAGATTGGGCAACGGGTTCTGGTACAGATCAATTTCAGGTAGAAATTACTACAGATACTTCTCCTGATTCGACTCCATCGATAACTAATGCTGTTGTAGCAGAAGGGGTAGCTGATATTGAATTAGATAGTGGGGGGAGTACATTTGCGAATGGTTATTCTGATTCTAATAATGTTATTATGATGTTTGACTGGGCTACAACTACAGCTGGAGGAACTGGTTGGAATGATGTAGATAATACTGGTAAATGGAATATTGGAGCAACATTTATTTATGATGAGAAGCAAGAAAGCAAGATGACAGAATTGACTGATGAGACGGATGGCTCTACTGTTACTTTAGATATGCCTGGTACTCCAGGAGCTGCTGTGATTCCTGGTGTGTTGTTAGCTATTGCTTCGCCACATCATAATGGAGATGGAGATGGTACTGGTACAAACTGGAATAAAAGGATAACTGGATGTAATATTTATATGAAAGATGTAGCTTCTGGTACTAATCAACCGTATTATTTACAGGCTGAAGTTAATTTTTTGACTGGCAAGTTACGTATTGCTAGTACCCAGCAAGATATTGATGTAGAGTATAATGCTGATGCTGCTAATCAAAGTTATTTTTATTGGAATATGCCCACTCAGTGGACTGACCCTAGTAGTATTATTACTTATGAGGCTAATACGGGTTATATTACAGAAGATATTGGTAGTGTATTAAAATATAAAACATCAGTAATTACTAATAGAATGGCTTATATAGCGAACTTAGAAATATCTACTGCTGTAGGTACTACAGAAATCATGGGAGATGCAATGGTTAAAAGTTCTGTTAATAAATTTGATTCTTTTCCATTGTCTAGAGTGATTGAAGTATCTGTTAGAGATGGTGATGAAATTGTTAAATTAGAAGAATTTGCAGATAGAATTTTACAGTTTAAAAAAAATAAATTACATATCATTAATGTATCTCAGCAGATAGAATTTTTAGAAGAAACCTTAATGCATAAGGGAGTGGCTCATCCAGCAGCTGTTTGTAAAACTGATTTTGGTGTTGCATGGGTTAATAAGTTTGGATGTTATTTATATGATGGAAAACAAGTGCATAATCTACTTGAGAGAAAGGGCATGAAGATAATAAAGGATACATCTACTTCAAATAGTGATTCTTGGGAAGAATTTGCTGCTAATGAACCCATGATTAAATATTTACCAAAGAAAAGACAATTACTTATTGCAGATGATATTACTGCAGATGGTGATGGATCAACATACTTATATGATATGGTTACACAATCTTGGATTAGAGGAGCTGCTGCTACTATTACTGATCAGAATAAAACAAATTTTGTTATAGATTGGAATGGTGATGTGGTTTTTGCTCATACTATTGGTACTATATTACAATGGAATGATGCTAGTGCTGCTACTTCTACTATTTCGTTTAAAACAAAAGATATGGATTTTGGTCAACCTGCACAGAGAAAAAAGATTTATAAAGTATATATATCGTATAAAGGAGATGGGTCTGCTGTTACAGTAGCATATCAATCTAATGGAGATACGGATGCAGGGTCACCATTCTATAGGACTACTGCTGATGGTTCTTCTGATGGAACTAATTCAGATACTACTCCATTATTAAACGTAGGAACAGACGATTGGGTACCGGCAGAATTAAAACCAGTATCGTCTATTAATAATGTATATAGTTTTCAGTTAATATTTGATGGGACAGCAGCTGCAGATTTTGAAATTAATGATATCTCTATTATATATAGATTGAAAGGTTTAAAATAATGGCAAGATCTCAAGAATTACGCAGAGTAGAGAATAAAAAAAGAACATTAGGATTACAATTAAAGCATGGCATTCCAAATGTAAATGATTTACGTGAAGGAGAGAATGAATTTAGAAGTACATCTGAAGGCGTGGTGGAATATATAAAATTAAATAATGTACTTTATAAACAAGTATTAGAGCAAGTAAATGTTCCATCGACAGTGCAGCCTGCAATAAGTCAAGCATCGGATTATGATAGTGGGTGGATAGATGTAGATAGAACTGATACTGATAAGGATACTTATACATTACCTCATGATTTAACATTTAATTCATATTCACCTACTTTGTGTCAAATATTTCTATGCGACTTATATGGAGCAACTAGTCCTTCAGCAAGTGCTACTAATATAGTTTATCCATATAGAGGTGGGTTTGAATTAGATATTGGAGGCTCTAATTGGGGTGGTACAGATGTTAGAATAGATGATACTAATGTATATATACAGGCTTATGCAAGCTATTATGCATTTTGGACTTATCAAGATGATAGTGGGACAGCTGGGACACATAAGTATTTTAGTAGAATTGGTTTAAAAGTATTGTTATGGAAATAAATAGGAGGTTAAGATGGGATACGCAAGTGCCTTATTGGCAAAAGATACATCAGCCGAACAGGCTAAATTACAAAAACAGGCTAAGAAAAGGGGATTGCTTGGCAGTATAGGTAGAATGGTTGGTTCGTTTGCTCCAATGATGTTTGGACCTATGGGATGGGCAGCTAAAGCAGCAATCTCTGGTCTTGGTTCATTAGCTGGTGGAGCTGCGCTTAGTTCCACAGTAGGAATAGATGAAGGTAAGTTTTTTCAAGCTGATCGTAAAACTATTCAACGTGAAACTGATCCATTCGGTGCGGAAAATATCACTGGTGCTATAAAAACAGGTTTAACAGCTGGTCTAGGTAGTAAATTATCAGATGCAGCTGGACTTACTACACCAACTGTAGCAGATAAAGCTGGTGTACCAGATAAAGCTGGATTGTTTACTAAAGAAGCATGGAAACTGCCAGAAACATTGCCACAAATAAATCCTGTACCTCAATCGCCGCAACCAGATTTCTTTCCAGATTTACCGATGGAAAGAGTAAAAAGAACACCTATATTACCATATAAAACTGGAGATACAGGTTCATTGTTTGGAGGTTAATTATGAAAGTTTATACAGAAGTTATTTATAGATGGGATGATGATGTAAATAAACTTATAGAAGTTTCTTCTCAAAGTTATGATTATGAAGGTGATGTTGATTTATTACAGTTGAATCCCAATAATAATCTTCTGGAACAACTAACGTGGCAAGAGCAGGTAGAAGCAAAACAACAAGAAATGAATTATTTTGGAAATGCTGCTGCACCTGCTGCACCTGCCTATACTGGACCTACAGGACAACAAGATTATGCAGGACTAGTAGGTATGCAACAAGAAGGTGGTCTAGGTTCTTATTTAGAGGCAGAATTTGGGTTAGGGGAAGATTATCAAAAATATCTAACACCATTACAGCAAAAACCATTTGATATCATACAACAACAATATGGAGATACCTTAGGTAAATTACAGATGTCTACTGGACAACAAATGGGAACAGCTATGGGACAAGCTAGTCAAGCAGCATCAAAATCTGGTTTTGCTACTTCAGGTACTGTTAATCAAGCATTGGAATCACAAAAGAATCAATTATTTGAATCATATGGTATGGATAAAAGAAGTGCAACTACTGATTTAGAATCTTCAATATATGGAGAACAAGAAAAGCAACTAGATAAATTTTATTCAGATATTGGTAATGTTGTACGTTTAAAACAATCTGAAGAAGCTGGAGGCGGCAAAAAATAATGATTGATGGGAGAAATGTTAGTTTAGTTACTGTTGAAGAATCTCATTTGCTACGTATATTTGAGATATTAATGCAAGATGATATAGGTTCTACATTTTCTACAACATATAAAGAACTATCACTACAGGGATTAGCAAGTTTTTTGTATATGACAGAACCTGGAACAATAGCAAAAGCATTTACAATAATGTTGAAGGAGAAGATAATAGGATTTGTAACATTAAATAATATTCATTCTATTAGACATAATGCCTATATTGGGATAGTAGGTATAGATACTGAATATCAAAATGGTATGCATGGATCGGATGCTTTAAAGACTTTAATTAAGTATGCATTTAATACTTTAAATTTGCATAGATTATATGGACATACTTATAGTGATAATAAAAAGATGAATGCTATTTATAAACGTGGTAGATGGACACATGAAGGCACTGAGAGAGAATATGCCTATAAGGATGGTGAATGGATAGATCGTGAGATCTGGGGTATTTTAAAGAAAGACTATAAAGAGGTATAATATGGCAGTAAATATAACATATGAAAAGAGTGCATTAGCTACATTTCTAGATGATCTCCCACAATTAATGTTACAATATAAGCAGATGGAAGCTAGTAGAGCATGGGAAACAGAACAGGCACAGTTAAATCGTAATGCACAAGCAGAAAGAGATTTACTTAAAGTAAATACAGATTTATATTTTCGAATGATAAATGAGGAAAAAGATCTTAAGGATAAACTTGCTACATATAATCCATCTGAAGAATTTATGAGTCAAGGTATTCAAAAAGTATCTGACTCTTTATTGAAATCAGCACAATTTGGAAAAGATGCTTTTAGAAAGCAAATGGTAGTTCTTAATGACAACATTCAAGAGTATGAGAGGAAGAAAGCACTTTTACAAGAACAGGGCACTTATTTAACTGGTCCACATGCTGATAAATTTACTGGTGTAATTCCTGGTTTACAACCTGGAGAGTATCAGCAATTTAAAGAATATTTAGTAGATGAAGGAGGAATATTTGAACACACAACTGCTGGATTAGATGCAGCATATAGAAAATTGTATCCTACTGATGAGCATGCAATAGCTACTGCTATGCAACTAAGTAAAGGTACTACAAGTAAATTAGAAACAACTGCAAGTAATGAATTTACTTTATTTCAGAATCGCTTTGCAGTAACTGACGAGAATACAGCAGAAATACTTAAAGGACAGTTAGCATATGAAGATGCTGATGGCAATGTAGTAGAAGCGTTTACTGATAAAGAATTTAGCCACTTATCTAATTTGGTAATTCAGGGTAGTGCACAGGATTTTTATACAAACTTACATGTATATGCAGCTAATAGTCCAAGTGGTGCTAATCTATTGGCAAAAATTCAGGCAAACCCAGCTTTAGTTATAAATTACTCTAATATGGAGAATGCATTAGATAAATTATCTATTTATAATCAGGAATTATCTGGCAAGTCTCCTCAGGATACCTTTCAATTATTCCAAGATAATGTTGGTGAATTAATGAAAATTAATTCTTCAGTTTTAGGCACTAATCAGTATGGACAACAATATGTTGATCCTGATATGCGTAGAGAATTATTTGATTTATATACAGAAACTGTAAGCAATATTCCTGTAGATCAACATGATGATTATATGGCCACTGTAGTTAATTCCCTAACAGATAAAATGCTTTTACATTCTCAGGGTGGTGAATCTATTATACAATCAGACGATATTGTTCCAAGTTATATTAAGTATAGACAGGCTTCAAAGACTGCTAAGAAAATAAATATCAATGTAAATAGTGTTGTTGATTTATCTGTATTTGATCAATATAGAGATTCTGAAGGAAATATAAGTGCTGGTAAGGTGTTACAAGCATTAGAATTGTTTGATGAAAGTAATTTTAAATTTAATTTTACAATGGATCAGTTTGGACAAGGACCAACTGGTTTTAATATTACAAGAAGTGGATTACCTCTTGCTGCACCTGATGCACGTATAGTGGGTACAGATATTCTTTCGCCTTATTTATCTGGCGATTACGTTGAAAGAACAGATTGGAATCTTGGTAAAGCATTTGGTGGTGGACCAATTACTGGAGATTCTCCATATTATAATGCTTTTTATAATAAGCTTGATGAATTGTTTTTTGATACAATAAAAGCTGAGGATCCTGTAGGACTTGATTATTATATTTATGGACCACTTACAGATGAGAAGTTGACACCTCAACGATTTCAGGAAAAGTATCCTGAGGAATATGAACGAGCTTTACAACTTGCTGAAAAAGCAGGGCGTGAAGCACAAATTAAAGATATGCAAAGAATTATTAGTTACGAACATGGTGAAGAATATCATGATTTAAGACGTTTATTAGAACGTTTAGATACAATAGAGGCAGTTAATGCAGAAGATCAATCTATTATTGTTAACAATCCAGTCCAACCTATTAATAATAATCAAGCAGCTATAGATTCATTAAATGTCATAACTCAATCAGGATTAGGAGTTGTATATAATAGTATATTTGCACCTGATAGTTTATTAAATCAGTGGAATAGTATGTCTACAGCAGATAAGGCATTATATGATGGAAATTTTGATGCCTATAAGGCTTCTATGCAGACTAAATGGAACAATCTGGTAGGATATGGACATATTAGTGCTGATGATGATATGGATACTGTTTTAAAGAAATTGCAAGGGAGCTTATAATAAATGCCATTACCAAAAGAATATTACGATTTACTAGAAGAAGAAAAACGTGAGACGCGTGCTTCTGGATATTCTGGTTTATTTCCAGATCTTACTGTAGCACCTGAAACTGAAACTGGAGGAGCTTTAGATTTCTTAGGTTCTGCTTTATGGGGAGCTACATCTGGTTTAACATGGGGTACTAGTGAGTTTGCAGCTCCTTCTGAGCCATGGGAAGAAATGAATACTATGGAAAAAAGTGGTTGGATTCTTGGTGAAGGATTATCTTTATTTGCACCGTGGGGACCATTTGGATTAATGGGGAGAATGGGATCTAAGGCTACTAGATTGGCTGCTAATAAATTTACTAAAACAGCTGTTTCTCAAGCTGCTGATAAGGGTATGAAACTAGTTAGTAAGGATACAGCTAAGCAAGTATTAAAGTTAGGTGATAAAAGTGGTCTTTCAGATGATGTTGTAAAAGGTTTAAATAGAGTTGCTGAAGATGACTTAGGTATTAGATGGTTAAAAGATCTTCGTTCTACAGGTAATGCAGCGGTAAGTGCAGCTTCGAATTTACAAAAATCAGGTGCTAATGCAATCACTAAAGCTTTTAAAGAATCTGCAATAGATATTGATATAAATGATGCGAATAGAATATCTGATTTATTTGTTGATGGATTAAAGAATGGTAACTATGTTAATGACGTAGCTGAATGGACTGCTAGAACACTAGCTGGAGCTGCACCTGGGAAAGTTAGAAATCTAACAAGTAAATATCTTGGTATGGCTGCTAATGATATGATGATGATGTCAATGCATGGACTAATTTCAGGTAAAATGAAAGCATTAGCTAATGGAGAAGACTTTGATGCAACAGGTACATTATCTCATTCTGCTATGTTTGCAGCTGGATTCCCACTCATTAGAAGGATTGGAGGGGGTGGTGTAGCTAATCTTAAAACTGGTACTAAAGCATATTTTAGTAAATATAAAAATACTAATTATAAAGCTATTGAGAAAGAACATGGTCCTGAAGTTTTAAAGAACTTATTACGGGTTATGGTAACTGGTGAGCATAAAGGTATGTTTAGCAGAAGTGAGCTAGGTAAAGCTACATGGGTAGCTGGTAATAAAATTTATAAGGGTATAGATGATATTTTAGGCTCTATTAATGATATGCCAATAAAGCATGTTCATACTTTGTTAGAAAAAATGCGTCAGGTTACATTAAGAGATCAGTTAAGAAAATGGGGTCCTGAATATTTAAAAGATTTAGCTTTTTCTATTCCTAGAATGGGAGTTGGTGTTGTAGCAATGAATCCTTGGGTATTAAAGAAAGAAGCTTGGGGAACTATGGAAGGTCCTGAATTGGGTTCTCATTTATTTATGTCTGCATTAATGACTAAAGGTAGAGGTGCATGGGGACATGAAGCTCAAGCTAATCATATCGCTGATTTTACTAAATATCATGAAGTATTGAATGTTCTTAATGTTGATACTAAAAATGTAGAAAATGTATTACGTTTTCATGATGCACGGTCTAATCTTATTGGTATGGGTGCTTCTATTGCAACAGATCCTGTTGGTAATAGAGTAATAGAAGCGTTTGATACTAGTTTAGAAGGGCATACTATTGGTAAATCTGCTGGAGATTATAATAATCCCGATTATCGTTTAGTATTAAATTTTGCTGATTTATATAATGTAGGTAAATCTTATGGTGATACTGGTCATACATTCTTAGAAGCATCTACATTAGATGCAGCAGCAGTAGGACGTATTGCTAAGAAATTAAATAATATAACATTTGATGATGGAACTACAGTTAAAGAAATAGGTTATCATGCTTCGTTAGCCAAACTATCTATTGGTACTGCAAAGAAAGGACTTGCTTTATATAAGTCTCCTGAAGGTAGCATGCTACAAGAATTGAAAGACGAGTTAGGCTATTCTATTGCTATTAGTGGAGACAAAGTATCAGCTAATCATGTTAAATCTAGAGGTGAGGGAGAATCAATTGGAGATGCAGCGGATGTTAATCGTATTATTACACGCCTTTCTGCGATAAAGGAAGTAACTTTACAGGTAGATCCTGAAGCTCCTACTATAGATCAGCTTATTAAGCGTGCTATAGATGAAGGTAAGGTTAAGAATGCAGAAGAGTTTCATCAGAGAACTAGAGAAATTGTTGATAAATGGACTGCAAGACTTGGTAATGAATATGGAAATAAACTAACTGTAATTGATCCAGTTGAGAATCCTTATTTTGAGTTTTTTGAAAGAGCTAAGGCTGTTGAAGCATCAGAAAGATTTATGCAAATTGTTTTAGGAACTGCAAAAAATGAAGGTGGTAGAACTGATGGTAATTTTGTTGCACAATTAGATAATTTGTTTATGCTAAAAGATAACAAATATGCTAATTCTATTGATGATTATATAAAATTAGTAGATAAGTATATAGATAATCCTGTTGATGGTAGTAAAGAAAGTGAAACTGCACAACTTATTAAAGACCAAATTAGTGATTTAAGACATATATTTGAGTTGAGAAGAACGGTTACAGGTACTTCTGGATATGGTGCAGAAACAAAGGGTAAAATTTCTACAGATATTTTAAATGAAACAGCTTTACAGTTTGAGATATTAGCAAAACAAATGCCTTCGGGATGGCAAGAAAATTATTATCAACATACTAGACATTCTTATTTGGAAAGAATTTTTCAAGTCAAGGGCATGGATAGAAGAGCTGTTAATTTATCTCATTATCTTATTTCTGAAGGATGGGCTATTGCTAGAGATGGTAAGTTAATAATGCCAAGTAAGAAAGCACTGTTAGAACATATTGGAGCAGATTCTGCTAAAGATAAAGATGTATATGATAGGGCGTATACAAGTATTGAAAAGGTTTTGGGAAATGATATAGTCGAATATAAAGGTTTTATATGGCCAGACGTTGAAGGAGGACATGGTACTAAACAGGTTGAATCTGTTGAGATTGCAAAAATAATAACTGCTGCTAAATTACTAGGTAATGAATTGATGTCTGATGCTTTAACAACAATGCATGATACTCTTAATAAAATACAAAGTCAAGATACAGGTATGAGAGGTAAAATGAAGACCTTGTTTACTGAAATTACTGACTTGCTTGAAACATTAAACCCTACTTCTACACGTACACCAATAACTGATCCAGTTGATAATTTAAAGAAATTGATTGAAGAAGTTGATGTAATTTCTAAATCTGTAAATGATAAGTCGACAGATACTAAAGGAGATTTAGATGGATTAGTAATGGATCTTGATAGAGCTATTAAACTTATTGATAATACTACAGGTAAATTTAGGATTACTGAAAAACAAGCATTACAGGGAATCGATACTACTGAAGGAAGGACACCAGCAGTACACGAGGCACTACAATCATCTATACAGGATATTATTGCACGTATAGCTACTAAAGAAACTAATAGTTTGGATGCTTTGGATCAGTTAATGATAAAAATACAAAATCTTATGTCAATAGGTCCTGCTGGATTAGGGCTTTCAAAAGGAGAAGTTCAAAGTCAATTAGAACGATTAACTACTCAATGGCATGAACTTTATAAAGCTGAGTCTAAAGAGGGATTAGTAGTTTTATCTGATATGGTTGATAAAGTAAATGAGACGGGGTTCTTTAGTGATGCTATGGACTTAATTAATGGTGCTCATAGACATTTAAATAAGGCTGTTATATTAACTAATGAACACCATGAGTATAATTCAGTTGCTAAACAAGCTGCAGAATCTTTAAGTGAAGGATATCAGGCACATGAAAGACATAGAACTCCTGTTGATATTGCTAGAGAATATGATTTGCTTGATAGTGATGGCAAGATTGATGCTAATTTTTTAGCTACACTAACTCAAGATCCTCAATTAGCTTTTGAAACACGTGTTAAAGATGTTATTTATAAAGATAAGTCTTTAACTAGTGATAAACAACGTAAAAATAAATGGCAACAGTTTTTAAGTAAAGATGCTTTTGAATTAGTTACAATGGCAGAGAATGCACAACCTATTGATAAGTGGAAATTAAATACTATATCTCAGGAAGGTAGATCTTCATTAACATCTGTAAAAGATTCTCCTAATTATGCTCATCCTAATACTTTATATTTTTCTAATAACAAGTATAAAGTTGCTTGGTTAGAGGATACTGTTAGTGCATATATACAAGGTAAATTAAGAAATACTTCACTAGATCATTTCTCAGATCCAAATGATATTCAAAAATATATTAATGAAGCTTTAAGGAACAATGATTCTGCTACAGATCTTATTAATGGTTTTTTGCAACCTGGAGTTAAAAGGTTAATTCCACAGACCGTAAAGGATATACTTAAGACAACTCCGGATTATTTATTTTATTTACGATTAAGTCCTCAAGATCGTATTCTTATGCCAGCTACTAAGGATAACTTGGCTAAAGTACAAACTAATTTTGAAACGTGGTATAACAATACTTTAAATAGTTATGGAGCTGATACTGGTTTAGGTAGGACTTTTGCCGCTATGGTTGGTCATTTAAAAACTGCTGAGATTTCTAGACATATTGTAGAATTAAAAGTATTATTACCATATCTTACTCATATGGGAAGAAGGGCAGAATTTAAGGAATTAATTCAATCTCATGCAAATGGTGATCCTAAGAGTAAAATAGCAAAAATTGAAGCTAATATGTTTAAACGGGGGTTCCTTACAGATGGTGGCACAACACAACCTTTAAATCCAAGGGCTATAGAATGGGCAGCGCGAAATCATGGTATTAAAAAAGTGCGAACAATAGCAAATGCAATATTGCAGAAACAAGGTATACAAACATTACTTATTAATGATTCTATTAAGGATGATATAAATCATCCATTAAATATTCAAAAGATGAGTAATGATGGATTACAGATTATTACTGATCCAAGTAGTACAGAGCCACAGTTATTAAAAGATATTGCGAAATTACAACAGTCTGATTTAGCTCTTACACCTAGTTTATTAAACTCATTATTAGATGGAGCTAAGTTTGCATCTAAAGATTTAATGAAGTTAGTTATGGCAACTAAAGGAAGATTAGATCCTAGTCATCCACAATTTTCAACTTTAAATGATGTTAGTAGTCCAAATGGAGCTAAGACTATTATATTTTCTGTAGGTGATACTCAGTTACTTGGTAAGGGATATTTGATTTATCATCCAGATATAGCAGCTAAAATGCCAGCAGGTGTAGATCTGTTAATTGGTACAGAATCAGCAAAAACATTTGATGGTCCTAGTATGGAACCAGGATTTAAAGCCACACCATATGAATTTACACCAGCTACTAAAGATTGGAAAGGAGATTTAACTAATTCTACTTCTAGGAATCAGATGTTATTACCTATAGAATCTATGGGTGTATCTTTTACTTCATCAAAAGCAAAGGGTGTAAACATTTCTAATAGTATGTTTGACTTTCAATCCAAATTCACTATTGATGAAGCTGTAACATGGATGGATTTTGCTACTAAATTAACACAAGTTCAAGCTGAATATGGTGGATTACATACAGATGGAGGAATGTTGGCAGCTCAATTAATGCATTTAGAACAAGCTAGTGGTAATCCTTTAGATAAAGGAGATGCTGGTTTTATGAAAATTATGTTCTCATATGGAGCGATGCCAGATAATATGCTTGTGACTAAAAGTTTACGTAGAATGATGCGTAATCAAGTATATCAAACCTTTCAGAAATCTCCTAATATGCATGGAGGAGAAGATAATTATATTGTTCCTAATTTAAATGGTGATCTTTCGGTTCCAATACATGCAGAAATGTATAGTAAGGCTCAACGAGAGCTTATGACAGAACGAGTATCGGCAAATTTTGGTGGTATTGGATTAAACTTTCATACAATGTCTCGTCTCATGGGATCTAAGTCAAGTGGCAAATTGCCAATATCAAATCTAACAGGAGAAACATTTCTCTTTAAAGATAATCAGGGAATAGATTTTGCAATCCATTATAATGGAAAGGAGTGG
>Ga0098047_10000597_pt1 | contig 14532 bp, 25 predicted proteins | sample 12_taG_FD_92585 | JGI IMG/M metagenome (GOLD analysis project Ga0098047, IMG submission 92585) | Marine viral communities from the Subarctic Pacific Ocean - 12_ETSP_OMZ_AT15267 metaG | ecosystem: Environmental > Aquatic > Marine > Oceanic | place: Subarctic Pacific Ocean | collected 2015-01-16 | reverse complement strand
TGCTTCTCTTATTTCATCTCTAGCTTGATTTAACCATGTACTAACGATTCGAGGTTCTATTTCGTGGTAGCATTCTTCGCATTTATAAGTATAATCTGCTTCATCGATACTCAAATCACCATCATCTTCCCAATCATCAGCTGGTAGATAAACTGTTCCTCCATTTGTAAACCAGTAATGAACATGTTCAATTCCTTCATTACAATGTGGGCAGATAAATGTCATAGTAAAGATTGTGTGTCTGTTGTGGATTCTGGCTTTAATTCAGGGTTAAAGTGTTGAGCATTGCAGTATCTTTCCAAAATGTCCTTAACAATACCTTCCGCAAACTTGTTATTTTCATTATTTTCCTCGCCTAATTCATAGAAATTGTAAATTTCATCAATGATACTTTGGTCTACATAATGATATACCATATAGTTATTAGTTAAAAATCTTCTAAAATATCTAATATTTCTTCGTAAGTGCGAAATCATCCAAGGTCATAAGCGACTTCTGAATCTAATCTTTCAAGCTCTGTATAGCTTGTATCATCCTCAACATCTGCTAGATTATCAATTTCTCGTTTAAGATACTTCTTGAGTTCTTGGTTATTTGTTGGTATCATATGTTTGTTAATAATTGTAAACAGCCCAAAAACAGGCAATTAACGCGAATAGTCCCGCTAAATGACCTGCTAGAACTGATTTAGTTTCGCTACAATAGATTATTGAGCTAAACGATAGAATTGCAAATATAGATGTAATCATATTAAATCCAAGCATTTAACATAGCTTGTTCTATTACTTCTATTGAAGGATTAAGCTCTTTCAAAGCTCGTAATCTCCTATTTATTGGATTAGATAATGCCTTTAGATTAAAAGCATCCTTCTCTTCTGGAGTCATATCCCGAGTAGATACTTCTCCTGCTTTATGGCTTAACCTCTCTTTTTTCTTAAGAAAAGCCCTATATTCTTTGTCCGTGAGTGCGAATTCTTTATCTCCGCATTTTAGAATAACCATATTATCTCCTTATTTAATAATATATCAGCTAAATCCTTCCTGTGTTCCTATCGCCATTCAAAGGGCGAATATTCCTTTTTGAAGGATTTAATATTATGAAGCCATATCTATTGGCAAATCTTCTTTACAATAAGAACATTGTACACTTTCAATAGTATCCCCTAATACTAATCTATGTTCTAAGATTACAGATTCTCTAGGAAAAAGCTGTAATTCTAGCGGAACTGATGCTGGATACCATACTGTTACTTTATTTAACAATTTATTGCATTTTGGACATCTTATTTTTTTAGACATATGAAATTTTATTAAGATAATTTTTAATACTTTTATTTTTTGAGCCGTAAGTTCTAGTTAATCTTTTGACCATTATCCTTTATAACTCTTATTACTTCAAAACTATCCTCTATATACTCTTATTAGGTAATTCACAAGACTCTGCTATTGCTTCTTCATCTGCATTTGGAGCTGGAATTGCCATTTGAATCATTACTGTTCTCATATATTCTATTCTTAATAATCTTAATAATCTTAGCAGTTATGACAAATTCCACCTGTCTCCTGCTTTCACTTATCTACATAATCTTAATAATCTTTATAATCTCTATAATCTTTAGTTAGTAATCTTTATAATCTCCTTATTGATTAGTAAATAATGTGTTAATAGTATTTTCCTTTGCATTTGGCACTAATTCTTCCATATTCACATAACATTTAATAATCTTTTCTATCTTTAACATACGTTGAGCAAGATTATTAAATATTACCTGACTATGAAGACTAGGTGTTTGTTGGGACATACATTGTATATATTCTCGTACATCTTTAGGAGTTATTAGTTTTCTTAACATAATAACCTCTTTATCCGTTGTTTTAGCGTTAAATACCTCTAATATTGATACTGTCTTCATATTTTTTGAGCCGTAAGCTCTGTTTAATTTATTTATAATAAGTAATAAGAGCTATTATCCCTAATAAAGCCATAATAGTTATCGTAAGAATGCCTAGCAGAACTAAGAGATTAGGTATTATCTCGCATAATAGGCTAGTTCCATTGATTGTTATATCGCATAATTCCATATTTCTTAATACATTATCGTGCAGTGTCCCAGCATAAAAGGGATGACGCCCTAAGATAATATATTAAGAAATCTAGAATCATTATTTTTTGAGCCGTAAGCTCTGTTTAGCATTTTTATTATATAATTGCTTTAATTGCTTTAATAGAACATTTCTATGTTTAATAACAATAACAGGGTCATTACCAATATTTATTGCACCTTTTATAAAGTTATTATATTCGTGTCTTACTGCAGATTGAATAAGAACATAGGTTTTTAGTGACATAATTTGAGTCATATATTTTTTATATTTTGTTCTATTCTTAAATCTTTTCTTAATAATCTTTAGTTAGTATTAGTGGTTTGGAGCGTGTACCAGCCCTCCCCACACCCCCCCAAACAGCCCAACTTTTGCTCAAAAACAGCTTAAAACACGAAATATCAACCTTTTACCCCTAAATTGCCAAACTCTAAACCCCTATAAACATTGACAATCCTTCAAAATTCCCAGTGTAAGCAAAAGACGCAGAAATCAACGTCTGCGTCTGAAAAAGATTAAGTGGCTATATCCTAGAACTAAAGTAGCTAAATAAGCTCTAAGACCTTTAACATTGCCTGTGTATGATATTATCCCTCTCATATTTTTGTTTTAATGGTTATATATAGAGGCATAATGCGTGATTATGCCTCCTATATAACTATTCCTGCTCTATGCCTTGGTCTGCCATATAAGCATCCAACTCTTTACAATTACCTGCATTTTCTTGGTAGAAGCTATGCAATGCAGTTGTAAGCAGATTACGACGCTTCATATATACTGCCCTACGTGCTTGTTCTTTCTTAGCAGAATCTAAAATCTTAGCGTCTTCTGCTGAGATAGTTATTTGGTCTTCCATATAATTATCCTTTCCGGCAATATAGGCGAGCTAATTGCTTGCCCGTTATTTATTGCCTAATTATTTATAATGTTTATGTGCGTGCGAAGGTTAGCTAATTGCTTGCCCTTTGCATTACTTATATAATAGCATAGCTAAAAATAAAAATCAACCTCATTTTTTAGTTATGCCTTTATATAACTATTTTTAGCTTATAAATATCAACCTCATACATAAACCATTGCATTTTGCATACCCAAACCATTTAATTCTCATATAATAAATATAAGCAAAAAGGGCTTTTCGCCCTAATTGCTTTGCATTTAAGCATCTTTTAATGCCTTTATTTCCTCATCTCCTCTATATATTTCCCCACATTCGCATACAAACTTATCGCCCAAACTGCCATCACTATCCTCATATTTCCCACTTTCAATTATATATACCCCTTCAGCCCAATACTTATAATTAAAATGCTCTTGGCTTTCATTGCATTTTCTGCATATTTTTGCCTTTGCCATATATATTTCCCTTTATATATATATTGCTATAAAACATATATATTATTAAATTATTAAATTGCTTATTGCATTTATAGCTTGCCTTGCATTGCTTATATAATAGCATATATAAATATAAAAAGCAAGCCCATAAGCCATAAAATGCCTATAATTGCTATATAATGCTTATAAAATATCAACCTATTATGCCTAATATGCCTAATATTCCTATATAACTATTCAAACGGGGGGGCAAAATATTCAAATCATATGCAATTAGGGGGCATCTATATATAATAGGGCTATGCCCATCCCCAACTCCACCCCTATATAATAACTTTTTTCTAAACTTTTTTCTAAACTTTTTTCTAAACTTTTTTCTAAACTTTTTTCTAAACTTTAACTATGAATTCCTTTCCCCAAAAAATACTCCCAAAAGCATTTCGATATTTATTACTGATCTTTATTTAGTTAATACTGATTTATTTAGTTAATACTGATCTTTATTTGGAATGTTGCACTAAAAACTAACTTATAGTATAATTATGATAATTATAGTTACTACTGATTTATATGGGATTACAAACAGAATATTCACCAAAAGAACTAAAATTTGTTCAAGAGTACGTTGCACTAGAATTTAATGGTAAGCGGGCTTATATGTCTGCTTATGAAACCGACAATGAGAATATGGCGGCTGTAGAGGCTCATAAGATGCTTAAGAAGCAGAAGATACAGGATCTCATTGAACAAGAGGAAGGCTCTTATAGGCAATTGGCTAGGGAGGCGAAGTTGAATAGGAAGGCTATTGTTAAGAGGTTGGGGGAATTGATTAATGATAAAACTACGGTAATGACTAAGGAGGGTGAAAGTATAGAAATAGACCCTGATGGCAAGACTGTGATTCAGGCTATAAATACCCTAGCTAAGTTAGAGGGGGATTTTGCACCAGAAACTAAGAAGGTGGAATTGGAGACGAGCGAAACTATAGATACATCAAAGATGAATCCTGAAGAGTTGAAAGAATTAAAAGAAAAAATAATAGCAGATTTAGCAGATTAGAAGTCTGCTATTCTTGTATTTATGCCCCTAAATAAAACAACAGCTGTTGCAATGCCTTCTACAAATCCTAAGAGAAGGACTATCACTATGCGTAAGGTAGAGAATGGATTCACAGTAAATGTAAGCTATGATACCCCACGCGAGTATGTAGATAAGACCTACGTCGCAAAAGATGAGGCAAAAGCCAAAAAACTTGCTAATAGCTTCTTATAATAAAATTATTTAGTTAATACTGATCTTTATTTAGTTACTACTGATTTATTTAGTTACTACTGATTTATTTAGTAAATTTACAAGATGTATGAAGAAACCAATTTTGTTTATTCAAGGTTCCGGAATATTTATAAATGAGATATTAGTTTGTGTTGGAGCAGAGAAAAAAGATATCATTGCCTTTGTTAAAAAAAAGAAACTAAATAAGGATCTTATTAAATGGGTATCAGATGATGAAAAGATATGGGATTTTCGAGCTAATTTTCCTTCATTTTTTGCCTTTAATCATAAAAATGGGCATAGTATATTATTTTTAGAGCCATTTAAGGATGATTGGGCATATTGGGAAATGCTTATACACGAAATAGCTCATATTGTTCATACTCTGGCAATTCAAAAAGCCTTTACTGAAGAAGAGGAAGCAAAGGCGTACTTGAGTGAATATCTCTTTAGAAGCATCCGCAGAATTTTACAAAAATTAGATCCAATATAATATGCCTTATACAATCAGAAAAACTAAAGGAAAAAGGGCGTATAAGATTGTTAATAAAATAACGGGCAAAGTGGTTGGAAGTTCCGTAACTAGGGCTAAAGCGCAAGCAAGTATAAGAGCTAGAATGATGGCAGAAAAAAAATGAATGTTGAGTATCTACAACAATTACGGGGTTCAAGAGAACTACAGGATATTGAATGGGCAATGTGCAAGAAAGATCCTTATTACTTTCTAACAAATTGGGCATTAACGCTTGATGTACATGATGATGAAACAGCTATTAAAAGTTTCCCAAAGAAAGAATACTTACAAATACTATGTGATATATGGCTAGAGAACAGATTGCTCTTAATTCCAAAGAGCAGGCAGATGATGATTACTTGGGTATGTGTGGGGCTATATTTATGGGATACGCAATTTCATGGGGCTAAACTGACGTTCTTTCAATCTAAAAAAGAAGATGATGCAGATGACCTTGTTAAACGCGCTAAGTTTATATGGGATCATGAGCCTTTCTTCCTTAAAAGGTATCAAGATCCAAAAACGGGCTTATGCCCACTAGAGGCAAACCCTCAGAATAAAGGACAGCATATTTTCTGTAAGCTAGGCTTTCCTCAGATTAATTCAGAGATTAGGGGTATTCCTCAAGGGGGCGAGATATTAAGAATGCACACTGCTTCTGGCATTTTCTCTGATGAAATGGGTTTTCAGCCAGAGGCTAAAACAGCATATACGGCTTCAAAGCCAACAATTTCAGGTAAGGGGCGATTCACTGGAGTTTCAACTGCGGAGGACGGAACTTTTTTTGAGGCACTTGTTTTCGATACTCAAGAAATGATATGATAAAATAAGAAGTATAACATGTTCGCAGATGTAAAAAAACCAGAGTTAGCAAGGGGTCTTAAATTTTGGAAGAATAAGAATACTTTCTCTATTATAATGCTTCATTATGCTGCAGATCCTAATAAAGATCCTGAGAGGGATGGGGCTGAATGGGTTAAAGAAGAGAAAAAGGGTGTTACCAAAGCAGCGTGGAATAAAGAGTATGAAATAGACTTTACTACTAAATCCGGTAAATTAATCTATGGTAATGATTTCTGTGATTTTGATCCTAAGATACATTTCATAAGTGCATTTGAACATCAAGAGCCATACGAGCAGTTGCTCTCTCTAGACTTTGGGCAGAGAAATCCAACCTGCGCCTTAGTGGGCATTTGGACGCAGGAGAATGTTCTCTATATAGTGGATGAGTATTATAAGGCAGGGCTTCCTTCCTATTCCTCTAAGTATATGTTTGAGAAATTCTCTCCATATATGGGGGATTTAATTGAGAATTCTCTTTCAGAGCGACGCAGATTAATTGATTCTGCCTTTGGAATAAGAGTAATAGACCCTTCAACAAGAGCTAAGAATAGAGTTAAGAAGAAAGATGGAGAAGAGGAAGAATATTCAGTAATAGAAGAATTCTATGATCATGGTTGGGACTTTGAACCTGGTAATAATGACGTAGATGCAGGGATAACCCGTGTTAGAGAATATTTCCAATTAAATGAAGACCAAAAAGCCCACCTGTACATTTTTAAGGATAAATGCCCTAATCTATGCTGGGAATTAGAACATTATAGATATCAGGAATATACTGAAATACAGCAAAAGAGCCGTAATAAATCAGAACAACCAGTTAAGAAAGATGACCATGCAGTTGATACGCTTCGTTATATGATGATGACCCGCCCTAATACTCCTCAGAACCCGTCAAAACCAAAAACTAGAATTCAAAAAGATATTGCTAATTTATTAAAACCCCAAATCATAACGCATAATTGGGATCAAGATTAAAAAATATGACTAATATTGGATATTCAGAAGAAGTAACAACAACTAAAAAGTCAAATGAATATGCTCTTTTGCAATTTAAAAAAGATTATTCAAATGTAGATGATAAAGAGGGAACACAGAAATTTCAAACAGTTGTGTTCTATGAAATGTATAATGATAAAGATGGTTATGCTAATGGTACTACAATAGAAGAAATGCTTCGTGTATCTATTGAGCGATTAGAAGATCTTAATGGTAGATTTTCTTGTCGTGAAAATTCAATTGCAATTACTAAAATGCAAGAAGCATTATTGTGGTTAAATGAACGTACAAGAGATAGAGAGGCTAGAGACGTAGAAGGAAAACATCTTAAATAATTAACGTAAAAAATATGTCAAATGAAACAACCGAGGAAAAGGTTAAGGAGGCTAATGAAAAAGCCGAAGAAGCTAAAAAGGAATTTGCAGATAAGGTCGCAAAATTTCAAGAGGGCTTTAAAAAACTACAAGACGAACATAATTTAGAAATGTATGCGGCAAATATTGTGTTCCAAAATGGGGAAGTCGCCCCTGTAATAAGAATTAAGGAGATTAAAGATGAAGATTCAACCAAAGAACCAGATATTGTTGGTGCAGAAGCATAAAGACTACAAAACTAGCGTAGATATGGCTATTCAAGAGTCTGATGAAGATAAAAGGCTCTTAACTTGTAAAGTCTTAGAAAGCACTGGCGAATATAAAAAAGGCGAAACTGTAATATGTGGTCGGTACGCCCTTTATCAATTAACATTAAAGGACCAAGATTACTTCTTCATTCATGAAGATGACATAATCGGAACTACGGATTATTCAGAAAGTTCGGAAGATGTTTTAAGGAGTTTATAAACATCAAAAAGGGTATAAACATTCTGAAGAAACTAGGAAAAAAATGAGTAAGGCACAAAAAGGTAGAAAAATTACTTGGGGTGATAAAATTTTTATAGCAAATAAAAAGGTATATAACGATCCTAAAAAAAGGGAAGAGATAAGAAAAAGAGAAGCAGACAAGAAACATTCTGAAGAAACAAGAAGAAAGATTAGTTTAGTTAAGAAAGGAAATATTCCTGCTTGGACGGAAAAAAAGTGGCACCAAGAATAATAGATTATGATAAGAAGAATTTAGATCCTAATAATTTAATATGTTTATGTCAAAATTGTCAGCTAAAACAAACTTTAATAAAGATTATTGGAAAGGATATTTTTCCAATAATAAAACATAAAAAATATGTATAAAGAAATTTTATTTAATCAAGATGCTAGGAATAAAATCTTAGAAGGCGTCAATATAACTGCTAAAGCGGTTAGTGCAACACTTGGTCCTCGTGGTAATAACGTCATCTTCGAAGAAAGTTCTTATCCTACTATTACAAAAGACGGGGTAACAGTAGCCCAACAGGTATTCTTAGAAGATAAGTTTCAGAATATGGGGGTTATGATATCTCGCCAAGCAGCAGAGAACACTAATCGTGAAGCAGGGGATGGAACTACTACAACAATTGTCTTATTGCAAGAGATCCTAAAAGAAGGGCATAAGGCAGTAGCTTCGGGCATGAATCCTATTCTTATTAAAAAGGGAATGGATTATGCTAAAGATAAAGTTGTAGATTTACTTAAAGAGAATTCTCAAGAAATTACAACAGATGAACAAAAATTACAAGTAGCGACAATCTCATCTAATAACGATGAAGAAGTTGGGAAGATGATTGTTAGCGTATTAAACGAAGTTGGAGATAATGGCGTAGTAACTGTAACAACTTCAAATGCTCTTAAAACCGAAGTAGAGTATGTTAAGGGCATGAAATTTGAACAAGGTTATGAAGCGCATGTATTTATCAATAATCCTGCAAAATTAGAGGTAGAGCTAGAAAAGCCAGTGATTATTATAGTAAAGGATGTAATTTCATATCATAGCCAACTTGTACCTTTAATGCAGAAATTATTAGAAAGCGGAAAGAAAGAAATGGTTCTCTTTGCTGATAATATTGAGGGGCAAGCTCTTGCATTCTTAATTCAGAATCACTTGCAAGGTAAATTCTTATGCGTACCAGTTAAGCTTCCATCATTTGGCGGTTTTCAAGAAGATATTATATTTGATTTAGCAGCTTCTATTGGTGCTACAGTATTAGGCGAAGAAGCGGCTAAAAAGATAGAAGATGCTGAAGTTGCAGATTGTGGTTCTGCTGAAAATATTATCATTAGTAAATATGATACTATTATAACAGGCGGAGCAGGAGATATTAAAGAACGCGTTAAACAGGTAAAAGCCCTATTAAAGACTGAAAAAGACCTATTTAATACAGAGAAATTAAAAGAACGATTAGGTAGATTAACTGGCTCTATTGCTAAAATTAAGGTAGGCGGTGCGTCAGAAAGCGAACAGCATGAACTTAGATATAGAGTTGAAGATGCACTTAATGCAACTAAATCAGCTATAGCAGAAGGAATTGTTGTGGGTGGTGGGTGTGCATTATTAGATTGTTATAAGGAATTAGATATAGATAATGAAGATAGAGAGTTTACAGCAGGCGTTGAGATTATAGCAAAAGCCCTTAAATCTCCTCTTAGAGTGATAGCTGAAAATGGCGGTCAATCTGGAGAAGAGGTAGTTGGTAAGGTCTTAGATCATGGTAAAGGATATAATGCTTTAACTGAAAAGTATGAAGATTTATTAAAAGCTGGTATAATAGACCCAACTAAGGTTGTTAGAAATGAAATTCAGAATGCTATTTCTACGGCAGGTATCTTATTAACATCAGATATAGCCATTACTATTAAACCTGAAACACATGAGTAGTCAAATTATATTATCAGTTCTATTTGCACCAATTATATTATCAGTTCTATTTATTTCATCTCTAGCTTTTATCTACTTTAATGATAAAAAGAATCAAAAAGCGGAAGTGGAGAGATTTCGTGAAGCTGTTAGGGCAATTAAAAGCCAAGATCTAGATAGTTATTCAGATTCTATTCCCATAGAAGGAAAGATATCTGTAGCACCTCCAGAGGATGAAATAGTAGAGTTAGATCAAGTGCCGCCAGAAGAGCTTATACAAGCCATAAAGCAAAATGATAATCAGTAAAATAAAAATTCATAGGATAGTTCCGAAAGAAGGACATGTAGGCTTTGTATCTTTTATTGTAGATGATTGGCTTTTTCTTAATAATATTGCATTATTTACAAGATTAGATGATAAGGATAAGATAAGGCTAGTGTTTCCAGAGAAAACTGTTGCTGAAAAAAAAGTATCTATTTTTCATCCGTTGACAAATGAGAGTTATTTTTCTTTAGAAAAATCTGTATTGGAAGAATATAATAAACTATATGAAAACTAATTTTAACAGAAAATACTGGATTAATTATTTTAAATTATGAATTTAACAGATTTACAAAAAGTCAATGTGGGAGATAAAAAAGCAGCTCAATATATTGATACTCTTTACGATGATACAGTAAAGCAGTATTTAAAGCTGCATAGAAATTGGTATATTAATGAGCGTTTTGCTAGAGGCGACCACTGGGTTGTTTATAATAAAACATTAAATAAAGTACAGGCAATTCCTGTTACTGAAGGCGAAATTAGGCGCACAGTAAATAAGGTTAAGGCACAGATTCGCGGGGTTAAGAATTTTGTTAAATCAAATCAGCCTCGTTGGGAAGTACATCCTAGCAATGTAACCAATGAAGCATTTGCAGAAGCAATTAAACAGAATAAGATTCTTCAGAATATCTATAGAACTCGCAGAATTCCTTTGCATTTAACTGATGTTATTACAAATTCATTGAAATTTTCAGTTGGTATATTAGAGGGTGGGTTAATACAGCGTGGAGGTAAAAATTACCTAGATTTCTGGGTTGATGATACTTTTGATGTATTCTTTGATCCTCTTGCACCAAGTGTTCAAAAATGCCGTTATATTATAAAGGCGTTTAAAAAACCCATAAATTCAATTAAGAATAATCCTAATTATACAGTTAAAGGCGATTTAAGAGGTGGAGATGAGGAAACAGCAACACAATATAAAGATCTTCTAGATATGGAGAAATATGGAAGTGATAAGGTAAAATCTTCTGAAGATCTAGAATCTACTATGGTTAGAGAGGTATGGATTAAATGGAATGATGAAACAGGAAAGCCTTTTGTTCGCGTATTAACCACTGCTGGTGGGCAATTAATAAGGGTATATGAGCCAAATTATCGCAGATATCCTATATTTAGCTATAATCCTGAAAGAGATGCTAATGCTATTTATAGTAATGCTTGGATTAAAGACCTTATTTCAATGAATAAATCTTTAGATAAGAGTGTTTCTCAAGTTGAGGGTTATATTCAGAGAATGCTTGCAGGTAAATATCTTATTAAACAGGGTGTTGAGGTCTCTTCTATAACCGATAAAGGAGCTGAAAAGATTTATTATAAGGGTTCTACAGCCCCTGTACAGCAAAATCTACAACCACTTCCTTCAACTCCATTTACTTATATACAAGGATTAGAGCGTTGGATAGAAGAATTAGGCGGGATTCGTGAGGCTTCATTGGGAAGAGCACCATCTTCTGTGCAATCTGGCAAGGGTATTGAAGCATTACAAGCGGCAGATGCACAAACTGTTGCAGAGCCAATCGAGAATTTAGAGATGTTTTTGGCTGATGTTGGCGAATTTATTCTAGAAGTTATTGCAGATAATCAATTAGTTTCTGAAGAAATTATTGAAGAAAATGAGAAAATTAAGTTTATTGGGGATGTTAAGAATGCTCCAGAGGATGCTATTCAAATAAATTCTTCACAAGTTAAGGTTGCAATAGTTCCCGAGATATCTTATAATGAAGAAAACAGGAGAGAGTGGTTAATTCGATTAGCAGAAGCAGGAATAGTTGATGAACAAACATTGCTTGAAAAACTCTCTATCTCAAACGTTGGGGACATTATAGCAAGGGTAAAAAAGAATAAAGAAGAGAAATTTAAAGAAGAAATGGTTAAACAGAAGGAAAGTCATAGAAGTGATGGAGATGCACCAGAGGATACTGCTGATTTGGCTGATCAAGAGAATATGGCTATGGCAGCAAGTCAAATACCTCCAATGACTCCACAGGCTCTCTGGACACCTGAACATTTAGAGCTTCATATGATATTCATTCAGCAGAATCAGGATGCTTACGAACAAGCCAAAGATATCTTCGATGATCATATAGCTAATGAACAACAATATGGGAGCTAATACACAAACACTTAAAAATATAACTAAAAGAAAATATGCCAATAAACCCAAAGTCGTTTCTCAAACGAATACGAGAAGGAGTAGAAAAAACAGGCGGTAGCGTATTAAGTGCACCTAGTCGTGCTAAATCTGCTATTAAGACAAGGAAAGCAACGGTTGGATTGCTTTTTCCCTCTAAGTTAAAGAGAAGGTTAATGAGAAAATTACCTGAAGGTATTGTAGGTGGGGAGCACTTTAATATTATTTCTCGAAGAATTTCAGAACATCTTAAAAGGGGCGACTTCAAGGGTGCAAGAGAATTTGCCAGAGCACAGGAAAAAAAGGTCGCAGAACAATCAAAATAATTAAATTCCCAGATCGGCTACTGGGTCATCAAATTATCGTTAATAATTAAAAAAGTATTATGCCACAAGACACTAAGGACGTACCAAAACCTACGGATGAGGGTGGATCACCGTCCGATCCAAAATCACCTGAAGCTGCACCGTCTAACGACGTAAAACCTAATCAACCAGGAGAATCTAAAGCAATAGATCAAACTCCAGTAGAGGCTCCAAAAGAGACTCCAGCTGAAACTCCAAAGGATGATAAAACTGCAAAAGAAAAACAGGAGCAAATTGACAATCTTAATACGGCTCTTAAAGAAGAGAGGGAATTTAGAAAAATGGACGCTGAAGAATCTAAGAAACAAATCGGTGAAATCCAAACTTCTCTTGAAAAATCCCAAGATACTATTCAGAAACTTGAAGGTGTCTTTAGTCCAGAGGAAGAAACTCCTGCGGAAGAAACTCCTCTTACTGAATCACAAGTTCAGGAGATGATTAAAAAAGGCAACGAAGAGAGGACAAAAGAAGAGGATTTAAAGAGTAAACAAGGGCTTATTAAAAAAGAAATTAAGGAAATGGAAAAAGAATGGGATGGCAAAGATGGCAAGCCAAAGTATGATGATGACGAAATAGTACGATGGCAAAAAGATAATGATTTCTTATATTTAACTCCTAAACAGGCTTTTAATGAACGATATCATAATGAAATTGTTGATTTCGAAGCCAAGAAACGTATGACAGAACCAAAAAAGGTTCAAGATGTAGAAACTCCTTCTCCGATTGAAGGTGGTCATACTCCTAGTGAGGGAGAGGCTCCTAAATCAGATTTGGATCTTCGGCAGATGGTTACAGAAGCTATGGATACTGCCGATGAAGAGATGTAGTTTATCTACTTTAATCTAATTTAATATGGGACAGAATGTTACAAATCTTGCTGGTGCAGCCATGAGGATTTACGACAAATTTGTACATGAACAGGTTTTTATAAAAAATGTCTTGTTCATGAATATTTTGCGTAATGTATCACATAGCGTTGGCGCGACCACCAAGTACATTACCGTTCACTATGGACGTAATGTGGGTGCTGCCGCAGGTTCCGAGACTTTGACTCTACCTACAGCAGGCAACCAGTCATATCTACAAACGAATGTCGCGATGAAATATAACTTTCATCAAGTTTCGCTTACAGATGTGGCTCTTCAAGCATCTAATCGTTCTAAAGAATTCCTTGTTAACGCATTGGAATCAGAATATACAGGTGCTAAAAATGACATGCAACGCCAATTAAGCCGTCAAGGTTATGGTGTTGGAACAGGTGTAATTTGTCGTGTTAATGATGCTTCTCCAGATACAACTCTTACCTTTGATACTCCAATGAGTGGTAAGAATACTACTGATAATTTTGATATTGGTAATGCAGTAATGTTTAGCTCATCTGCTACAGCAGCAGCTTCAGCAGCTTATACCACTATTTCAGCTATCACAGGTAATAACACAATGACAGTAGCTTCTGCTACAGGTATTGCTGATAACGATTATGTATACTTGGCTCATACAGCCTCTTCTCCAGATACTTCAAACGTAAATGCAGAACTGACTGGTCTTAAAGCTATTATTGATGACTCAACTAACTTGGATACATTCCAAGGACAAGCTCGCTCCACATATATTTGGTGGAAGGCTTTTGTGGATGATTCAACAACACAACGTAGCTTGACAGATGCTCTTCTTCACAGCACTCACTTAGAGGCAATGAAAAAGGGTGAACCAAAGTATATCTTAACTCACCACGATGTATTTAGTGCTTACGGGCAACTATTAAGTCCAGACAGACGTTATACGTCTAGCATGGAGCTTAATGGTGGATTTAAGGGCGTAGACTTCAGTGGACTTCCAATGGTTCCTGACTTTGATTGTCCTTATGATGAAG
>Ga0098047_10000593_pt1 | contig 14581 bp, 20 predicted proteins | sample 12_taG_FD_92585 | JGI IMG/M metagenome (GOLD analysis project Ga0098047, IMG submission 92585) | Marine viral communities from the Subarctic Pacific Ocean - 12_ETSP_OMZ_AT15267 metaG | ecosystem: Environmental > Aquatic > Marine > Oceanic | place: Subarctic Pacific Ocean | collected 2015-01-16 | reverse complement strand
GACAATAGGATGAGTCTTAATTATATATGAGAGGATAGTCTCAAACGTAATTCCTTGTTTTTACCAAATTACCCACTGAGACGTTGGGGTATAGAAAAATACTCGTCTTCCATTCCTATATTAGGAATAGAACTAGGGAGATTAACTACTCATAGATGCATCTATAGAAGTAGAGTTGTAGGAGTAATTACCTACAGCTGTTCGCCCAACCATATGTCCTAACCAAGACAGAAACTGGGAAGTAGAAGGTCCTGAGTATGACCAAAGATCTTAAACTAAACTACTCACTCACATACTTATAAGAGAGCCAAGCAAGACATGCACTTTAAGGAACAGATGATGTAGTGGTTTTTCCACGATTATTTATGACGTTCTGGCATGGTGCTTTCTTTAAAAATCACCAAATTGTTTCAAGCATGATAATCTTAGATATTTATTTAGAAGATGATGTGATTTGCATGAAAATAAAAGATGTTGCTACAATAATTCTATTAGATAATAATATTGATAATCGTCAACTAATGAGAAAATTCAATTGGAAACGAATCAATATAGAATCTGGTCCTAGAATATTGAAAGACAGACCTTATTTATCAGTGTGGAAATAACACATCATACAAATTTAGACAGTATGAAAAATGTTATTAATATATTAACTCACCCAGTAGTATACAGTATACTTTGTACAATTTTTATACTATGGGTGTTATCTTTTGTAGGGTGTAAGAAAGAGATCTTATATCCTGGAGACAGAGCTATTATCTTAGAATATAAGGAACCTAAATCTCCTTATAAATATGGATATATAGCTAAAGGTACTCCAACGTATTACAGTGATTCATTAGGAATTATTTATAGCATAACCTATAAATTTGAACTATATACCGATACCCTTTGGCATATAAATGATGATATTACTGGTAAATTATGTCATTGTGATTCTTTGATAACTTTACACAATTAAACATATGGGGATGATACAGGCATTGACTGTCTGCAGGGCTTATTATGAGCACAGACAGGACGGGGGTTCGATTCCGCCCATCTCCACTATTTTTTTATTTTTTCACCGCTAAAACTTTGTAAATGGCAAGATATAGCAATAATTCAATCGTAGGAAAGAGCCTAAGCCTAATACTCTTTTCTCCGTTTATACTTTTACTAATAGGCAAGTCGTTCGCTCTTTTTAGCGGATTCTTATTCAATTGGGAAACACATGATCAAATGATATCCTGTATACCTTTATGGATAGGATGGGGATTTCTTTTAATATTTCTTATAATTTATGTTATCAGTGACTGGCAAGATGAATACCAGAAAGCTGAGACCATTAGAAAATATGGATCATCATGAGCAGAATAAAAACATTAATAAATGGAAGCGTCCAAAGAAGGTCGTTTCGACTCCGTTATGATGCCTATTGGGGCATCTGTTTCGGTTTTATTATCAAAAGTGATAATGTGGATGTAGAACTATATTTAGTTCTTCCTTTTATGGCTCTTATGTTAGAGCTAGAAAAGAAACCATCAAATGCCGTAAGGATATGAGATGGCCATTCCCTATTCTTGTAAAGAATAAGTTTGCGTATTGGGCAATAATAACTGTATTGTTTTTATTGTTCAATCCCATAACTATTATCATATTATTTTTATATGGATGTTGTGGGGAGTTTACTTGTGAAACAGGATATGAACCTACTTGGTTTGAATCAACATATTTAGATTGGCTTCCTGGAGGAAACTGATTTATTAATTCCAACATGTTACAGCCGTCTTTGTCGTGCGTTGGGTTTAGTAGGGAGTATTCCCGAAACTGATGTAACATTGAGCAGGTGACAGCAAATGCCCTGCATGATAATGACAATGCTGTTATAACTCATTATCTATATTTGGTATATCTACGGATAGAATTATATTCCTATTAATGTACGTGATTGTATACAATATGAAAATAATATCTGAAAGATATAAGCCAGCTCTACTGCGTAAGTCCTATAACAAATAGGCAAAGTTCACAGAGCGAATTAATATTAGAGTTCCGCTATAATGTAGGCGTATGGATAGTAAAGCCATACTGGGTAATGATTTCGCACTATTAACAACGATACCAAAGTGTGTCTACATCGGAACTCTTCTTTGATGCTATTAAGCATTTATATGTATTTACTTAATTAATTTATAGTTTTTGTATAAAACTGTTGGTATTTTTGTATCGTTTAACTAATAAAAAATGATATGGGGCTTGGCCCGATAACTCTTGTGAGAGAGTATAAAGATGTGTTAGGGGGATTAGATCCCTAACATGTTGCCATCGTAAGATGGTCAATCTAAGCACACGGATAACAGGAACAATGGGGAAATCCCTGAGTTTCTATTTTGCATTCTCATGCAGAGTTGAGTCAGAAATGGCAATAGGAAAATTCGTAGGTATAGTTATGAACTATCTTCTTCAGATAGATAATAGTATATATCAGTTATAAATGGTGCTCTTGCGAGTATGCGTATATAACGGTGATGTAGAAGGCATCGCAAACTGTAGTTTAGTATTTTGTGCTCCAAAAGAGTATGAAGCTATTCTGTAAGGACTACAGTTAAATATGAGAAATCTGGAAAACGCCGTAAGGCATTAACTAGAAAGAGAAACACTTACAGCGTCAATCATCGAAAGGTGACTAATTCTCTACACTTCGGTGAATAGAGAGTCTTCAGATCCCTCAAAGATCTGTAGATTTAAATAAGAAAATACATTTTAGGGACGGCCATCCTTAACATGCTATGAGTAAGATTTGAGTAGATGATGACGATACGAGTGGTCAACGCAATTGACCGTCACTGGAGAAATACCCTATGCAAATGGGGTGGATAAAAGGGTAACCATACGGAACTAACCCATGAAAGATTCTCTGTAAGAAAGCCGTAATCTCAGGCTTTCGCCACTACGGTGGACAATAACAAATACTTTCCCTTTTCCTACCACTCAAATATCAAACCCCTACTAGGACGTGGGACAACTAATAGACTTATGAATAGGCTGGGTTGTAATACCTTGGGAAATGGTTCACTCGTGCGTCGTGGTGACCTCTCCCTAAAATAGACTGTAAATAATAATAATAATTAATCTTAAAATCTAAACAAAAACTATAATTATATGTCACAAATAAATGAAAACGCTAAATTGAAATTGACTTCAATGAGATTATCTGCAAATCCTGAAGCAACTGTAATAGATGCAACTGATGGAATTAACGGTAAATTAAATGAAACTTCTGATGGGCGAGCATATTATATTGCTACATTTCAAGATCCAACTAATCCATTTTCTACTGAAAGGTATCGAGTGATTAGTCAGCAAACTGATTCTGCTGATAATCCTGTATGGAGAGCTGGAAATCCATCTTTAATCAAACAGTTCATTGGGAAGACTATTCCTGGCGATATTGTTACTAAAGATGTTCCTTCATATCATGTTGGAGAAAATGAAGTTAGCACATATTCTTGCGTCGTTCTTAAAGGCGAAAATATTGAAACAGTGTTCAGACAGCAAGGTCATGAACTCACAGAAACAGATGCTGAATATGATGCAGTACTAGATGATATAGAAGATGATGAAACTACGGATGAATCAGCTGCTATAGAATCTAATGCAGTAGAAACTGTTTAAACATCTATGAATTTAATGAATAGGGCTTAATATAACTTAAGCTCTATTCTTTTTTTTACACTTTAACTTGCATAAATATTAACCTTATGTTACAATTTAATCACAATCAGAAAAACTTTTGGCAGGCTTTAGGGCTTTCTGAAAAAATAGTAAAGACTCTTATTAGTAAAATATCTGAGTTTACTGCATTATATATGACCGAAAATAAGTTCAGAAAATCTTTTTCTGCTACTCCAAAGTCATATCAAACAAAATTCATCCTAAAAGATGTGTTTTTATTGACTGAAACTGATATGAAAGATCCAGCTATTATGTTTTTAGCAGGTCATTTATTAGGTGCTTTTGATTTACTTCAACGGAATGAAAAAGAGAATGCCGTTGATAGAATAACACAGATGAAGAATGATATTGTTAAAAAAATGGATCAGGATTTTGAGGACTTTTAATTTGTGAAAGTCCTTAAACTTTCCTAAATTAACTTATAAGGTAAATGTTCTTGTTACACTTAAATAATTTTAAAAATGACAAATAAACTAAAATTAGATGTAAATAATTTTGATCATGTGAAAAAAGACATGAACAGAATTGAGAAAACACTAAAACGCATTGAAATGTATGAGAACTATAAGAAAGTTCTTGATGATATTGCCATAAAGGCATTAGAGAATGAAGATGCAGAAGTGAAAATGAACTTAAATGTTCAAATCACTAAAAAACAACTAGAATGCGTAAAAGGAGAAGAATCTCCTAAACAAATTTTAGACAGAATTAAGTCTGCAGATAGTGCAGAATCCTTTATGAAAGCTATTGGAGATATCGAAAAAGTATTAGATGGAAATAGTATAGCAGCACATAAAGATAATGGCTTTAGTATTAATACGGATATTACTAATCTATCAAATGTTGCTTTTCTTTCTATATTAGAAGGAATGCAAATAGTTTTAGAGAAGCAGATTAAAAAATTAAAGATATCCGTAGGTAAAAAATAGCAATTATGGGTATGGATATATATGGAGTAAAACCTTTTCCTCTTAAGGGAAAGGAAACTCAAGGAAAAGCTGCTGAAGAAGCTTTAAATAAACTTCGAGAGAGAATAGGAGAATCATTTGGAGATTTACAAGAAGAGCAGAAGAAAGCAGTTCTAGAAATAGAGAATATTGTAAGGAAATACAATCCAGGTGAATATTTTAGAGCAAACATATGGGCATGGAGACCTATTCATATGTTATGTGAAACCATTATTTCGGAAAACGAACTTGATATACCTACTTATGGTTGGGAAGAGAATAGTGGATATGGTATAGAAACACAGGATAAATGTGATATGTTAGCTAAAGAGATAGATGTATTTCTTGATCAGCTAGATACTTCTATGCTTATACATCCAACTAAAGAGACAGAAGATCTTAGATTGTATATTAATATGATGGTATTAAGAGATGATTATACTAAACCTTTTGGGATATGTTATCCTGATGGTAAGTTTATAGCTGCTAAAGACTGGAATACAGTTATAGCAAATAACTATAAAAAGTATTTAAAGGGTAAAGTTATCACGCATAATTTAGAACCACTTGAATTTAAAGTAAAAGACAAGACAGTGCGATCAAGCTATTCAGTTAGTTATGATCACATAAAGGAATTCTCCATGTTTTTAAAACATTGTGGAGGATTTACTATTTATTAATATATAGAGGTGTCGTGAAGACTCTAAATTAAAACCAATCACCAATAGATTAACCGTAGGTAGCTTAGGAGTTATTTAATGGGCTGTAATCGTTGTGGTTTGAGCCTCTATTTTTTCAAAAATTTAAATATGAACAATAATAGTAATCTAATTGAGATCATCTTAAAGGTGCTCCAGTTAAAAGAAGATTCAGAAAGTGGTAGCCCTCTTTCGCATTTAAACGAATCACAATTTAAAGGGCTACTAGAAAGTATAAATGTTAGACTTAGTAATGTAGAGAAAGCTTTTGAAGGATTATCAGAACTACTATTACGTTTAGATACTGTAGAAAGAACAATAGATAGATTAAGAAGTCAAGAAAATAAGACAAAATTGGATGAAGGATCTGATTTTGATATTGATAAATCAAAGAAAACTTTGGGAGAAGGTCCTTTAAAAGAACTTAAAACTGCTTTATCTAATAGAAGTAAAGCTCAATTAGGAGTAAAGCGTGGTCCTTATAAAAAGAAAATTACTAAAGCCAAGGAAGAAGGTACTGTAGTTTTACAGCATGGCCCACCTACTACAAATAATGGTAGTAATGTATTTGGTGCCAAAACTACTAGTAAATATAACAAAGCTATTAGTAGAGCTTTAAAATCTTTACATTTTACTCCTCAAGAAATAATAGCTGAAGTAAGATCTAAACATGTTAAAGTGCATAGATTTCCTGGTAAGGAACTATTATATCAAGTAAAAAAAGCTAAATGGAGATTAGATAGTAGAAGAAGACAAAAGGCAGGGCTCGTAAAAAGAAAACGATAGTTTTAGAAAACAATGGTATAAAGATTATAAAAAACGTAAATAAACTATAATGAAAGGTAAACCATTAACAGAAGAGCTAAAAGCTCAAATAGTAGCAGAGTTTAATGACTCTGGAGAGACTATGAAGAATATAGCAGCTAAATTTAATCTATCCATGTCTGCTGTTGGAAAAACTTTAAGCGATCATTATGCTAGTAAGCATCCTGCTCATGATAAAGAATTTGAAGAATGGATAGAAGAAATAGAGAAACAAGCTGATAAAGTAAATAAAGCTTTTGCTAGTATTAGTAGTATATTTAAAAGACGTTAAAAAGGAATGTTAAATGAAAAAGACTGAAGAAAATAATATAGAATGGGTGAGTAAAGGATGTGGTGAAAACCGACAAAAAGAATGGCAGAAGAATAATAAAGATACTTCTATTCAAAAAGGAGATCATGTTAAGATTCCGTTTAATTGTTTTATGTCTGAGGCAGAAGGTAAAGAATGGATGTGGGTACATATAGAAGAAGTTGGAATAGGTAATTTATTAAGAGGTACTTTGGATAATGAGCCTATACATAAATTAATAAATAATCTAAAATATGGAGATATAGTTTATTTTAGCAGAGATAAAATAGCTGATCACCTGCCAAGTAGAATTAATGAACCTGATTTTGAATGGATTTCAGAAGTAAACAGGGGAAGATAAGGGACAAGACCGTAACATATCTGTTCAGCTACCCACGGTTATAGTTGAATATATCCTATCAGGCCTAACAGCTATTGTATAAGGTGAAAATCTATAATGTCAGAGCTTTAATTGGGGATATCAAGATCACTGGATGCAACCCATTGTCCCTTTGTTATAAAGGAGTCAAACTGTTTAAATATCCTATGCGAGGCGAGAACTCCGCTATTCAAATCCGATCCTAGATTGGTGTGGCCTACGGAGCCATAGGAGATTAAACGACCCGTGACTCCTTTTTTTAAAAATAACTTTGAGTTCTGTGAAGATACAGGACACTGAGGGGATGGAGAAAGAAATAATTGTATACCTAAATTTTAGGATTGTAATTGGGCGGAAGCTAAAAAAAATAAATAAAAGGCCTCTTAAGAAAGATTACGCCAGGGCAGCTTTAGAAACCTGGATAAAGAAGTAACTAAGGAAGCAATCAGGAAAGGGCAAGGATCATAGATTTATTTATACTACGCATACTCTTAGAAGTCCCTCTAGATTATTTAAATTATCATCGCTTGACCCTCCTGTACGCTTAAATAGACAGTGCATAACTTTGTGGAAAATAGCCATATTTTGGTTTGGAAACCGTGGCTAATTCTACTAACTTTGAGTTAGTGTGTGATACGAGATGAAAACCACTAAGAAAGATTCTAATCTTTTTTAATCATCTTCCCCCACTTTACCAAGGGCTCGCTGTAAATGAAAAATATATTATCTAACATAAGATCAGTTTTATATGCATTATATTATAATGGATCTATTGTTTTATGGATAATATTCATTCCCGCTATCGCCCTTTTACTTTTTTTTAAATATTTAATTTTAAACATTTTTAAATGGAAAACATAGATCACATTGCTATGGGTAGTGTATCAATTATATTCCTATTCGGATTATTGATACTCATAGCTTATACAACTTACAAAGATGCTCAAGATGAGCAATTAAAAAAGAAATAATATGAATAATTTTATCACCACTGACTTGAATAGAAGAATAAAATCCTACCTAATAAATTATCCAATGCTAAGAGACAGCGATAATATGCTGATGGCAAGAATATGGCATGATGAAATTGCTGCCTCTCAAGGTCTTATAGAAAATGCTACAGAATTACTTATAGCCATTGCTAAAAGACAATTAACTCCTTGGGAATCTGCTACAAGATGTAGACGTAAAGTTCAAGAGAAATACCCTGAATTAAGAGGACAACAATATAATAAAAGACAAGGAAAAGCTAAACAAGTCAATAAAGAAATGAAAAGGAAGACTCCTTTTCAACAAGGAAATATTTTTTAACAAATAAACAAAGGGAAATGGAAAAGAATAATCAAATCTTAAGTGACATTGTAGTATTTAATAAATATGCAAAATTTATTCCGAGTTTAGGACGTAGAGAGACCTGGGATGAGATATGTAACAGGTATGAAAGTATGATGATAGATAAATATCCTAGCTTAACTGAAGATATAAAAGATTTCATGCCCTTTATAAGAAAAAAACAAGTGTTAATGTCCATGCGAGCTGCTCAATTCGCTGGACCTGCAATTAAAAAATCTGAGTCACGGATTTACAATTGTGCATATTTACCAGTAGATGACTGGAGAGCATTTTCAGAGATTATGTTCCTTCTATTAGGAGGGACAGGAGTTGGTTACTCTGTTCAATATCATCATGTTGATAAGTTACCTGAAATACGTAAACCATTAGATAAACAAAAATACCTTATCAGTGATTCCATTGAGGGATGGGCTGATGCTGTAAGACATTTAATGGCTGCATATTTTGGAGAACGTAGAACTAAACCAATGTTTGATTTCTCTGATATAAGAACTAAAGGTTCAAGGCTAGTAACTGCGGGCGGTAAAGCTCCAGGTCCTGATCCTTTGAAGAAATGTTTATTCAATTTAGAACTAATATTAGATAATAAAAATGACGGAGAAAAACTTACACCGATTGAAGTTCATGATATTGTATGCTATATTGCTGATGCTGTTCTGGCTGGAGGTATCCGAAGGGCTGCTCTCATCTCTCTTTTTAGTGCTGATGACGAACTAATGTTATCAGCTAAAGCAGGAGCTTGGTGGGAAACAAATCCTCAGCGTGGAAGAGCAAATAACTCAGCAGTTATATTAAGACATAGAGTAACTATAGACTTCTTTAAAGATATATGGACCAGAGTGCGAGAGAATGGATCAGGAGAACCTGGCTTATATTTCTCTCATGATCGAGAATGGGGAACCAATCCCTGTTGTGAGATCGCATTGCGTCCATTCCAATTTTGTAATCTTACTGAAATAAATGTTGGTAATATTAAAAACCAAATGGATCTTAATATGAGAGCAACTGCTGCGGCATTCTTTGGAACACTGCAGGCAGGTTTTACAGACTTCCATTACTTAAGACGTATATGGCAAACTACAACAGAAAAAGAAGCACTTATAGGTGTGGGCATGACTGGTATATGTAATGGTGTTATATGTCAGTATGATTTAAGAATGGCTGCTCAATCAGCTAAAGTAATAAATGCCGCAATTGCAGAAAGAATTGGAATTGCACCTGCGGCAAGAGTAACCACAATTAAACCGTCAGGAACGACCAGCTGCGTAGTTGGGACTTCTTCAGGAATACATGCATGGCATTCAAAGTATTATATACGCAGAATGCAATGCACTAAAGATGAACCTTTATATAAATATTTGGTTAAACACCATCCTGAATTAGTGTCCGACTATAAGGCTATACCAAACACTGCAGTTATTGAGATACCTCAAGCTGCACCTGAAACAGGTATATGTAGAGAAGATGAAACATCGTTAGATCTCTTAGAGCGAGTCAGCACATTTAATAATGACTGGGTCAAAAATGGCCATAAAGAAGGCTCTAATAGAAATAATGTATCTGCTACTATATCAGTAAAAGATGATGAATGGTTTGAAGTTTTTGATTGGATGTGGGAAAATAAAGACTGCTTCAATGGCCTATCTGTTTTACCGTGGGACGGTGGAACGTATGAGCAAGCACCTTTTGAAGCTATAAGCAAAGAAGAATTTGATAGACGTTATGAAGAACTACAAAAAGTAGATCTAACTGCTATTAAAGAGACTGATGATAATACATCATTAAGTCAAGAAATAGCTTGTTCAGGAGGTTCATGTGAAGTAGTGAATGTATAGCAGAGACTCATAGTTTATGATTGGTTTTACTATGAAACAGAGGAGGGCTAGGTCCCTCCTTTGCTCTGTTTTTTTTAAAAATTAAATGTAAAAAAATGAAACTAGGATATGAAGAATTTAAATTAAAGGTACTTCAGAAGGTAACAACCTTGTATCTTAAACACCATGATCACCCTCCTCTCTTTTGTTTTCAAGGAAAAGAAGGACAAAATAAACTTTTAGTAATGCCACCACAGATATTTCAAGATAAATCTTATAAAGAATTCTTACCTGGAATGCTTTCAGATATTTTAGTAAAAACAGAATCTAAATATTCTTGTTATATAATGCAGTGTACTGTTACAGAGGTAAATCCTGAAAATAGGGATGAGAGGCTTAAAGAAACGGAGTTAGGAAGAAAATTACTTGAAAAGTTTAAACAATATGATAAAGATGGAAATACTGAACCTCATCTTTCTGCAGAAGAACATCATCTTTTGTGTGAAGAAATGGGTGAAGATAGAGTAGTCTTTATATTTCAAGCTAAAGATGAAGGAAATACTATGATGTCTTTTATTAAAGAAGCAGAAGGTAAATTAAAACCTTCTCAAACTTTTGAAGAAGAGGAAGGTAATCCTATGGGAGGAGTCTTTGGTAATTTATTTAAATAAAATTTTATGATTTATTATTTAGGACCTTCAGGTCTCACTTTAAGTGAGGGAATTGAAGAATGTACAGTGGAAGATATTGTAAAATATTGTTCACAACAAGCAGTTTTAGGTGTTGATACCGAAACTGAAGGACTTGATTTTCTGTCCAAAAAACTTATAATGTTTCAAATAGGAGATCAACATAATCAATATGTAATTGATACTCGTATACATTCAATAGAATTCTTAAAGCCTATTTTAGAATCTAAAATAATACTTAAGATATTTCACAATGTTAAATTTGATTATAAGTTCATTAAACAATGGGCTGATATAACATGTGAGAATATATATGATACAATGATAGCCGAAAAGGTTATCCACTGCGGTAGGCAGAATAAAAGCTACAGCTTGACAAGTCTTACTGAACACTACTGTGGTATAACATTAGATAAAGAAGTAAGAAATAAATTTGTTGGGATGACAGGAGAGCCATTTACAAAATATCAAATAGTATATGGGGCTCAAGATGTAGTATATCTTCCTTTAATAAGAGATGATCAAATGGTACAAATAAATACTTATGATTTAGAAAATACTCTCAAACTGGAAAATGATGTCGCACTGTCATTTGCTGATATAGAATTTAATGGTATAGACATAGATTTAGAGAAATGGGACAGCATTGCTGAAATCTCAGGTGAAGAAGCTTTTATAATACTTGATAAGCTAGATGCATATATAGAGAATGATGTGCTTTTTGAGGCTTTCAGATCTAAAGCTATTCAAACTGATTTGTTTATGCCTGTATCAGAATTACGCCGTGTAGATGTTAAATGGACCAGCCCGACCCAGGTGCTTGAAGTTTTTAAATCTTTAATACCTGATTTAGAGAATGTTAATGGGAAAGAACTATATAAACATGCTTATTCTAATCCTATTATAAAAGACTATATAGAATTTAAGGAGAAGATGAAGCTATTTACGTCTTATGGTCGTGAGTTCTTTAAGTTTGTTAAATCAGATGGTAAAGTCCATACCTCTTTTAATCAAATATTAAATACAGGACGGGTTTCTAGCAATAATCCTAATATGCAACAGATTCCAAGCGATAATAAATACAGAAATTGTTTTATTACTCCTGGGGAAGGTTGGGTATTTGTTAGTTCTGATTATAGTTCTCAAGAACTATGTATTATTGCTGAGGGTGCTAAAGATCCTGTTTGGTTGAAAGCACTAAATGCAGGAGAAGACTTGCATAGTATATGTGCAGAACTGGTTTATGGAGACGAATGGAAGCATGCAGCTGAAGATAGCTGTGCATTCTATTTGCACAACAAACAAAAATGCAATTGTAAAGCGCATAAAAGCTTACGGACCAATGTTAAAACTATCAATTTTGGTTTAGCTTATGGAATGAGTGCAATGAAGTTATCTGAAACATTACAGATAACCTTTCAGGCTGCAGAAAAGTTAATTGATAAATATTTTAAAGCTTTTCCTGCTATTAACAAATTCCTTAAAGCACTGGGAAATTACGGTAAGCACTTTGGGCACATTAAAACATATTCTCCTTTTAGTAGAATAAGATGGTTTGATGATTGGTCACCAAGGCTTAAATATCAAAAGACTTCTATGAAAACTTTAGGACGTATAGAGAGAGCTTCTAAAAATACTCCGATCCAGGGAACTGGTGCGGATATGACAAAGAAAGCTCTTATACTTATCAGAGAAGAGATTCAAAGAAATTGGAAAGATAAAGTTAAGTTAGTTATGACTGTACATGATCAAATAGATACTATATGTATTAAAGAATGTGCAAAAGAATGGACAAAAACAATGACAAGGCTCATGGAAGATGCCGCTAAAGAAATTCTACCCAGTGGATTACTTAAAGCTGAAACTAATATTACAACATGCTGGGAAAAATAGATAAATATGTCATATATGAAATGGATTTCGACTCTCGATGACTTTGAGGTAGCATACTTAGAAAGAGAAGTCGATAAAGAAACTAGGATCATAGAACTGCAAGGACAGGAATATGAACTAGAATTTATTAAAAATGTTTTAAAAATTAAAAACAATGAAAGTGAAGAAAGCGAACCTCAATAAAGACGAGGAACAGCAAGCTCATTTAAAATTGTGGAAAGAATCGGGGTGCAAGGGGACCTCAATAGCTGTTACTGGCTTAGGAAAGACTCGGATGGGTCTTTTAGCTATTGCAGAAACCCTTGAAGACCACCCCGAACGAAGAGCGTTGGTTATAGTTCCAACAGAAAATTTGAGAGATAACGAATGGATTAATGAATTTTATTCCTGGAGTTTAACTCATTTGTTGGATCAGGTAGACTTTGAATGTATACAAACTGCATATAAAATGGTAAATAAACATTGGAATGTAGTTGTTGTAGATGAAATTCATACTACCTTATCTCCTGAATATCGTAAATTCTATAAGAATAATACATGGAATAGAATTTATGGTCTTACGGCAACGATTCCTGAAAATGATGAGTATAAGGCTATTCTTAGCAAATTAGCTCCTATCATTTATACAACTGATACTAAAGATGCACTTAATTTGGGACTTATTTCTCCTTATAAAGTGTTTAATATTGGTGTTAGTTTTACTGCTGAAGAAGCAAAAGCTTATAATAAGATAGATACTATGTATAATGCTGCTGTTTCTAAGTTAGGAGGAATCTTTGAAGCGTTTAGAAATGCTACTATTTATAGAAATAAAGGAAATGCTACCCAAAAGAAATGGGCCAACATCTTTTATGTAATGATGCAGAAAAGAAAGCAACTATGTTATGGTGCTCAAAATAAAGTAGGTGTCATAAAAAAGATAGTAGAAAAGTTTCCTGATCGCAAGACTTTAATTTTTAGTGAATCAATTGAATTCGCTGATTGTATTCAAGAAGCTATAGGAAATGAATGTGTAACATTTCATTCTAAACTTAAAGCTTCAGATAGAAAGACAGTTCTTACTGCATTTTCTTCTGGATATAAGCGCATTATAAGCTCTGTAAAGGCTTTAAATGTAGGATTTAATGTTCCAGACTGCTCTTTAGGTATTTGTGCTGCAGGAAGCTCCAAAGCATTGGATAATATTCAACGCCGTGGAAGAACTGTTAGATTACAAAAAGGAAAGACCGCAATTTATGTGAATTTGTATGTAAAAGGAAGCCAGGAAGTGAAATGGGTACGAAAGAGAACCCAGAATGACTATAATACCCAATGGGTAGATAGTATTGATGATATTAAATTATAAAAAATGGCTAAAAAAAGTATTCGTCTTATTGACGTTAAACTAATTCCTCCCAATGGGGAAGAAAAAATATTAAAAGTTGATGCAGAGCGTCAATTAGAGGAGCTCCAAGCCTTGGTAAAAGGGTACATAGAAGTTGTGCCCTGTACTGAAGTTGGATTAATAATGATTGTTAACGAAGAAGGCAAGCTACAGAATTTACCACTTAATATAATGGCCACTAAACTTATGGAATATAAAGGCTGTGACTTTATATGCGGTAATGCAATTCTTGTAGATGCTAACGATTTTAATTAAATAGTATGATAGCAATAGGAAAACCGATGGTTTCAATTCTAATAGAAAACAATTTAACTTTTGAAGAATATTGTATTCTATATTGCTATGTCTATAAGAAAGTAGATGCATTAGAACCTTATGCTTTAGATAAGAACATGATACCTGTCTTTAAATTGCAAGACAAAGGTTATGTACGTATCAAACCTAAAAGCATGAAAATTAGAGATGTGACTCCTACAAATAAAGGAATAACATTTATTAAAAATTTAGTTGACAGTTATACTGATCAAAAAGCAGACAATCCACTTTTGGCAGATGAGAATCTTCTCGATCTGGCAGAAGATATTTATGGT
>Ga0098047_10000588_pt1 | contig 14629 bp, 15 predicted proteins | sample 12_taG_FD_92585 | JGI IMG/M metagenome (GOLD analysis project Ga0098047, IMG submission 92585) | Marine viral communities from the Subarctic Pacific Ocean - 12_ETSP_OMZ_AT15267 metaG | ecosystem: Environmental > Aquatic > Marine > Oceanic | place: Subarctic Pacific Ocean | collected 2015-01-16 | reverse complement strand
ACATCCGTGTACGTCGTGACCGTCGTCGTGACCGTCGTTTCTTCCTCATACCACCAGCCGTCGGTAGCGTTGCGCTCATGTGCCGTCGTCGATTCGCTGGTGCTGGTAGCGGCGTCCTCGCGGGCCACCGTCGACGCCTCCCCCGGCGTGGCGCACCCGCTGGGCTTCTCGCCGGTGTCGTTCTCCCACGCGTCGTTCTGTGAAGGCAGCCGGATCATCGCCTGCCGAGGCGGGCTGAACGGTTCATCGTCCAACTGATTCTGTCGATACAGGCAGTCCCGATCGGTCGCTGCCAGGTCCGTCGTTGTCCACGCATCGGTCACTTCCGACGATGTTCGAGAATCTTCGGTTGTCGTTGCTGTCTCCCACGAAGTTTCGACAATCAGTTGCCCGCCGTCGGAGTACGTCGTCGCGGTTCCCGTCTCGGTCAGCGTTTCGGTCCATGCCGTCGTATGCATCCGAATCTCCCACGCTGTATCCGTCCACACTTCGGTAAGCGTCCCGGCTTCGTCCTGGTGCACCTCTGTTCTGCTGGTCGCTGTCGATACTGTTTCCGGTTCTGTCGTCGTCCATGACCTGACTAGGGTTGTCCGCTCTGCCGGTTCGGTTCCCAACAGGATTGGCGCTGCCGTACCTTGTGCTAACGGGTCATCTTCGGCCCATTCATCGAACGCTTCTTCTTCCTCCCAAACCTTGAACTGGTCGTCGGCTTCTTCTGCGTAGTAGTCGTCGTCGAAGTCTTCGGCATCCCACCGCTCATCATCCCAGTAGTCGTCGTCGACTTCGATCACTACCTGCGCGTCTGGGTCATGCCACTCGTCGTCAGCCAGGTCGTCGGCGAATCGTTCACCCATCACCTCGGCTACACGATCCTCAGCGACCGCTTCGAAGTATTCGGCGTCGGATGCCACCCACGCGTCGACTGCTGTTTCTTCGACGACGACCCCGGTCGCTTCGTCATATTCGATCGTGAACTCGGCCGGCGCTTCGGTCTCTACGTCAGCAGTGTCGATCTCGACTTCTGCGACCACGACCTGCGTCACGGCGTCGATGATCTCGACCGCGACCGCTGTTTCACCCTTCGTGGATTCGGTCAGTTCCACGGCGAACTCCTCGCCGGCATCCAGGGCGACCTCGATGAGGACTTCACCGACGCTGAGTTCGATAGCGGCGGTATCGTCGTGGACTTCGATCAGTTCGTCAGCGACGACCAGCAACGCTTCTTCCGGGACAGCGTCGACTGCAGCCACCTCGGCGTCGATCTGAACGCCGCGCCCTTCGTCCAGCACTAGCAACGAAAACGCCTCTGTAGGCTCATCGGGTTGCCCCGTCGCGTCTCCGACCGGCGGGGCAACACCAATCGTTGTCACATCCGCCGTGTACGTTTCCACTGACGGCGGCAGGAACACCAGTACCGGGTCGGCGGTCCCCGCGCTGATGAGGTAGCGGTATGACGCACCCGGTATCTCGTTGACCAGTTCGCCGTCGTAGAACCCGAGCCTGTTGCCATCCTGGTCTTGCACTTGAAGGCCCAACTGCGAATCCCCGGAGGCGGCGACGGTCATCAGCGTCCCGGACTTGGTTTGCCCCTCCTGTGGGCAGAACGGGCAAGTGAACGGACCCTGCCGGGCAGACATAGGCGTCAGTTCCATCGTGCCTGTCGAACCACCCCACGCTGCTGCGGCTTCAGTCGGGTTGGTTGCTGCTAGGGCGTAGACCCAGCCGTCGTCGTCGACGTCGATCCAGCGTTCTTCACCCGGCCAGTTCGAGTCGTACACGAACACCCGATGCGTCCCGTCGCCCGATTCGACCTTGTACGGCGTCAATGCGTGCCCGCCCTGGTCCGAGTAGATGCCGAGCGTGAACCCGGTACCGGTGCCGCCGCCGGCGAAGTCGGCTGCAAGGTCGGCTGCGATCTCGGCCGGCGACTTCTCCAAGTAGAAGCGGGCCTGCGCCTGCACTTCGGTAGCGAACTGTGTCGTGTACCAATAAGCGAGTTCGGACAGGAGGGCCGGGTTCGCTTTGACCATCTCAGCGACACGGGTCGCGTCGGCCTGCAATGCCATCAGTTCGTCCGGGTTGGCAGCGAGCCGCAACGCCAGAACAGCGAACCCTTCGCACAAGCCGGCCGCCATCGACCTGTTTGCCTGCTGGATCAACTGTTGGACGACCGGATGCGGCGTGCAACGGTTGTCGACGACAGACGCGCAGACCTGAGCGTCGCCGTAGAGGCGACGAACCAGGTTGACAGTCAACTCGGCGGGAGCGGTGCCTCCGCCGAAGTTCTCGAACCCGAACGAGTCGTTGCTGGGCGTGTAATCCAAAGCGGCGGCTGGTGCCGTCGCCGTGAACGTCGTCGTCGGAGGATCACTACTACCACTGCAGCCAGCAACCAGCAGCGCTGATACTGACAACGCGGCGACAAGCCGCTTCACCGTCGCCGGCGACTCTGGTACCAGAACAACGCAGCCATCACCGCCAGCAACGCTAGTCCCGCCAGGATCGGGGTCAGCGAACCACCGGGCGCGCCCGACAGGTCCAACGTGAAGTTCTTCGCGCCACCCAGCAGGTCGCCTTCAGCCTTCAGGTCTGCGACGGCTTCCTCCAACTGCGCGACTTGGTACGACAGGGCTGCCTCGTCGTTGCCGCTTTCCCACATGAACCCGAACGCTCCGGTGATCGCGGCAGGCAACCCGAGCACGTATGCGATGTTGTCTTTGATGCGGTCCATGAGGCCGGTAGCGCGATCGACAGTAGATGTGATCCGGCCGGCATCGGCCGGCGGCGTGCCGCTACCAGAAAGCCTGGCTTTGAGTTCTGTGAGGGCTTGATCCAGTTCGGTGTCGTCCATGATGCTCCCCAGCATGGTTCGGCCACTGAGGGCACTCGGGTTTGTCCCCCTCAGATTAGCCCAAATCAGCCGTAGTAATAAGTCTGCCTGTCAATCCCCCGCTATCCCTAGACAGGGGCAGGGAAATGGTGTAAGGTGTTGGTGATGGGAACGACCAACCAAAAAGGAGCAACAATGAACACCCAGCCCAGCACCATCACGGTGACGATGCCAGCCGAAGTCGCCGAGTCGCTGATCGCGGCCTTGGAGCGCGGCCTCTCAGTTACCACCGGCCCGACCAAATGGCATGACGGCCCGTGGCGCACCCGGATCTCGACGGGCCTCAGCATCCTCCGGAACGCGGAGGGCAAGTGATGACCCAGCAACCAACCAAGATGACAGAGTTCCTGCGGGCACGCGACTTGGAACCTGGCGACCGCATCAGCATTGAGCGCATCGCCCGCGAAGTGGTCCGCGTCACGAAAGACGAGATCACGCCCAACCTCAACTTCCCCCGACCCGACCAACGAATCCGCTACCGACTTGGCGATGCCGTCCGCATCCAATGGGGCATCCGCATCCGGGTCGAACTCGCAGCGATCGCCGGGCAGGTTGATGATGCGTGGTTCGCCACCCCGGACGACGAAGAATGGGACTGGGTGGAACTGGAGGACAGGTCATGACGCAGCCAACGGCACGCAACGACGGATGGATCGGCAAGACCTCCCCCCCGAACTACAGCACCGCCGCCAAGACCGCCCAACCAGTGAACTCAGAAATGCTCGCTGAACTTCTTGAAGCGGATGCCGCCCCGGACATCTACCCCGGGCCGCGCCGCCCGCGCGTCCACGGATGGGACGCTCAGTTCGTGACAATCGGCGACCGGACCGCTGACAGCCTCATTGAGTTCCGCCACTACCAGCGCAACAACTACTGGTCGCTCAGGGCCAAGTACGGCCTCGCAGTCCGGTACTGGCAACCGATCTTCTACTTTGAGGATCTGAACCTGGTCGTTCGCTGGATGGACGACGAAGACATTCCTGACCTGCAACCCACCAACCACTAACCAACAGAGAGGTACATGACAATGACAACCAACACGGAACATGCTGAATGGCCTGTCGGCCGCACGATCAAAGCCGTCCGTCGTCTCACCAAGAAAGAGGCTGCAGTCCACGGCTGGGACGAAGGCGACTGGCAGTACCACGACGGGGTAGTCGTCGAACTGGATGATGGCTCCACGCTCACGCCTTCGCAGGACTGGGAAGGCAACAAGTCAGGGGCGCTGTTCGGAGCCATCGGCACCACCTCATATTCGGTGACGCCGGCCGAGTGGGCGCAGGTCTCCTAATGCAACCTGCATCATCAACTGCCACCCAACAGCAGTACGTTGACACCCTCCTGGCGTCCTGCGGCGACAGCGTCGGGATCGCTGCTGTCAACCTGAGCGAGATGACGTTCGACCAAGCCGCTGACACCATCAGCACACTGGAAGCAGTCGTGCAGGATGTCGTCGGCACTGTCATCGGCAAGCAGGTTGCCGCATTGGTCCATGACGGAACACTTTCCGAGGAGGTGCAGCAGTTCATGGCTGTCGCCGCAGACGACGGTTTTCCTCTCACGGATGTCACACCCCACCTGCTGAACCAACTCAAAGCCATCGGCATTGACGGCGACTACGCCATCAAGGCCCCCGTACAGGAGGATGATCGTGACTGACCCTGACGACCAGAACCGCCCGTCATTGGAATACGCAGGCACCACCGGGTTCGTCAAAGGTTCCGACACGTCGACCGCCCACGCAGGGTTTGAGTCAGAACGCGCCGGGACGATCCAGGCCGAAGTGTTGCGCATCATCCTCCGATCCGGTCAAGCCGGCCGCACATCGCGTGAGATTGAGGACATCACAGGCTGGCGGCACCAAACGGTATCGGCATCCATCCGCAACATGGAACTGGACGGCTGGGTGGAAAACGAGTCGTGGGGCCGAGTCGTCAAGAAGGCCGCCGTCCGCGAAGGTTCCCACCCGTACATCGCCGCCGCGGTCGCCTACGCGATGCACACATCCGACCAGAAGCGGCTGCTGCTGGAACCGACGCCGCGCAACGCGACGTACAAGCAGCGGTGGGAGCGGGTCATGGTCGAACTGCGGCAGATGGTGGAGCGCGGCTGCGTGACCGAGCAGGGGATCATCACCCTGCTGTTGGAATACGACCCCGAAGCGTCGGGCGACCTCATGGCCCGCGACAACCCCCTGTTCTGAACATCCACCGTAAGGGCCGCTAGTCCAGTTTAGGCTTGTACCCCCTACCCCCAGGTTCGGCGGCCGTAAGGCGGCCTGAGAACGCTCCTCAGAGCGTTGCCATCTCAGGCAGGTCCGCTTCGACACGCCGCGCGCGGCCGCCCATCGAATAGCCGCGCAGTTCGCCTGCCTTCACCAAGTCCCACGCCCAGTTCTCCCAAACGACGCCAAGGAACGGCGTGTCAGGCGGGAACACTTGCTTCGTGACGCCCTGGTTGGGGACTTCCATGTCGGCTTCGATCGGGAACGGCCAAGTCAACGCTTCGACCATCTCGCCGGCGACTTTCTCTGAGTGTTGCAGGAAGATTCGACGGTCGCCTTTCCGCACCCATTCCCAAAGCGCCTTCTGCAACGTCCCCGCATCAGCGAACTCGCCATGCGCGTCCTCCGTGTCCGGGATGTAGACCGGCCCGAGCGTGTACTGATGCTCGGCCTGTTTCGCTAACGGCACCAAACCGCCCATGCCTGTGCCGATCATCGCCAACTTCGCGTCGACATCACCCAGCACATACGGCGGCGCAACCCCGCGCGATTCCAGTTCGTCTTCGACCAGGTTGTGGACGATGACATGCTCAGCGCGGACATCCTTCAACGAATGGAACCGATCATGGAACATGACAAGGTTCTCGGTTGCCGCTGACTGAACCCGCTCAGACCGGAAGTATTCGATCTGCTGCAACCGTTCAGCGGCCTGCTCGGCTGTCGCGTAACACCCGAAGCGGCGGCCTGTCTGCGAGTAGACGCAGAACTGGCCGTCCTCTTCGCGGATGTCTTTCTCGGTTTCGTCTTCGACGACCACCATCGGTTCAGCCGGCTCGGCGGTCAGCGTTTCTTCCAACTGGTGGACGATCTCCATGACGGGGGCCAGGAGCGGCGCACATTCAGGGTGGTCGATCATCAACCTGTATGCCATCAGCAGGTGCGTCATCGCATCCGGGCCGGCGGCTGTGTCGCTGTAGTCCTTCTCCTCGTCGTCCCACCCGTAACCCGCTTCGACTGGATCAGCGGGATGCTCGCGGCCGTCTTCGGTTTCAGCGTTCACTATGTCAGGATCGGTCATCCAGCCATCTTAGCCATAATGACCGAACCGATGTGAGGGATGACATCAGATCCTGAGTTCGACCGAGGCTTGAGCGAGATCAAACGCTGAGTCGAACCGAGGCTTGGATGTGATCAGACGCTGAGTCGAACCGAGGCTTGAGCGACATCAAACGCTGAGTCGAACCGAGGCTTGGAGCGACATCAAATCCTGAGTTCGACTGAGACTTCGAGCGACATCAAATCCTGAGGCGGACGTTGATTCGAGCGAGATCAAACGCTGAGTTCGACCGAGGCTTGAGCGACATCAAATCCTGAGTTCGACCGAGGCTTGGATTGCCTGTGCCATACTTAGATCATGCCGTTCACAGTCAGCGGTCGGCTCACCGATTATGCCCTCACCACATACGACATCCCGAAACGGGACCGTCGATTCTCCCTGTCATACTCGCAGGAAGCAGGATGGGACGATCCTGAATCGCTCATCCTGGCTGCCATGCAAACCGAAGCAGCGATCTTGACGACAGTCGAACACACACCGATCCCGCAGCAGCAGGCGCGGATACCTCCGACGTTCGGCGACGCGCCCGGTGAAAGTTGGGTCAGGTCGACTGTCGCTGCAGTCATACCATTCATCGCTGAAAACACCAGGTGGGACGTCCTGAACCCGATCGACGAGTTGACTGTCGAAAACCCAGAGATCGTCTTCTAGAGTCCTGCGAGCATCCCGATAATCCAGTCAATCATGTCAAGGTCGCCGCCGCCGCCTTCGAGGAGCGACTTTCCTGAACCGCCTGCCAGATGCCGGCCGGTGAGTTCCTGAATCGCCATCGGTGTCACTTCGCGGAACTCGCCGCCAGTTATCCCGGTGGAACCGTACCCAGCGGCGTAATCCTTACCGATGTACGGGGAGAGGAACTCATCCTCGTACGCCAGTTCATAGGTTTCGTACCCGGCACCTGGTCGGAGGTCGTCCATTGCCCGCAATGCCTGCAACTCGGCCGGCGACGCTTCGACCCGGCGTATGACAAACTGGCGTTCCAAGTCGTCATGGAACGGTGTCGCCCGTTGCCCCCGGTGGAAGATCTCATGGAGCATCGTCGTCGGCATCGGTACCGGACCGCCGGGGCCGATGTCGATGAGGCCACCACCGCCCCCCAGGTCAAGATATGAAGCGCGCTCCTTCCTCCCGTAGAAACCAATGCTGCCGCGTTCGTTGGACCGGACGATCCAATCGGTCGGCATCCAATCCTCGACGGCTTCGTTCATGCTGGCGAGTGCTTCCTTTACCCGAGGCGTCATAACCTTGTAACCGCCCCCCAGCCCGGTTTGATAATCGAACACCTCCCCTCCGATCAGCCGCACCTCACGCAGCACCTCACCGATCACCAGACGCAGGTCATCTGCAGTATCAGCCGAGATGCGGCTGAGTTGCCCCAACAGCAACTGGTCTACTGCGGCCATGTCGCCGGCCGATAGCGCTTTCCCAAGATCGTGCGTCATCCTGGTAATGGAGGCTTTGACACGCAACTTTGTCAACGCAACCGCATAAGAGTCGCTGCCCTTCGGGGCGTACATCAACTTGCGGATCGTTTCAATAACTGCGCTCTGGGCATCTTCAGGAAGTCGCCGGACATACTGCTCCCCTTCAGCCATGTTGAACATAACAGTCTCACGCATCCGTGTTTCAACGATGCCCCCCAACTGTCGGTTCACATATCCGCCTTCTATCTGGAACAGTTCCAGCGCGGCCATATCGTCGAACGTGTCTGGGAATATCAGACGCAGTTCAGCGATGGTTTCATCGAGGATGGTGACCATCTCATCCATCGGGTCGAACGCGCCTTGCAACCGACGCTGGACTTTTGCCGACCTGGCCCGAATCTCTTTCGTCATCGCTGCAGTAGTCGCTTCGTCGAGGTTTCGAGTGAGCGATATGAGGGCATCGTCGATTACGGCAGCGAGCGCCTGTTCCAGCGGTTCCCACACAGCCAGGTATTCCAACTCCTCTACTTGGTTAGCGAACTTCGGACGCCGCCCCCAGACGCTTCGTGGCGGTAGCGCCATCGCGCCAGCCTCGTCAAGGGCCTCATCAAGATGTCCCCTCATCTTGAGGAATCGGCCGCCGAGTTTATGGATGGAGCCGGCGAGCGGAGCGAGGTCGTCGATGAAGGTAGCGGTGGCTCCGGGGAACCGGGCTGTGACCCAACTCGGTATCACTTCTGTAACGGTGCCTGCGCGGGCGGTCGCCTCAGTACGAACCATCGTGCCCATTTTCACGATCGCCTGTTCCAGTTCAGGAAGCGCCCTGGCCGGCAACGAGTCGATATTGGGGAACAACCGCTTCATGCCGTCCAAGATGTCGTGCACGTCGATCGGCGCGTCCGGGTCGAGAAGGGCAGATCGCTCGCCGACAATGAGGCGGCGGTTGCTGCCCGGTATCGAAGTGCCCCGCTCTCCTGCATCCAGGACGCGGACGAACCCGGCGTTGCCTTCTCCGGCGACGAACCCCTCGCCCGGTATCGAATCGTCAGCCCAACTGAAGAACTGGTCGCGCCACCCGGTCGGGTTGAACTGTCCCGGCTGCGCAGAACCCGGCCCATACACCAAACCCATGTCATCTTGGATCGCCTTGGCTGCCCTTTCCTGAGCCTTCAACTCGTCTACCAGTTCGCCCTGCCGGTAGATGGCTTTGATCGCCGTCGGGGGCGGCTTCGGCAACGAAGGGCGGGTAACAGGGGCGACTTCTATGCCGGAATGGACACCCACGATGTCGTCGAGGGCGTTGCGGACTATCTCGTCGACGTGGCTGTCGAACAGAAACTCGCGTTCGACGTCGGTCAGGTCGGCCCATTTGCGGCCGGCGTCGTCCCATACCAGGTCGGCGTTGCTCCCGACCGACGGTGCCGGGGCTGGCGGTGGTGCTGGCGGCGCTGGTTCGACCTGAACGGCAGCAGGCCGACTAAGCGCAGGAGCGGGTCGCGGGGGAAGTTCTGGACGAGCGGTAGGTTGCGGTGCTGCTTCAGGTGGAGCGGTGGCTTGCGGTGGCCCGACCGCTGCAGGCAATGACGGTGGGGTGAACCCGGTTGTGGCCGACGGTTTCGTTTGGAACCCCGACGGGAACCGATACACGATCGGGTTCTGCTCCGACCCGAGCGGCATTGCTGGGTTGCCGCCATCCACAGCGACCGGTGCCCTGTTGAGCGATGTCGAGAAGTCCAGATCGCAACGGCAGTTCGGGTGAGCGGGCGGCCCGTCGCCGACGCCTTCAAACGACCGGTCGAGCAGCAACGATTTGCCGGCCAGCGATGAACACGTCGAACACACATCAGTTGCGCCTGTCACCCAGGTTTTCTGAGCGGTCGCCGGGTCGGCCAACCCGTCTGCTATCGCTTGGCGCATCGCTGCGAGTTGGCCCTGCACCTGCGCTGTCTTGATCTCAGTCCGGGCGATCATCCGCGCACGCGACCGTCGCAGTTTGTCTGCATACTTCTGCGTCTTCTTCCGGACGACTTTGCCCGCTTCAGTAGCAGACTTGCCTTGCTGGGCGAGGCCAGTAGCGGTTCGTTCCGCGAACCGGGCGACAGCGTTCTCGTAACGGGCGGTCAAACCGTTGACGTTGACAAGCCGGCTTGCCGCTAACGACTGACCGACAGGCGTTCCCGGTTCGACAGCATGGAGTATCTCCATCAACGCTTGCGAGGTCTGCTGCCTGGTGAGGCCTGTGACCGTGCGTGCCGAGAAGTCCCCGACCGCCTGAAAGGTTTGGCTTGTCGTGAACGACGACCCGATCACGTCGCGGACGAGAACCTGCTGCTGGGCTGCCATGTTCGTGACCAGCGTCCCTGACTGTTCGGTCGCGTACCGGACTGACTCTGCGCTGACATCGTTGAACGCTTCGATGCCGATCGGTGACCATTCGCTACGCTCCAACGTGAGCGTGCCGAACTCTGCCCTCTTCGTGACCGCCCCGCTAGCGTCCGTCAACCTGGCTGGCGAACGAAACCGACGCAACTGGCGGTTGATGTCCCCTCGGATGCGGTCCTGCATGTTCAACGCGGATTCATTGAACTGCTCTTGAAGGACACGCCCCAACTTGTTCCGGTACGGTTCGACCGCTGTCAGGACACGATCCAGATAGACGGCCGCGTCGATCTCGCCGGCTGCTAACTGCAACGCCGGCCCGAGCGGAAACGCGGCGAACATCTCCAACAGCAACGCGTTGAACTGCCGCTCCCGTCCGCGCATCAAGTTGTCGCCGACAGGGCGGAACTTCGGCTGGTGGTTCGAGCGGGCCTTCTCGACAGGCCACGACAACGGGATGTGGCGGATACGCGGCGGCGTCCCCACCGACACCGAGCCTGGCATTACACCGCCTCGGCTTCCTCCTGTGGCAACCCGGCGATGTCGCGTAGGTGTTCGCCGAGGTTTTCGTCGGGGAGGATCGCTCCGACGCCTGCCAGTTTCGACACATAGTCGGCGATCACGCCGATGTCGACCTGCCGTGGTGTCGAATAGTCCAACGACGGGAACAGCGACGAATCGACGCCGTTCAAGCGCATTAGTCGGGGGATGGCGTGCGTGTTGATCACATCAGCGATGCCGGCCACCCACGTTTCGAGGGCGTCAGCGAACAACTGGATCTTCGATACCGACAACGCTTGGGTGCCGACCTTGTCGTGGCCGAGGAGAATGAAGTCAGCCAGGGTGGTCATCGCTATGCGGCCGTCGTAGCGGGCGATGATCGCGGAAGTATCGAACTGTCGCCGGCCGCCTGTCGACAACAACTTCAGGTCGTACGCCAACTGCTTCGTGTCCGGGTCGTAAGCGAGCGGGAACACGATCCCCTCCTGCTCGTCGCGGCGGACGTTGCGGACGATCTGCTTGATCGCTGTCAACGCAGCCGTTTCCTGCGCGGTCGCGTTATCGGACAGCAGATGCGGCGGGACCAGGGCGACAGGCAAGCCGGCGAGGTCGCGTTCGATGCCGATCGCTTCGATCTCTTGGATGCGCTTCTGGAAGTACCACGGCACGAAAGCGTTGCGGAGGATCGAACGGCCCTGCGGGTTGTTCCGTTTCGTAGATGTTCGGAACAGCAGGCAGCGTTCGATCGGTAGGAACACTTCGCCTGAGTCAGCGACCGTATCCATCTGCCAAGCGCCGTCGATGCCGCCGTGTTCGTCGAACTTCCAACGGGTGATCGTCGACTGGTCGCGGATCGGCCACTTGCGCCACCCGTACCTTCCGTCGACATGCTTGGACCGTTCGCTGGCGTCTTTCATGTCGGGGCCGTTGCGCCGCTTGTAGACCACCTCTGTGTAGCAGTACCCGTAGGTGAGCATCGACATGACCGACGACAGGGTGTCCGGCCAGGAATGGCTCATGTCGGTCATGCACGACGAAACGAACTCGGCTTCGTCGACGGCGCGTTGGTCGTTCGGGTCGGACGGGCTGACAGTCCAGTCGACGCCACGCACCAACATCTCGACTGCGTACAGGATCGCGCCGATGACAGGATGGTTGTCCGCCATCTCCCGGTACGTCGCCAAGCCACGCTTGCCTTGCAGTTGGCGCAGGAAGTCTTCGCGGACTTCGCCCCCGTACTGGATCAGACCTGACGATCCGATCTCGCCGAGTTCTGTCGACGTCGGCGATGCTTTCATCAAGTCGTCGGTCATGGACATAGACGGGATCGTAGCCGATGAAACATCAGCCGGCGTATCCCTGGCTTTGTCAACGCGGCACCCACGGGTTCTCCTGTTCGAGAGATACAGGCGACACAGTCTGCGCTCGACGGGAACCGTCGACGATCAGTTCGGTCAACGCCCAAACCAGAGCGTCGAGCCGATCCGGCGATGCTGACACATCCGGCACCCATGAACACAGTTGATCTTCCAAGTCGGGAAACGATCCGACATGGTGGACGCGCCCCTGCTCATACAACGCTGCGATCGGTTCAGCCCGGATGCGTTTCCCGCGCGACGCGTGAACCAACCGGATGGGGATGCCGCGCTCGACGGTATCCAACGTGTGTCGGATCATGTCGCCGCCCTGGTTGGATTCCGCGACGATCCGGTCTGCTTTCAGACGGTGATACGCAGCGATCGCTTCTGACGCCCATTCATGCGGGCTGCCGCGCCGCGACCGGTCCTCCAAGACGTACCCGTCGCCGTTCTCGCCGACGCCGACCGCGACGATTCCCGTTTCGGCAGACGACTCGGTTGATGTGGTTGCCGGGTCGATCGCTACGACGATCCGAACCAAGTCAGGGAGCGACGACACGCGGGCCGCTTCGATCATGTCCCGCGACCACATCGCGCCTTCTACATCGTCGAGAATCTCTGCGTGGAGTTCCTGCCGGCCGAGGCGGGTGCCTTCGTACCGGGCGACGATCTCGTCGAAGAACGACGGTGCCAGGTTGGAGCGGTTCTCATACGTCGAGCCGCTCGTCACGACAACGTCGGTGCGCTCGACCAGCCGGCGGATGATCGGCGTGGGACGCGGTGTGGTAGTCACAAGCGCCTGCGGTCGACTGCCGAGGCGTAAACCGAACACCAGCATGTCCCAAGCATCGGGGTACCGCCATGCTGCTAACTCGTCGCACCAGGCAAGGTCGTGGTTGGGGCCGCGCAACCGGTCAGGTTCGTCAGCGGAGTAGGAGGTGGCGACCGCGCCGTTGTAGAAGGTGATTCGCCGCTTCGACGGTTCGTAGGTTGGGCGTTCGCTGGGTGGGAACACGGACAGGAGGCCCGAGTCGCCTTCGATCATCGTGTCGCGGACATCGGCTGCTGTCGGGCCAACCAGGGCGACCCGCCGAAACCGGCCACTGTTGACCTGTTCGCGTACCCATTCTGAGCCTGTGCGGGTCTTTCCGAATCCGCGGCCGGCGAGGATCAACCAAACCGTCCAGTCTCCGGGAGGGGTCGCCTGCTTGGGGCGTTGCCAGATGCGCCAGTCGTACAGGAACGCTTCGGCGGTGTCAGCGTCGAAACCGTCGATCAACGCTTCGGGATGGGCGCGACGGACGATCTCCTCGGCGGCTGACAGTTCAGCCATGTAAGCCCTCATCAGCCGAATAAGTCCTCACCAGGGCAAACGCCGCTTGTTCGAGGCCTTTCGAGGCCTTCTTTCGTGCTTCGAGGCCTTCTTTCATGCTTCGAGGACTCATGCCGGCCAGTTTGTCAGCCATCCTTAGGCCGCCTTACTGCCGCCGAAGACGGTCCAAGGGGGTTCACACCTTGCGCTAGCCGGCGGCCCGTAAGGAGGCTAAGACTGATCAGTCGGCTCAACGGGCACCTCATGGCTGGGGTCTACATCCCCTTGGCCGTTCGTCAAAGCCAGCGGGTCCACATCGATGTCCTCAACCAACGGCCCCTGCCGCTCGCGCAGTTCGACCAACCGCGCCAACAGCATGTCACCGACATCGGTTCGTAACGCGCCGCCGCCTACGCCTGCCACCTCATGCTGCTTCGGGGCGTCCAACCCCCACAGGTCCGCCCGACGTTTCTCTATGCGCAACGCCCGATCAACCTGGCCCAAGTCGCCTTCGGCAATCGCGCGGTAGATGCGCCGCCAAAGGTCATCCAACCGTTCTGACTGAACAACCCTCTGCTGTTCCACCGTTTCAATCGCCCACCGTTCGAGCGCCGAATCGTAGGCGTGTTTCGCTCCTGACCGGTCGGCATAGTCAAGTTGGCGGGCGATGTCATCGAATGACAGGCCGGCCGCGCGGAGTCGGATGACTTCGCGGTATCGGGCAGCGGTTTCGGGTGTGAGTTGCTGCATGTTGCGAGCCTAGTGTTGCGAGCGTTGTTGCGTGGGGCATGGGGGTGGTTCGTGTAAGACGGCCCCCCAGCAGTATGCGTCTTGGTAGGGGTCAATCCAGATGCTGTCGCCGACGTAGGTGATGCGGGCGTTGCAGGCCTGGCATCGGGTGTCGGCCATGTGGGGTTACTGCCGGTGCTGTTCGGCTTCGGCGTCTTCTCGCGCGCCGTCGCGTTCTTTGGTGAGTTCGTTGGGGTCGTCAGCGTGTCGTGCCGCGTTTTCTCCTCGTGCGATGCGGAGTTCCCAGTTGCGTCGGTCGCGGTTTTGGGCGTGGCCGATGAAGCAGGATGCGTTGTGGTCGAACCCGAGCGACTTGAAGTGCAGGACCCGTTGATGGGGGGTCATGGCGTCTAGTTGGTCGTCGGTGAGTGGGGAGGGTTTTGCCATCAGAACCATGCTCCTGCGCCGTTGCCGACTTTCGCGGTCCAGCGGAGCCACCATATAGCGTAGTTGACGTCGGTGGTGTACGGGGTGTCTCCTTGGTACAACTCGCCGCCGTTGTCGGCCAATGCTTCTTCCAAGCGGTCGGCCAGGGTGTTGCATTCGTCGGGTGGGAGGTAGTCGCCGTCTTCGTTCGTGCCGTAGAACGACCCGTCGTCTAGTTCAAGGGCTGCTGCTAGCCAGTTGCCGTACTT
>Ga0098047_10000585_pt1 | contig 14662 bp, 14 predicted proteins | sample 12_taG_FD_92585 | JGI IMG/M metagenome (GOLD analysis project Ga0098047, IMG submission 92585) | Marine viral communities from the Subarctic Pacific Ocean - 12_ETSP_OMZ_AT15267 metaG | ecosystem: Environmental > Aquatic > Marine > Oceanic | place: Subarctic Pacific Ocean | collected 2015-01-16 | reverse complement strand
TACTATAATTTCCTATCTTTTTAGCAACAGTTTGACTATTAACTACAGAAACTATAACTAATTCAAATTCATCATATGTATCATCTATATCTTCAATAACTAAATCTAATGAACCATTCATATCTCTATGAGCAAAAATTGGTTGAACATTTGAAGGCATAGAATAATCAGTCATTCTTTGTTCATTTTTGCTATATGCTATATATGCTTGGTATGAACCATTTCTTAATTGACCTCCATTAGTTGATTCTTCTAATTTTATACATGGTTGTTTAGTTAATCTAGCTATTCTAATTGCTTCACAATCCAATTCTCCAGTTGATATACATTCAAAACAATCTTCACTTCCTTCTACTGGTGTATCAATACATATATAGGGAGGATTTTCAACATTCATTGTTCTATCTGGATTCAATGCATCTGCCCAATATAATTGAAATGTGCAATCAAAAATTTCTTTTGCAGTTCCTAAAATTGGATTTTGATCATCAAAATCTAAACATTGATCATTTACTATTTTTTCATATGTACATTGTGAATCATCAAATAAACCAATTTCTGAATCTGTATTATCTGTAGAAAATATTGCCCATTTATCTGATGTTATATGAATAGTTCCTATAATTTTATATGGTGCTATAATACATTTATAATTTGCGGGTTCATTTCCAACAATACCTATATCACCTTCTTTAGAATTATTTACAAGATTACGTGCATGTCTATATCCACCTTCAGGCATTAAAGACTCATCAATATCTTTAAGCATCCCTTTATGAAAAGATCTTGTTGCTGTAGAATTCGATTGAGATTGAGAATTATTTTTTTTCTTTTTAGCCATTTTTTAAACAAGTTTAGTAGAGTAAGGCCAATAGGATTTAAACATGTTATAATAATTATGATATTGAGCTTTCCTATTAACTTGCCATAATTTTTTTAATTCAGCAAAGTTTGGAGTATTAACAATTGTCATAGCATTATTTCTTGCACCTCTATATCTCATTTCTACTATTTCCATTCTTGGGCCAACATCTTCACCATTCATCATTAAATTTTCTAATATTCTTTGTTTTAAAGCATATTCATAAAATTCATTAATTAATTCATGATCAGGTACAAGTATATTACCATCATCATCAATCATATCTCCTTGATAGTTTAAATAAACTTTTCCTGAATCAAAATTTGTATATAACCATCCTCCTCTAATATTTCCTTCATTAACTGCTCCCATCCAATGTGCATTTGGACAATTACAATCTAATATTGTATCATCTTCACATGTAAGATATAAAGGATATGTAGCTTTATATGTTCTTGTTTGAGTATTAATATGTTGAACTAATTGATATTCTTCACCACATCTTGTTAAACATGTACTTGTACAAGGATCTGGTTTAGTTACACAACCACAAGGATCAGTACAACAAGTATGACAAGGAGTAGTTCCGCATACTACACCGTCTGTACAATCACTTGGAGTTCCTGGATCTGGTGTATACGCTGGTGCAACTAATCTTTCTTCAATGTTTGTACCTTGAGGTAAAGCATCTGTAACAGTCCATTCACCACAAACAAATGCATAATTTAAGATATGAAAATCATTAGGTAGTCTTACTTTACCATGTTCTACTTCTAGGATAATCTGACGTGTTCTATATATTCTAAATCCTAATTCATAATTACATCTTCTTGCAATTTTAAGTAATGATTGAGGTTCAACTAATCCTTCAAGAGTATAATTTTTTAAATCAATTGTAACATCTTCAAATAATTGATCAAAAGTTCTATATTTAAGTGCATATTTAAAATCCATTATCTATATATATTTTGTTTATCATCATTATCATCTGCAGGTATTTGTAAACTCATTGTTAATTCATTTAATACTTGTTGTTCTATTTCTGCAAATAAATCATCTGGTATATTAGTTTCTTGATCTTGTCTTAATATACAATCTCTTTCTTCTATACTATCTTCCCATATTCCTTCTATTCTTACAGCATCCCATTCAATATTTGGAAAATACATATAACCATCTAAATACCAATAATATTTACTTTTGTTATATTTAAATGTTGTAGTTTTTGTCATTGATGTATATGTACCTGGTTCTGTTTGATATATTTCTTGTGATCCATCAATTGATGAAACTGTTCTAAACATAGGGCCAAAAGGTCCTTCAAAAGGAGAAGGTAATTTATCTTTAGTTCGCATTATTATACATCCTGATTTTATACCTGCACAACATGCTTCAATTTTATCTACTTCAACTAAAGCAACACACGGTAATGGTCTAAAAAAACTTTTAAATCTTAAAAGCTTATTTATATTATCTTGACGTTTTATAAATAATTTAGCAAATTTAGATATAACACTATATATAAATCTATCTGTTAAAAAAGCATCTTCTTTAACTGCTTTAAGTGTATTTCTAACTCTAGATACTGTATATCCTATTGTTGTAGACATTTTATTTATTTTTAATTAAGTTTGATATTTTTATTTCTTTATTAACATAAACGTATTTAGTATATAATTCAGGATATGTTTTAGAAACCATTCTTTTAAATTGTCTTACAGGTATAAATTTCCATAATTCTCTATCTTTAAATCTATATTTTAATGTATAATTTGAATAAAATATTTTAGCTAAATAATCATCTGATATCCAATTTTTATGATTAATTAACTTATCATTTTTTATTGATAATTTATAATCAGGATTAATTTTATCTGGTTTATCACAACTTCCAATAAATATATAACCTAAACTTTCAGGTAATTCTATACCATCCCTGTTATCAATAACACCTTGCCATAGATTACCATTAAATGTGGATATTATTTCTTTAAACATATTAATATCCATATCTATATATTTAGGATATTTTTCTATAAACTCTTTAAATGTTTCTTTATTTAATAAAGTCATTGATTTACTTCTAAATCTTGGGGCATTTAAATCTGATTTTTTAAATTTTTTCATATCTAACTTTATATTAATAATATACTAAAAAAATATGAGGTTTAAAAATTAAACTTTTTAAGTTTAATCTAACCAAATTACTTTTGAATCAAGATTATTATGTCCTTCTTCAACTATTTCAAACACACATGAAGGTAAAGTATCAGAGAAATTAGTCATTATCCAATCTGATGCACCAAAAACTGACCCAATATTCCAATAAGATAATTTCTTTCTTGTCATATCAAGATCATTTAAATGTATATCTCCTTTTCTTACATGTATATCACAATTACCTATTTTTCTATCTATAACATAATCCATTATAAAAGATTCTGTTTCTGCATTAAGTTTCAATGGCAATCCTCTGAATCTATTTGATTTATCTTTACCATGTGTAATTACAAATGCTCTATTATAAATTATTATATGATCAAGAAATTTTTCTTGATTTACAAATTTAACATCTGGCCAAGCTAATTCACCATATTGTTCTAATGCAAAATTAGCATGATATCCAAAATCTCCTGAATGATTATCATTACAAACATTAAAAATAGTGATATTATTTGCAATATCATCTGTTATTATCTTATCAAAAAACCATTTGTGAGTAAAAAAGTGAACTCTTGCTGCTTCTTTATTATTAAGATTTTGTGGAAGTTTATGTCCTCCTCTTACTGTTAATCCATTAAAACCATCTAATGAATCACCTAAATCTGCTAATATTAAATTATCAAATCTACCATGTAGTTTAAAAGCAGAAATGACCTCACAATATATGGAGGCCATTCTTTTATGAAAAATATGTTCATCATATTTTCTATCATATAGTGCATCTGATGGTATATATGAACCTATATGTTTATCAGATGTCCAAATAATTAATGATTTATTATTTGTTTCTGATTTTTGTTTTATAGGTATTGGGATTAAATTGGGTAGTTCTGATAATATTTCTTTCCAATCTTCTTTTGTAAGAGGATCTGGATCAACATCCATATTTCTATAACTCTCACACCAGTCTTTACCATTAAACCATTTTGATCTTAAAACAAGATTTTCATCAATTGTTTTAATTTTTGGATAAGAAAGTTCTTGTCTTATTTCTTTTAAAGCTTTTTTACATTTTTTAATATCTGCTTCCAAATGTAAAGCTAAAAATCCTGAACCTTTTTTTATATATCCTGGTTTGAATCTAAGAAATTCTTTAATTTCTTCTATTTTCATAAAATGATTTTTTTAAGTTACTCATAAATATAGAAAAAGAAGCCCTAAATACCGAAGTATTTAGGACTTTTGTAGGCTGCGTAAAACCAACAAACGCACAGCTTCCAATATTTATGAACAAGCAATTGCTAAATCAGTAACTATTAATTTAGTATTTCTTGTATTTATTCCATCTTCTATTACACAAAATGCTTCAGTAGTAAGAGCAGCAATAGTTTCAACTGTAGTTTCTCCACCACATATAGTTACTTCGCAATCTATTGGTGCAGCTGTTGGATTTTCTACAGTGTGTGTAGTACATACAGTACTTGTTGAATCTGCTGCAATGCAACATCCAATTTGTATTATATCATAATCTGCTGGAGGAACAGGTGTAATTGCTGAACATATTGCAAATGGTTCATCAGCTAAAGTTAAATCAGTAACTGTAATTGCAGAAGCATCACAATCATTAACACCTGTAACCCATGGATTAGTTACAGCATATGCTACAGAACTTAGATCACCATCTACTCCAGTTGCAGTGCCAATACTTATTGTTGGTTGTAATGAATATCTACCAGCTGCTGTTACATTTACATTTAAAATTGCACCAAATTCTTGATAATCTGCACCTGCAGCCTGAATTGAGACTATCTCAAAATCAGCATCTGTACCTACACCTAAACTTGTTACATATGAAAAGGGATTTGCTGTTTGATTACTATATCCATCTCCAGGATTATCAATTGTATATGCAGTAATTATACCCCCACCACCAACATGAACAACTCTAATTACACATGTTGTACCAACATGTCCTGTTTGTACAACATCAATAGTATCTGCAATAGCATAACCTGTTCCTGGGTTTATTAATGATGTAATTGAATTTATGATTCCATCTCCTAAATCAACACCATAACCTCCTAATACATCTCCAGTAGCTGTATTTGCTGGAATTGATGGATATAAATCTAATGGATTTCTACTCCATGTTAATGTATCTGCAGGTATATATAAATAACCTGGATCTTTAATTGTTACATCAGTAACTGTTGCGTCATTAACTGTCATTTCATATCTTTCACATACTGGAACTGGAGTAAAACTAACTGTCCATGGTAATCTTCCTGCTAATGATGCAAGATTTTCACATGTTGCTTGTATGTATCCTTCAAAATCTACATCACCATCACAACTTGTATCATTAACAGTTGCTGTAAATGATGTTGTACATGGTGCGCCTCCACCTGCACATGTAACTATAGTTGAACAGTCATATGGTGTACCACTTCCTTGTATTCTCCAACATACTCTGTGATCTCCAGCAAAATCTGCTATAAAATCTAAATCTATTGTTACTACTATTGATGCCATTTTTTAATTATTTTTATTGGTTTATGTTAATGTTATTACTCCATTTTGTACTACTGTTTTTCCACATGATTCATATGTAAATGTTATTGGAACATCAACTGGGAATATAATACCTGAATAAGAATATCCCATTTCAAATGAAACATCACTTTGATTAGCAGCAACAGTTATAGTATTTGATAATGGTGTCGTAAATATTGGCGCAAATGTAATATCAGTTGATGAAACCGTTATTACAATAGGATCTGCACAACTTATTCTATCAAATGTAAATTTTACACCATTTGGATCTAAATTTAAACGTATAATATTTGAATTTCCTGCAAGATCTCCTACATCCCATGTAGTTGGATCATTAAGTGAACTTGGTGATAACATATTAAATGTACCATTTGATGTTGTATCACATATTGCATTAAACAATGTTTGAATAACTGTTTCAACATCTGTACCTGGAGGAATTTCCCATGATTGACCCTCACATTCTAAAAGATCTCCACTATAACAAATACACTGAGAATCAAATATTTCTGAACATGGTGTAGGATCTGGACATACCGTAGGATCTGTTACATAATTAACAGGCAGAGTTAAAGGTGTATCTGAACATCCGCAAGGTTGACTTGATTTACATATTTTACAGCAAGTTGAGCTCATATCTTAATTTATTAAGGTGTTAATATTGCTATTGGATTAACTCCATTTTGTATTGGAGGATTACATGGGAAAGTTAAAGTACTTATTGGTGTCTTAGGACATGTAGTTATACTTCCTGCTCCATCTACAACTAATAATTCAAATTCATAATCTGTATTTGTAATTAATCCAGTAAAAGTTTTTGATTCAGTTGGAAAAATTGGTGCATTTATAGTTATTATTTGTACTGGTGATACTCCTCCTAAATAATAAAGTTGACCAACATAAGTATATCCAATATCAGGATTAAAATCAAATTGTATAGCTGTATCATATGCTTGTAATGTAACTGAAGGACATGATGCTGTTGAACTTAATGTAAATATTAATTCTCTTTCACATTGTGTATCTAAACTTCCATTATATAAACATGCTTCAGTAGTTACAGTTAAAGTCAATGTAGGATCAACAGCTGTTGTTGTTAAATCAACAGCAAATCCGATTGTAACTGCTGCTGTATCTATAATAGGTATTAATGTAGTTGTTGAATTACCATCACTATCAGAAATTGTTAATGTTGAACCACCTGCTGAACAATCTGCAAAACCAGTTAATCCAGTTGTACCATCTAAAAATACAGTTACAGTAGCTACTCCAGGACCTGTAGTTAATGTTGCTCTATAATTATATACTATTGCTGCACAACCTGTTACACAACAATTATCCATTACATATTTAAGTGCATCATATAAATCTTGTGCTACTAATGATAAATTTCCATATGATTCAGCTAAATTTGTAGGAGAAGAAATCCAATTAGGCATTGTTGGATATTGTCCAGGATTTGCTAATCTTGTATCTGTAGTAAATCCAGATGATTTAATTATATTAGTATAAATATCATTTGGATTACCTACTGCACCTTCTTCAGCTACATATCTATTTTCAATAACTTTTGTAGCATCAGGTAAAGGTAATGGTGTACCACTTGGATCTAATAAAGGATCTAATGTATATTCTAACTCAGCATCTGTAACCATTGTAGTTTGTAAGGTTACTATATCTGCTGCATTTGTTCCTACATCTGTTTGTAATGTTACTATTTGAGCTTGAATAGTTACTATATCTGCTAAAATATTACATATTTCATTTCCAATAGCAGTTGCATATTCAGGAAGAGTCATTGTAGTCACTAAGTCTCCAAATGCATTTGTATATTGAAAACAAGTTGCAATAGTCATTATACAACCATCAGGACAAGTTGTTCCTGATGTTCCTTGTTTTTCTACAACTTTAAGTTCCCCTTCAATAGTAGTTGTTTCTGCAATTTGATCACATAATCTATCTATTATTAATTGAATAAGTTCATGTATATTTTCAGGTGGTAATTGACCAGCTTGTAATAAACATGTAAAATCAAAAGGGGTAGTAGAGGTAGGTGCTAAACTTACTAAGTCAATAAGATCACACAGTTCTTGAGCTAATTTAGCAATGACATCACTTATTGTATCACCATGACATAATCCAATACAATCTAAATCAGGACCTTGCCATACTACACAATTTGAAGATACAGGATTACATCCGTGTTTTTTTGCTAAACTTGAATTTGTAGGTAATGCCATTTTTATCTAATTTTTTTGAGACATAGTCTCTATATATAATATACTAAATTTTATTCATATTAACAAGCTCCCATTTCTGTTATACTTAAATCTGTAACCAGTAAAGGTGCAATTGGTGCTACTGTTCCTTCTTGTGCACACATATACATTTTATCTACACCATCAGGTCCACAAGAACCTACTATATTTGTTAATGTTTTCATTTTTAAAGTTCCTTCATAATCATACCATTCAATTATTCCTGTTGTATCTGTAGTAATTAAACTTACACAATAGTATTTCATATTAATTGTTTGTACAGCATCACAACATTCTTCAATATATGTAACAGTTATAGGATTATCTAATGAAACTATAGAATTAGGTCTTGCACATTTTTCATATACAATATCTGGATCTAAAGAAAATTCAATAGTTGCTCCAAAACAATCTACATATTGAACTTGAGAAACAAATCCTGGAGTTCCTGTAATAGAATAATTATTACATAATAATGCACATGCATCAGGATCATTCATTTCTCCTAATTCTAATAATTGATGTTTTATATCAATTTTATCTAAATCAAATTCACAACATGTTTCAATACCATATCTCATTCTCTTAAATAGTGCATATACAGAATCTGCAAATTTTGATTTTATTTTTATTACAGTTTTAGGATCACAATTTCTTACAGAAAATCCTGGTTCACCTAATCTTGGTGTAACTTCACATGTTTCTGGTGGATCGGGTGGTGCTGGTGGTTCTGTTATTATAATTTGTAATGTAACATTACAATCTGGAATACCAGTATCTGTAATTATTACAGTATAAATACCTGGTTCTAAACCTGTTAAAGACTGTACATTAGTTGCAAAAAAACCTGAAGGACCACTCCATAATATATATAATGGATTTTGAGCACCTGTAACTGTTAATGTTATAGTCCCATCAGAACCTCCATTTATTGTAACATTAGTAAAAGTTGCTGTTGCATCTAATGTGCAAATTATTTTTTCACATGTTGTTTCAACTATTGGATAAGAATCTGGTAATATTACTGGAACTGAAGTTTGTCCACTACATAAACTATCTACATCTTCTGCACAATTTGGTTGAGTAATTCCATCAATAGTAAAATTAATCTTTCCTTGATCATTCATATATTGATATGAAGCTGTTCCAGTTGAACCAGTTTTTTGAATTACTAATATAAATGATTCACCTTGTGCATATTGTATTCTATAACTTGTACCAGAAATAGATGGATTATTAGCAGGATCATTGGGAAATGCAACTAAAGGACATTCAATACCTAAACTTGTAAAATAACTATTTAAAAAATCAGGTATATTTCCATAACTATTTTCAGTTGTAGCACATGCTACAGATGCACATGTTAATCCAGTACATTCTAATGGATCTAATGTAACATCTGTCATTATAACTGATGGTTGTGCACCAGGTGGTATATATGATACACCATTATATATAAATGTAGTTATTTTATATTCAACAGACCATGGTGCAGCTAATCCACATAAAGTAGAAATATCATCTGGTGTACAATAAACTGTTTCTCTAATTCTTATAGGTTTATATGCACATGTAGTATCTCCATTTATCCAAATCCATTGATTTTGATATGGAGTAAAATCAAATCCTGTATGAGCACATATAGTATCACAAGTATCTGATGTTGAATTTTCACAAGCTATTAATCTCCAACATTCAGAAATAGGAGGAGGAGGTAAACATTGATCACACTCATCATATATATCAATTGTATCTGTTGAATCAACTAAAATTAAATTTGAAGGAGGTATAGGACCAGTATATAAATCAATTGACCAACATATAGTATCATCAATATCTACATTATCAGAAATTGTAATAACATTAGTACTACCAGGACCCCAAATATCAAATAACATTTGAATTTGATCTCCTTGGACTACAATACTTCCATATTGTCCTAAACAATCTGTTAATTCATAAAATGCTGGATCTTCACCTGTCCATACAGCATATAATAATGTATCAGGAATAATATCTCCATGACCAAACATTCCACCACCTGCTGGTAATGGTCCTAAACTAACAACTGGATTTGATCCAGATTGTGTTGTAACTAATAATGATCTATCACTTGTAAAATAACCAGTATTATGTGTATAAAAATGTCCACCATATATTACATATGATGGATCTGCTAATGTTTTAGTCCATGTTGCACCTATATCTGTTGAACTATGGATTGGATTAGAGATTTTACCTGTAACCCATAAATTATCTGAAATATCTTTATATGTATCATACCATGTTAAATGATATCCTCTTCTTAAATTATTTAATACACATATAAATGTTGTACCACCATCAGTAGATTTTGTTGTTATATCTTCAGCTTGTACAACTATAGTATTTTGATCTTCTGATATATAAATACCACCAGGTTCTCCAACTTGAGTACTTACTGTATAATCATTTTGTAAAGGATTATTAGAATTTAATTTAGTCCAAGATACACCTCCATCAATTGTTTTATATACATATGTTCCAGATGATACTTGAAAAACATCTTCTATTGCTGCAATAACACCAAAATCTGGACCTCCATTTGGATCTTTACGCATATGTATACATGATACCCATTCATATCCTGTAGCATTTACAGGATTACTAAATCCATCTCTTATTACATTAAATGATAAACCGCCATCTATAGATTTAAATATATAACCTAATTGACTTATTATATAAATAGTTAATGAATCAACATAAAATACTTCAAAATGATTTCTACATAATGCTGCATCTGTATTACAAATAGTAACCCAATCTCCTCCTGGAAAAAACCATGAATTTCCTGCATCATGTGACATAAATATTGCTGAATATCCTGAACCTATAGAAACAAATCTATCTTCTTGAGCTCTTCCTGCAATTGTACATACTTTACTTGAATCCAAAGGATCTGTCATTACATCAACTAAATTGATGCCATTCATCCAATATGGATTAACAAGAGCAGGACCTTCACCGCTTGCTGGTAGTAAAGGATTAATTTGACCATACATGGATGTTAAACTTACATCAGTCCATGTGTTTGGATCATGATTAGTCATTCTCCATACAGTTCCTTTATTTCCTACAGTATAAGTTCTTTGAGTGGACATTTATTTTTTTTGAGTTGCTTTAACTTTTAATATTCTACCTGATTTTGTTATTTTAGAAACTGCATTACTATTATTATTTATAGTATTTACACAACTTGTACATCCTCTTTTTCCTGTTTTTGATGTTCTTAATTTACATGAACATCCTAAATTTTTTTTACAATTTGGGCATTGTGCCATAACTTTATTGGTTTTAAATAGTTACTAAATACACACTGTACAATCCATTTTATCTAGTCTTTTCTTTGCATATTCATACAAATCCATTCCTGCAGATGGATTGTGACAAAATTCTACTTTTGCTTTTGCTGCGTCCAAAAGCATTCTTATTAATCTTAATTCTTGTAATTTATCTTGAACTTCTTGTAAAGGATTACAAGCAGCTACATCTAATTCACATAATAACTCATTATATTTTATTAAAGCATTTGTTATTCTTAAATGATTATATTCTACATAAACATACTCATTAGGAGCTACACTATATTTAATAACATATACACCATCTGGTAATGTATTAAATGTTGTTCCACATAAACTTGTTTGCAATGCTAAATCACATGCTGTTAAGTTTAATGCAAATCCTGAAGTAACATCTATTGATACTGCTTCTGAAAATCCAGGAGGTAATATATCTAATTGGGTACATTCAAGTGGAAGAATACATCCTTCTGCATCTGTAGCGTATACACTTGTATCTTCAACTCTTAAAATGCAATCATTTAATACAGTTGGAATATTTAAACTTAAAGTATGTTTTGCCATAATATAAAATAAAAAAAAGGGAGAGGAGAAAACTTCTCACTCTCCCTGAGTCATCTGTATTAATTACTATTAAATGTCAATAATTGGTAATGAATCACAACATCCATAAACCTCTGCTGTTTCAGCAACTGATTCGTTACCTGCATCTCTTACCCATTGAACCAAATCTGTTGCAAATGTAGAAACAGTTATTTCGCCTCCATGTTCTGCACATTCTTCTCCAGATAATACTACTCTAATTAAGTATTGATCATTATCAAATACTCCAGTAGGATTATTAAATCTTGGAACACTATGTAAGATATATACACTTGTATATAATGCGGCTCTAGGAACTGCGGCAATAATGTCATCTCCAAGAGTAATTTCTCTTACTCTCATATCATTACTTGCAACAAAGTTTTGCTCATATGATTGAGAAAGAATAAAGTCTCTAAGAACTTGTTCACCTGTACCTTGTACTTGAACTGCTGTTCTAACTGCAGGAGCTGGAAGTCCACCACCATTTGCAGGAGGAGTAATACCATCATGAAGACATACACCTTCAAATTGACAAGGATCACCTGTTTCATCAACCATAGAAACTTGACCAATTAATGGTTCAATTTCATATTTGTCAGTTGTTTCAAATGTACAGTTATCAAATGTAGTTTCAATAGCTGTAGGTTCAATAATAAGACCATAGCAACAATCTTCATCTATTTCAAGAGTACTTAAAACAACAACATCGTCATAAGTTAAACCAGGAGTAGAAAGACCTAAACTGGCAACAAATGCTGTACCTTCAGCATTAATTGCACCATCTGTAAAATAAGGTGCATCTGGTAAATAAAGTGTTGATTCACCATCACAAATTTCAGTTAATCCAATATTGATCATTCTTTGATCCCATTGTTCATATAAACCAAAGAAAGTTGGAGTAGATATAATATCATTAATCCATCCTTGCATAACAACACCTGGACTAACAGGTGTAGTTGGGTCATCATCAGGACAACAACCTGTATATGCAGAAGCTACATAATACATATTGTGATTAAGATACCTTAATGCTGGAGAACCTTTAAGATCAATTCTTAAATAATAAGTCTCATCACATTCAAATGTTCTACAACATTCAGATTCTTCTGGTGAAACAGTAGGATCATATTCTCCAACAGCAATAAGATTAGTTTGTGCTTGACAACAATTTACTTCATAAATTGCATTAACATACTTTGGATTTATCATTTTTGATTTGGAAGTGGTTTGATATCCACCATGAAAAGGTCCAATTTTATCTTGAGATAAAATTGATGTCATCGCTAACATAATATTGGATCCATCACCATCAGTAAGCAAAGTATACTCTGATTCATATGTTTGTGGATTAATTACTGCAGTTACACCTGCTCCTACAGCAGGATCAGCAAGTAAGGCAGCGGTTAATACACCATCAGGTACCTCATCAGGTGTTGTGCCAATTGATAAAAACGTTTTTTGAAACGCATGATTAAAATAAGCCATTTTTTCTAATTTTTAAAATTTATAAATATATACTATAATATAGTAATTTTTTTCTTAATTGCAAAACAATTAATTACTTCTTTCAGCTGATTGAGTTGATCTTTGTGTTTGTAATGTAGATTCAATATCTCCAGCTAATATAGATACTGTCTCATCAATTAATAATTCAACAATATCATCTTTAAATTCAGATTCAACATTTACAGGACTAATAGTTAATGTATATGGATCAGAACAATTTTCAATTTGTATATTTATTGGTTTTCTATAATACGTAAATCTTGCTTTATCCAATTCAAATTCATTATTTGTAAATATTCTAATTTTATTATCTATTAATGTTGAAAAAGTTTCTCCCCATTCAAAACTAGGTTTTTTATTTATGTCCCTTAAAAGTTGAGCTCTGTTATCTTCTTCAGCTAAATATACAATCATTTGTCTTGGATCTTCACAACATTCATTTGTTGCATAAACATCAATTCTTTTATATTCAAGAAAATTATCAGGAATATCTAAAAAAGATTCATAAAATAAATCTTGTACAATAATATTTAAAGGAGTATCAATTAAAAGTTTTTGTAAATCATCAATTCTTCTTACAGAACCTTCATCACCATCTTGAAAAATATTACTACCACGTATTTGTCTACGTGCCCACTCAATTTGAGCTTTATTAAAAGCTTCAACAATTTGCCAGCATTCTACATTATCATAGTCTAAACTGTCAAGTTTGTTTATTCTTTCTTTAACTTTTAATTGTAATGTTGTGTTATTCATTATTTCAATTTATCAGGCATCCCAGGAACAGTTTTGCTTTTAGAAGGTTGTTGTGATAATAACCCTTTATTTTTAGCTTCTGCTTCTCCTATACCTGAAACATCCATTGAACTTTTAGGTCTTTGTGACATAATTCTACCTTTTGCATAATCCATGCATTTTGCAATATATCCACTTAAATCTTTACTTTTTTTATCCCATTTACTAGTTGCCATAATTTTAATTTTTAAATTTTAAAAAGTCCTTTTTTGTTTGGTTTAGATTTTTTATTTTTTTTATATTTTATTTTTTTTGGTTTATCAGATTTTCCTAAACCTTCCCATGACCCACCTTTTTTAAATCTAACTGGTGCAGGCCATAATGGTTCTTTAAGTATAGTCGTATTTCCTGTTGGTTCTTTAACAACTTTTGGTTGAACAGGAACTACATCACCCATCATTCCAGGATCACGTCTTTCAAGAGAATTAAAATATGCTATTAAATCATTATTAGCAGCATCTCTATTCTTTGTATATTCTGCAACTCCATAAGGATTTGCTTTTACTTCTGATTTTTTTCTTCCTTGATATTTTTTTAATTTTCTTGCCATGATTTTATTTTTTTAAATATCATTTTTTTTTCCTTTTACTTTTTCT
>Ga0098047_10000584_pt1 | contig 14664 bp, 28 predicted proteins | sample 12_taG_FD_92585 | JGI IMG/M metagenome (GOLD analysis project Ga0098047, IMG submission 92585) | Marine viral communities from the Subarctic Pacific Ocean - 12_ETSP_OMZ_AT15267 metaG | ecosystem: Environmental > Aquatic > Marine > Oceanic | place: Subarctic Pacific Ocean | collected 2015-01-16 | reverse complement strand
TTGAACCCGTACCACGAGCTGTATTCATACGAGTTCAGGAACATACGCATGGTGCCGCAATGCTTACACGTTCCCTTGCTCTCTTTCCCTGATGGAGAGTCGATCATCCAGTGGTGCACACATTCTCCTGTTACCATCCGTGTTGCACTCCCTTGTTCATGGTCACGACGACGTTGCTCTCTTGAGACGCTTGAGATGCTAACTGTTCGACGACCAGCTGCACTTCACGTAGGAAGTCAGCCGCACCGTCACCCTCTGCGAACACGTACAGTTTCACTTGCTCAGTCATTGCTCACCTCAACGTCCGCACCCTCAGCGAACTGCATCGCCTTGGCTTGCTCGACCGTGACTGGCGGGTACTGCCACACTGACCCATCACGTGAGAACCACGCGACCTGAGCAACGTACTGGAACATCTCGAACACCTCGTTACCTGTGTTCATAGGGATGATCTCGTAGTACGACTCGGGGTGTTCGCCTTGGTAGCTGTTCGGGTCATCGGGTCGCATGTGCACCACGATTGCACGCTCAGTCTCGGGCATGGGCACGCTCGCCTTGTGTCCTGCAATCTCAGCGAACTCAGCGTGTCGATATGCGCACATTTGTAGCGCAGTCTCAGGGAACACACCACGTCCGGTCTTGAAGTCACCGAGTGTCAACCCGGGGCCAAGCGCAGGGATACGAGCGATGAAGTCCAAGCTGCCAGCGTAACCCGCAGTCGGGTTGAACACGGTCAACTCAGTCGCCTCCCACTCAGGCTCCCACTCTCGCTCGAACTCACGGAAGCGAGCGATGATCTGCTTCACGTTCTCGTTTGCGCCAGAGAGAGTGGTATCCCAGTCCACGTGTGAACCCTCGGCTTCTGTGAGGATGTACTTCTCGATCAGGTCGTGCGCCTTGCTGCCATCACGTCCCGCTGTGTCACGGGTACGGTTGGAAGCGTTGCGTATCTGATCGTAGCCCGTGACTTGCATGTCCGTGTCATCACTCGCAATGAGTGAGGCGAGCGACGTGTAGAAGTGCTTCGACTTGTACGTCTCGTCCTCGTATGAGAAGTCCTCGAACAAGGCCAGCTCTTGCCCGTGTCCAAGGCGTGCTGTTTGCAGCGGAGTCACGAGTTGCTGCATCACATACTTAGCAGCCTCGTTACCTGCCCACTGAGTGAGCGCCTTCTTGGGTATGCCATCATTGAGTATGGTCGTGACCGACCAATACCGCTGCCCATCTGCGTCAAAGTAGTAGCGTCCACTGTTCTTCGTGGTCACGCGTTTAGCTGGTGCCATCGTCATCACTCTCCTGTGTTCCTGATTGTATATCACGCTCTGACTTGAGCATGAGTGTGTAGTGTGCGAGGTTGCGCTTGAGTACTGCCCTCTCCGCATCGATCACACTACGCAAGCGAGAGAGTTCCTCGATCTCTCGTCCGTTGGCTATGTACTCGCCTTGCTTCTGTTCGAGCGTCGCTTGTGCTGCCTCGATACGTGACTCGAGTGCCGCGATTAGCGGGTCGCCGTCGGGCTGTACTTCGAGCACCGCACCACCACGTAGGAGCATGCCATCACCCATCCGAGCCACCGCTTGCTTAGGCGCAGTCGACGCCCACAGATCGTCGAACCACGCACCGATCTCGTCGCTAGCATGACGCTTGAACCATCCCGACTCACGATCAGGTGGCGCAGCAATACGTTTCTTCCACACTCTCACTGACGTGTCGTGCACTTCGAGTACATCTCGAATGTCCGCGACTGACGTGTCATCATGCAGTTCACCAAGCATGAACACCACCTCGTCGACAGAAATTATGCGTCGTGTAGGTTTAGTGATCGTGATTGGTGCAGCTGCGTTGATCTCGCGTCCACGGTTAGTTTCTTCGCTGATCTCACGTGCTTTCTGTGAGCGTACGTCTTCGCCTATGACTGCGACACCTACTTTTGAGCGTTGCGCCACGGGTACTACGTTGTCGATCTCTTCCCATCTGATCTTGAGCGTCTTGCCTTGGTATGACTCACGGTAGTACAGGTACGTACCGTCTGTTTCCCAGAAGATCGCGGTTATCATGCCGATCGACTTGGCATGTCCTTTACCCTCTTTCACGTAGATAGACACTCGTTTACCTCGAGCGTATGCCTTCGTGGTTTTGCCCTTTGTAGCTCTCTTCATCGTTCTCTCCCAGCTACTCACATATGTGGGGCAGGTACGACTCGCACGTACCTTGTGGTGGAGACAGGCACGACGCCCATAAGCCACTGTGCTCTACTCGTACTGAAGAAAGTCTAGTACGGCACATGTATGCACACCCCATGTGAGATTAGTTTTCTAGTAGTTCAATCCAGTTGCTCTCGATAGCCGCGCCTGTCGGGAAGAGATTCTCTTCCTCGAGTTCAGCGAGTCCACGTAGCAGCTCGTCCCCTTCTTCCTGTGTATTGAGTAGCACACGCATCTTGATCTCAAACACTCGTGTCATCCTGATACCCCTGCGAACTTGGTGATGTTGGCGTATGCCAAGTCCATCGTCTTCGCTCGTACACCACCGAACAGGACTGAGTGCTGTGCGTTCGGGCCATTGCGGAAGTTCGCAACCTCGGTCACTGAGTTCCACACACCTAGTGCAGTACCGTGAATCGATGGTCGACCCGTGGCGTACGCATCGTACAAGTCCACCGTCGTGCTACGTAGCAGTTCGGTGCGTTCTTTCTGTCGCTCCCACGTCTCAGCTAGGCGACCGACACCACCTTGTGATGCGAGCAATCGCTTGACCTGATCTTTGGTCATCGACTCGGATGCGACTGCGTTACTTGCCATCGCTACCCCTCGTGGTGGGCGTGGCTCAGGGTATGCTGATCGTATCAGTTCGACAGCCTCACCTTGCGACACGTTTGTCGCACCCAACTGAGTGTCACGCTTGATGTCCGTGTCAAGCACACGCTCAAGTCCGGTGAGCATCTGAACTGCGTTGCTCGTTGCCTCTTCGACGTCGCCCTTGTGTGCGATCTTGAAGCTAACTGCTGCGCTGTTGAGTGCCATCATGTGAGTATTGGCACATACGATACACACCTTGCTGAGTCCGAGGTTCACACCCTTGCTCCCGTTGTGTCCGGTGGATGCGAACAGGTAGTGCTTGTTCTTCTCGTCGTTGATCTCGTACTCACCTGCATCGAAGCAGAAGAATGCGGTCTTGCCCTCGTCGATCACGCCCACTGTCTCGACCGGATACACGTCGTTCACTGGCTGCAACAGACGTGCGAGGTCACGGTTTTGTAGTGACGTGTACTCTTCCGTGACCGCACCGAAGTACCGCCACTCATCGTCTGCTGGTAGTGGCTCACGCATCAGCCCGAAAGCCGATGTGTTCTCGACACGGGTGATGCGTCCCTCGTCATCACGTATGACGGCTACCATCTCCCACTTCTCCACGTCGTAGTCAGCTCCCGCGTTGCTCACGGCTGTTGCGAGGTCGACGTTTGCGGTGTCGGGTTTCCAACCCATGTCCCACCACGGGACTTTGTGTGCTGATGCGAACATCTGCCCAAGTATTGCGTCGGTCATGTTACTTGTCTCCGTACAGGTTGTTGATTGCGTCTGCGTCAGACGTCTTGCTCGTGCTCTTGCGAACCTTGGCCTTGCTCTTTGCCTTGGCCTTACGTGCCGGTGCTTTAGCCTTGGGTGGATTCGGCATGTTGTCGTGTACGATCTCGGTGATCGTCGCCTTGGACTCATGTGGTGCGATCTTCGCACCTGCTTGAGCATCAGTCACCATCTCGATCACGTTCGCACCGGACAGTCCCTTGAGCATACCCTTGGCGGTGCGGAACTTCTCGAGTAGCTCGGCGTCTGGCTCGGCTCCCTCTTCCCCGTATATGCGGGGGAGAAGCTGCTTCCAGCTGTGATTCGGTACGTCTGCTGTCGGGATGCCAAGCACATACGCTGCTGCGTAGCGTCGGTAGAACTTGTCTTTCGGTGTGCTCTTACGTGTTATCGTTGTCATCGTTGCTCTCCTTGCGGGTTCACCGCATCTACATGTCCAGTTGTCGCGTCAATCAGGACGTATCGCTCTCGCAGGTATGCCATCATCTGCATTGCGAGAGCATCGTCATCAGTACGTAAGGTGTGCGACACAACCTCAACGTAACCAGCAAATCCTTGCCACTCAGTCGTCACGTGCCGGTCAACGTAGAAGATCGCTGGTCTATCTTCCTCGTCCACCCCACGTACCAGTGCTAGTGCTGCGGCCTTCGCAGCGTTGGAGATTTTTGTTGCCATTGGCTTATCCTCCCTCTCTCCACTCTCTCTTCTCCCTTTCAGGGAGAGAGAGTGGAGATAGGGTGTTACTCCGCTGCTTCGAGTTCCGTGTCCGTGTCCACATCAGGCATAGGTGAGCCACCGCATATCAGCTCTCGCTTGTATACCATGACCGCTTCTTGCGCTGGTACTCTCTCGGTCACGTGATCGACGATCCTCTGTCCATCGTTATCGAGCACGTCAACGAACGTGCACTCATCACCTCCGAAGTACATCCATATGCTGAAGTAGAGTTCTTCGTTGTCACGTGCTTGCATGGAATAGTCACGTGACCCTGAAACGGTGTCGTCTTTGAACCTAACCGACCTGAACCCGTGCTTACGCCACCACCTGAGTATCTTGGTAGCTTCATCACCGCTGTCCACACGATACGAGATGTAGTTCGCGCCGTGGTACTGGCATTGATCTGGGTGCTCACGGTTGGACTGTGTGAACAGCACGTGGACACGCTCCATCGCGATCAAGTGTTCTGCTCGACCAATCAGGCTGTTGATTTCCCAACTTATATTCGGATGTACGTATGGGTTGTGTGTGCGAGCTGGTGCAGTACGTGGAATCCACGCCAGTTTTAGGTAGCTCATGTTATTTCTCCTGCGATTGAATCGCTCGTAATTTGTGTTCGATCTGCCCAACTGGGCAGTCGGTGCCACTCGGGTGTGTGTCTTGCATCACGTGACACACGGTGCAGAACATCTCGTACTCGGCTGGTGTTTCCAGCGTTGCCCGATACGTGAGCTGTGACTCATACATGGAGTCGCTCAACGTGTCGAGCATGTGTTCGATCGTGGTTGCGAGGTTCATGGCTATCCGTTCCACTCGACTTCGACGAACTCGCCTGAGCTTTCCTCGACCTCGATGTCGGTCAGTTCGCCGGTGTCATCTGGGTAATCGAGTTCGCTATCGCCTTCGCGATCGAGCCATTCTTCGACATCGTATTCACTGTTCAGGTTGTTGGCTGCTGCCACCTCAGCTGTGACCTCAGCGTCAAACCTCTTGGAGTAGGACACGTTGTACGACTTGGATTCTTTCTCGACCATGATGTTGAGCACGTCGGATAGTGTGTTCTTGCCGTCTTCGTTCTCAAGCCAGTACTCGAACACGCTTGAACCTGCTTCGTAGTCCGAAGCGTCCTCGCTGCTGAACTCGAACGTAGCCGTGAAGGGTACGTAGTCCCACTCGGCGGGCTTGAAAGGCACGGCGTCTTTTGCTTCGACCGCCTCAATCAACTTGTCACCGACATACGTGGCGGGCTTGGACTCAACTGCCTCCTGTGAAGGTACAGGCGGGGCTATCAGGCGCTTGGTGTAGAGTCCGTCTATTCCACCAGTGAATGTGATTTTGTAGTTAGTCATCGCGTCTCTCCGTTACTCTCGGGCATGTCAATGCCCGTGCTATCGAGCCAGTTGATTATCTCCATGTAGCGTGCTCTTGCCTTGCGTGCTAGCTCGTCACGCCCTGCCATTGCGAGCATCTGTACCTGTCCCTCCCAGAACAGTAGCTTGGTTCCACAGTTCTCACGCTCGCCACGTAATAGCGAGATCGTGCGTGTCTTCGTGTCTCCAGTCATTGCGTTGCCCCGTCCTCTCCCTCGGGTCGCATGTGGGTGAACGTACCAACCTCTTCACCCGAGTCGTTGTATGTCGTGCCATCCTCGTGGAAGAACACGTTGACTTGAGTGAACGCTTGTATGTCAGCGTTGCTTACGTGTGATCGGCGGGTCAGCTTACGAATCGCGGCACTCTGATCGGGGTCTGTCACCCGTCTGTACCTGCGTCCCCAGCCACCGTCCCACACCGTGTATCCAACTACGATCATCGAACTCTCCTATCGCTAGCCGATTATCAGTCGGCAATTTTGGGTTGCTACTACCCCACCCCATCTCTCTCTTCTCCCTTTCAGGGAGAGAGAGATGGGGCGGGGTGTTGGTTGGGATTTCTTTATGCGTCACGTGGCACGTTAGCGTCCCACACTTCGGTCATAAGTTGCTCCAACTCAGTCACACGTGGCACAACCTTGCCACTCTTGTCCATCATCATCGCACCACATAGGCACGACTTCCCGAAGTCACGTCCGATCAAGAACTGATGTGTCCCTCCTGTGCATGTGTTACTTGTCACGTGCCATGCTCCACTCTGGCTCAGGTTCGAGCCACTGGTCGTCGCCAATCGTCACGATCACGTAAGCGTGGCAATACATACACCTGATACGTAAGCAATTCTCGTACTCGTAATCAGCTTGCATCGCGTCAGCCTCGTGACCTTCCTCGTTCGTGCATGTGGGTGTGCTCATGTTAGTCACAACTCCCGTCGCCCTTGCAGTTGCACGTGTCAAAGCAGCCACGTGGTTGATCGCACTCGTCATCGTCGCACTCGATGTTCTGACATGGGCAGTCACGTCCGCACGTGCCACAGTTGCACTCGGTCATGTCTGTCTCGTCCGTAGGTGTAATCCACCCACCGTTCGCTAGGTTTTTTGTGTCGCTCATAGTTAGCACACCTTTCCGATCAGGTATATAACCCCGATCACGCTTATGACTTGCACGATCAACACGATCATGAGTCCTAGTTTGATGTCGTTCACGATGTCACCTCAGTCCAGTCTTCGATCGAGAACCACGACAGCGGGTACTCAGTCACGGGCAAGTCGTACTCCTGCAACGCGACCATCACGGTCGATGACTTGTCAACGTGCGTCACCTCACGTGTGTAGATCACGAGATACGTGACGCCAGCTTTGATCGTGTGATCGAGTGGCACGAGTTGTGCCTTTACCTGCTTGAGTTGCAGGTTTGTAGTCATGTCAGTCATGTGTGTCTCCTATTCAACCCAGCCCATGTATTCAGCGTCGTCCATCATGCTTGCGACACCATCGAGGTCGTCGCCCATCACGTCGTACAGCACAGCACTCGCTTCCGCACGTGTTAGCTTGCTACTTTGCTCGTGCTTACGTTCGTGGTTGCCAGCTTCGTGCTCCCCCCAGCACGAGTCAGTCGTACAAAGTGGCTTGTCCTTGCACGCTACGTTCGTGTCGCACCCGTAGTCCCAGTTGCCGAGACTCTTCGCGAGTATGCCGAGTTGCTTGCCACAGTCGTGACACGTGACGGGCTTGACCCCGTTGCACGATGGGCACTCACCCCTGCGTACTGATTCGATCACGGCGCGATCTTCGTCGTCACCTATGTATAGCTCGTACGGCTCGCTACACGTGGCGCAATATATGTCCATGTTTGTCTCCTACTTGCGTGTCCATGTTGCGTCCCACTCTGCGAAGTTAGCTCGTGCTTCCGAGTGGTACGTAAGTTTGCTGTCGATGATGTCCTCCTGCTCCCCACGTGCGAGCTGCACGTGTGCTTGTCGCCTGATCTGGCGCGTGTTCTCACGACGCTCTCGCTTCGTGATCTTCTCGAATCGCTCGTACTGCATACGCTTGTAGCTTCTGCTCATGCGTGCCTCCTAGTCCTCGTACTCTCGTGCAAGTTCCTGCGTATAACGCTGTCAACGATCACGATCTCGCCTGTTGATGTACGTATGAGGTCGAAACACCTCACGCATATTTCTGGCTTGCTCCTGTGTGTGAACACCGACTCCCACTTAGGTGTGAAGTGTCGTCCCAACCATGTGCATCTCATAGCTGCGCCTCCTTGTTGTAGTTGTGGTCACGCACGGACGTGTCCATCTTGATGCGCTTGATCGTGTCGAGTATCACCCTGCGTATCAAGTTGGTCATGCCCGTGTCACTCGCACGTATATCTGCGATCGTCTCACGCATGAATCTCGCCTCTTTCCACCGCTCCACGCTCGGGTAGCAGTTCACGACACGCTGCTCGTGTTGCAACCACAGCACGTCACCGCACGTGTCACACTCGACTCGCTTAGTGAACCCTGACTCGCAGTCACCGCACATGAAGTCCGCGCCACCCGACGTCCCGAGATTCATGCCGTGCACGCACGTCACGTTCCCGTAGTCGAGTTGCTCTTGGTCTGTCTCGCTCATGCGTCACCCGCTTCGTATCGTGCTTGGTTCTTGATCGACTCGTGTATCTCGTTCTCAACCCACTGACGTGCCATGCCCTTGCTCACGTCGAACGATTCAGCATCGCTCTTGTCGTACACGATCGACCATTGATCGACCACCACGCCCTCATCTGTCGTGAGTGTGAGTCTCATGCGAGCCTCCCATCTGCACGTCCGTATGTGCAGTCCTGCCAGTCCTGATAGCCACAGTCACACTCCTGCCAGTGATCGCCCAACGGACGCACCTCACCAACCATCTCGTCACGCACTCGCGTGATCGCCTCGCCTATTGCGTCTTGCATACTCATCTCCCATACCTGTTACGTGAGTAATCAACTCACGAGGACACGTGTGAACTCTCGCTCACACGTGCTGCTCGTGCTGTGATTTATGCACCACGTCCGATCATGAGTTCCCAACGTGGCGCACTCACGATGAGCGTTCCGTGTTGCCAGTTGATTTTCGTGATACCTGCGAACACGTACGTGCCACGCCTGCATTCTGGCTTCGTGATCGCAAGTCCGATCACACGCTTGATGCGCCACCAGTGTGAGAGTGTGTTCATCTTGTGTCTCCTATGTGTTACGTGAGTAATCAACCCACGGCACAACGCACATACATGACGCATGTACGTTGTACCCTGCTGTGATTAGTAATTTCCAATTCGTGCACGTAGGTCAGCTACGTGTCGTCGTAGTTGCGTGATCTCGTCTATGCGCCAGTCACCTGAGTCCATCAACGCACCTATGAGAGCGGGTTCGCTCTCGACCATCTCGATCACGTCCGCTGCGCGTCTCAACTCTTGCGTGATGTGCACGAGTTCGTCGGCGTATCTCAGTAGGCGACGTTCCTCGTGACGTTTGCGGTTGATTTTTCGGTAGTCCATGTTTGTCTCCCGTACCTATGTATGTATGTGCGTGTGCCAATCGACCCACGATGACACGCACGAGCCGAAGCTCGTACGTGCGCTCGTGACTTGATTAGCTCAGGAGCCAGTCGTAAGTGTCACGTTCGAGTATCGAATCGAGTTCAGCACTCGTGAGTGTCGTCATGTCTGCGAGCGTGTATGACTCCACATCGTCGATCTCGGCTTCCACGTGCATGTTCGTGCCGATCAGTGAGGCTAGCGTCGCACTCGCGGCGTAGCTCGCTGTGTTCTCGTACGCGTCGTTCTCGACGCTCTCGTATGTGTCGTATGACAGCATGTTTGTCTCCTGCACCTATGTGCATGTGACTCGTGTTCGTGGGGGAAACCCACGTGTGAGAACTCAACCGGAGTTGAACCCTCACACGTAAGTGTGTGACCGAAGCCACACACCCACGTGAGTGTTTAGCGACTCACTCGTACCGTCACGTGGACACGTGCGCCCCACTTGTGTGCGAGTTTGCCGATCTTGCTCGCCTGTATGAGTTCGGCAATCTCACTCACACCTGCATCACGATCACGTATTCGTGCCATCGCTGATCGAGTTGGCAACGCACGCAGCTTCGAGTCGGTGACTGTCGGGTCACTCGTGTCAGGCATACGTGCGGGATCGATTGCCACGCTCCCGAGTACCTGTGTGGCTTGACCACTCGCCACGTGGAACGGGAGTACCTCACCTGCGGGGTCGTGTACCTCGGGAAGTTTGGTCACTTCTTGCGCAGGTGACGTGAGTATCTCGGCGATCTCACTCGCGACTGTCTCGGCGATCTCCTGCGAGTGAGTGATCTCGGTCACTCCTGCGCTCCTACGTGCGAGTATCCGTTCCAAGATTGCTTGGTCGTTCATCGTGCTTCTCCTGCACCTCATGTGAGGTGCGCTATGTATGTGTACGTGGGAAGTACCCACGTGTGAGAGTCCAAACTTGCGCTTGAAGCCTCACACGTAGGTGGGTGACGTACGAGCCACCCACCCATGTGTGCCTAGACGCTGGCTACGAGCTTGCGAGCACGTATGTTCGCCTTGACCCAGCCAATCTCGTGCTCGCTCATGAGTGCGAGGGTGAGTTCGGCGAGTAGCGATTTGGCATCGTCCTGCTCCTGCGTAGGTGCAGGTGCAGGTGCGGTGGTGGCTTCGCAGCGTACGTGTGTGGCTTTGCCACGAGCGGTTCTGAACGCTCTCCCGCATACGTTGTGTGTGAATTTCTTCGCCATCGTGGTTCTCCTGTGTGCCCATGTATGTGCACCTGCCCAAGTGGGTGGGTGCCTGCCGGTCGGGGCTGACCGACACCGAAACCCTATCTCATCGACCTGCCGATCTCCCCCAGTGCGATCAGCTACGGGTGTTTTGCGTAGCAAAATCACGCGGGAAGCAGCGCGCCCTGCCCTGCGCGCGAGGCAGCACCCCCAAAATCACGTAAACGCTTGACCACTTCGGCGAAATCGGCTATCCGCGTCGACACGTAGGCGCGGTGATGAATCGCACGAGCCAGAACGGTCTGGGGAGGGTCAAATCCAACTCACCCTCACGTGCGCGTGCGTGCCAATGACGGCGCCGCCTGCGTCATTAGCCCCTGCGTACCTGCGTCATTACCCGCGCGCCGCCGTACGTGCGTAGGCGACCCGGGGGGTACACCTTGGGCGGCTATATTGTATATATATCGGCTCTGTCTCTAAGATGTTCAGGTAAAACATATCCTTATGATCTGTGAGTGATGATTGTGTTTATTCATATCATCATTCATTCATATGTCTGGCCTGTTTTGAGTGGAGCACTTTACGCTGCAAGTATTGAAGTGTTCGTTAGGCTCTCACCCCCCAAACCCCCCTCTCTCATGCGTGCGTGCGCAGGGGCGTACCTTTAATAGGTAGTCGCTAACAACTTCATCCCCTCGTATTAATTGGAGAGGGAGAAGTCCTGAACAGGTCTTAGGGTGAGAGCGTCACCCCACTGTTCGCAGGGTGCGTTACTCTTCTGGCTTGAACAGGACGTTGCGTCCCGGCCTTATCGCGTCTTCTTCAAGTAGTTCAGCGATACGGTCTTTGATACCAAATGACTCTTCTAAGGTGAGCACATACCCAAGATCAATCAGCGCCGTGATGGTGCTGTTTGCGAGATGGTGTGCTTCTTTGTTAGGGTCTTGTGAATCCATCAACAGACCTTATCAGGCGCGTACCAATGGCTGTCAAATCGCGTGTCCGAGGAAAAAATAAATGATAGAGATAATAGAGGGTGCATTGATAGCGGAAGGCTTTGAGAAGGCATTGATAGGTTTTGGGTATCAATTCAATAACCCTGTGGCTGTGTATAGCAAGGACAAGTGCTTACATGTGTTGATGGAACGGGATGGGATGAGTAGTGATGAGGCTTTAGAATACTTTGACTTTAATGTTGCAGGAGCATGGATGGGTGAAAGCACTCCCATATTTATAGAGGGAGAAGAATGAGTTGTGGTTGTTCCGTAATAGTCCGTAGTAGTCCGTAATAGTACGTAGTGGTACGCTATGGTGTATAGTGACACGCACAGGAACGGCCCCGTTGATGAATTGTGAATCCATACCTCGCTACATCCGGGGTCGTTTCGCGTAATTAGACGTTCAGGTCAGGAACGTATAAGCTAGTAGCGTTTCGGGATGGCCCCGTATGTACGTATACAAAGGATGAGCCTTTGAATCGCAAGTCTGTCTCTTTAACAGCCAGCGAGAACCTCAGAGTTTCAATAACTCGAGGAAACGCTGTACTCGTTCAGCTCACCGGAACAGGTTGGAGCGGAAGCGTAGACTTCAAGTCCTCACCAGATGGGAATACGTGGACAAACACGCCGTATAAACAGGTTCATACCGCGTCACCCACTACTACTGTGGCTCAGATCACCAGCGTTTCATCTGCCACTCAGTATCTCATCAACCCACCAGTCATTCAGTTCCGTATAGATGTAGTCGTCTCAGGCGGGACGCTAGATGTTGTATACAGAGAACTCAACATAGAGAACTAAGATGCCAACCTATTCAGGAAATACAGTCACAGTCGATTCTGCATCTGAGAATATCAATATATCTCTGAATCAAGGCAATGCCATTATCGTCTCAGTAGAGGCGGCTGCATTCTCAGGCACAGTGGACTTCCAAAGCACGATCGATGGTGAGACGTACACCAATCACCCGTACATTTCATATCATGCTGCCTCACCTACTAGATCAGTAGCACAACTCTCCAGCCCAACTACCTACGCAGCATATGTCATTCTCCCCCCAGTAACTCAGGCACGCATCGTAGTCACATACTCATCCGGTAGCCTTGAGGTCATCTGGCGCGAAGTGGATTACAAGACCTCTATTGCGGATGCGGATGCGGATACTACTTACACCGCAGGTGATGGACTTACGCTTACCAGTACAGATTTTGATTTAGATGCAGCTCTAACAACAGTTACTTCTATCCACGCCACTGATTTGATAATTGGTGAAGATGCTCAGACTGCTATTGATTTCGGAACAGTAAACGAGATTGACTTCAAGGCAGATAACGCAGTAAGGCTGACCCTTGATGCAGGGGCGTTATATCCATTCACTAACAATCAAATAGATTTAGGAACCGCTTCTCTTGAGTTCAAGGACGCTTTCTTTGATGGCACAGTTACTGCTGATGCCTTTGCAGGGCCACTTACAGGCAACGTCACAGGTGACGCAAGTGGGACAGCAGCCACCGTTACAGGAGGCACACAGGCAGCTATAACAACTCTTGCTAACGTAACCACAGTAGGCGAACTAACCAGTGGCTCTATCGCCTCTGGCTTCGGTGCAATCGACAACGGCTCCAACACAATCACGACCACGGGTGCTGTTGCTACTGGTGAGTTGACGGTTACAGGCGACGTAAACATCAATACAGATTTCTACGAAACCGACCTTAGTGTGTACGGAGCCGATATTGGCGAGGGTGACGCAACAGGTCAAATAGCTATCAAGGATAGTGCGGCGTTCGGGGCTAGCCCTAAAGCTGGAATCATATTTGTCAACGAACACACTTCTGGCTCTCAGGCGGTCATGGGCGGCATCGGTGTCCACAAGAACGACGGTGCTGATAGCAATTACGGCTCATATATGTCGTTCGCTACGAGGGCGCATGGAGCGGTTGCTGTTAGGGCTTTGACGCTTACGGAGAACCAGAACGTCGTAATAGAGGCGACTAAGAAGCTGTACCTCGATGGCTCAACAGGAGCGGTAGGCGACACCTACATCTACCAAGAGTCTGATGATGATTTGCACATTGTTGTGGGTGGGTCGGCGATGATTCAGATTGACCAAGATGCCGGTGGTTCTGGTAAAGCTGCAATAGGGTACGGTGTTGCTGTTGCACCATCAGGGCTGACTCACCACTTGTTCGGAGGGGATTTTACATCTGATGGAACGTCTAACGCTGCTCGTGGGGAGAGATTCCAAGTTGCCGTTACTGGCGCAAGCGGAGACACGGAGTACCTAGCACAGACGCAAATTCACGGCACGATTGCGACTCAGACCGCCACGGAGGATATCGGTGTAATCGCTGGTTTGTACGTGAACGAGCCAAATATCACGGACAATCTCACTGGTGATATAACGGTTGCTGCATCGCTCTACGTGTCGAACGCACCCACCGAAGGTGAAACCAACGCTGCTATCTACGTGGCGGGTGGGGATGTGATGCTCGCTTCGGGTGCGCTGACTATTATCCCAGCCACAGATGATGAAATGGGATTGAGAATCAGGTCAACTAATGCACTTACCGCTGGTGAGGAAATCGGACTTGAAATTCAGAACTACGGTATCCGTACATGGGGTATTGGCACAGATGGAGATACAAACTTCTTACATATCTGGGCTAGTGGTCTAGGCGCAACTCCAGTAGCTACATTCGGGACGGCTTCATTCCAACTTGAAGCTACTAACAAGCTGTACTTCGATGCCGCCGCAGGAGTGGGCGGCAACACCTATATCTACGAGGAGTCTGCTGATGACCTGCACATTGTTGTGGGTGGTACTGCGTACATTCAGATTGACCAAGACATGAACGGTATTGGATTCGGTGGTGCGCCATACGGATTCAGCCGAATTAGTAGCCGTGGGTCATTTACGAGTGATGGTTCTAGTTCTGTGGTTACTGGACACTATGTTGATGGGTCGCTTACGGGTGCTGCGGGAGACACCAGTTACTTGGTAGGGACAGTGTTCAGCAATGCGATGGTTACGCAAACTGCAACTGAGTCTATTGGCTGGATTTCTCAGGTGACTATTAACGAACCGGCAATCACTGACAACCTCACCGGCGATATTACGATTGCTACGTCGCTCTACGTGTCGAACGCACCAACCGAAGGCGTAACCAACGCTGCGATCTACGTGGCGGCTGGGGATGTGACGGTTGCTAGTGGCAACGCCACCGTGAGTGGTT
>Ga0098047_10000578_pt1 | contig 14717 bp, 24 predicted proteins | sample 12_taG_FD_92585 | JGI IMG/M metagenome (GOLD analysis project Ga0098047, IMG submission 92585) | Marine viral communities from the Subarctic Pacific Ocean - 12_ETSP_OMZ_AT15267 metaG | ecosystem: Environmental > Aquatic > Marine > Oceanic | place: Subarctic Pacific Ocean | collected 2015-01-16 | reverse complement strand
TGAAAATTTAGAAAATTATATAATTCCCTCGAAACCCCAAATTTGGAGGATAAGCATGAATTAATTGCATCGAGGTATTGTTCACAAAAGGCCCAGACGCGAAGCGTCTGGGCCTTTCTTAATATAACAGATTTAGGTGGGGGCCGCCCTGTCTATTTTTGTCTGCGATCCTGAATCATCCATTTGATCAACTCGTGGAACTCAGTCAGATTGATGACATCCTGCCTTGTCCAACAGTGGATCATATTGATCCGCTGATCGTGACTGGTAATCTTTCGCAAAGTGTTGATTCGTTGTTGAATTCGTTGATATTGTGGGTGTGATTTGGGGATCATCGTGCCATTCCCTTTGCCAGTTTTTCGAAGTATGCCATGATGTCCATGTTGAGAAAGTCGAGTTTGATAAGGCTAACCATAGCCATCTCTTGTGTTCGATCAGATTCGACTTTTAGTTGTTCGATGATACAACCCAAAGGAATATGGTTCCAGCCCCATATAGGCCCCTCAACATCAAAAGTGTGTTCGATGTCAATTCCTTTTTCTTCGATGAATGTATCAATCCACTTGTCAAACATTGAATAGCTCCTAAAGCGTGTATCTTTCCAACTCGTAGCTACGGAAAACCATTTTGTGACCATTCATGTCAGCATCAATCAATGCCGCACCTTGGTCGTCTCTGCGTACTCCGACAATGGACACAAAACATTTATACAAGGGAGAATATGCAGTCTTGTATTTGTCGAGATTTTCATGCGGGTATCGTCTTTGCATGTTCTTATTATAACAAATAAAAAAGATTTGTCAAGCCCTAAAGTAAAATAATATTATTAGAATGGGGCCGCCCTGTGCATAAAATGCACAGGGACAGAAATTTTAACGGTTCAGGTGATTCTTGACGACCTTGGCCATGTCTTTCCAGATTGCTCGCTTACTCGCCGGAACTGCCATATCAAGAGACATTTCACGACAGGTCTTACCAGCAGCTTTCAGGTCAGCAGGCGAAGCGTTGTCAATCGCCTGAACGAGAACATCGAAAGCTCGGTAATCAGTGCGGTCTGTGTAATCAAGTGTCATGCTTTGTTTCCTTTGATCTGAGTGACTTGTTATGCCTGTATTATACCAAATAAAAAACCTTTGTCAACCCCTTGACAAGAGAAAATAAGTATGTATAATATGGATATGAACAACAAACGATTCACTTCCCTTTTTAGAGGTCTTCCCCATGAAATACAACACAATGTTTGATGTGGCGTTTAGCGTCGAACATGACGAAGAAATTCCAGAAGACGTTTCGGCGGCGTTGTTGTTAGACGCCGCACAAAAGAGAATCGACTTCCTCCGCAATCATCCAGGCGAAGCTGCGGAAGCGTTCGGGGTTTGCGATACCTACTCCAATTAAGTCGGGCGACAAGCATGTAACAATTGTCCAAAGTGATAAAGACATTGATCTAAACGTCAATGGAATTGCTGGCTACAAGATAGAAAAAACAAACAACGCTGAGCAACGGAAAAAGTATGTTGCTGCTGTCGTGTCAGAATATGGTGGGAATCTTAAGCGTTTACATGATCTCGGGTTCAGAGGAATTACACAAGAGGACTTGAATAATGCAGGTAATTGAGGGATTTATCTACATGTGTGCCGTAATTTGCTGGCTAATAGAGAAGGCTTGTATCTTTTTCTCCCGCAAAAAATAAACAAAATAATAAGGGGGCCGCCCGGCCTTATTTGCCAAATTATTTTTATCTTTTAGGGTTGACATATCATCAGGACTTGTTATAATACTGACATCTTCAACCGAAAGGATCGCCATGACAGCCAACCACAACGATTTCCTCGATGACGCCGATCTCGACAACGCCGCTAACGAGCAGGAACTTGCCCGGACCTGCACGGATGACGAGCTTCGTGACGAAATGGCCGATGACGAAATTCCCGAGTGGGAATGCCGTGGATGTCGTCGCCCGGAAGTCGAATGCATCTGCGACACCTACGATGAGGCCGATCCCGGCGACATGGACGGCGATCACGAATCCGCTCTGGCTTCGGCTGGTTGGGGTTGTGACGAAGACTACGGTTGCTTCGATGGTGGTGGTGACGGGTTCTATGATTAACAGAATTACCGGGGGGCCGCCCCGCCTTTTTCGGCCAGAATATTCTTTGGCATAACACTTGACACGAGAAAATATCTTGATATAATACGAATATGGAAGCCAACCAAGAATATTACAAAGCGTTCAAAAAACTTGATCCGAGCGGAATGAAAACTGTGCCGGTCACAACTTCTGTGCTGTCTCAATTGCTGGACTCAAGTACCATGCGAACATATATCAAAGATTTGATCGCCAAAAGTGCTCAGGAACATTTGGAAAAGGATGAAGAAAAATGAAACAGGCAATTTTTCTAGTGACACATAATGGCTGCGATGGCAAGGCAAGAGAATCAATTGTGTTCGCATCTGTGGATGAACACGAACGTGAAGCATGGTTCGATGCAAGCCCAAATAAAAACTTCTACAGAAAAGTAGATCGAGTGATCGACTTGGAAGCAGCAGCGAAAGAGGCAAGGAAAAAGCTGAACGGTCTGGATATTCTTGCTTTGCGACATAACTCGGTGGAATTGGAGGACAAGGCTGTTCCAAAAATAACGAGGGTAGCATATTACGATGACTTTCATCACGCGGATGGATAGAAGCTACATAGACCTACCCCTATGGCATTGCCTAAAGTAGTAGGAGTCCCATATGACATACCCCATCCCCTAGGGCACCAAGCTGAGAGAATATAGTATCTATTCCTAGGAATCATTGGGGTCCCCAGACTGGGCTTCAACTAAACATATTTTACATCTATATAAAACTTTAACCGATATAGTAGTATCCTAAAACTTTGGAGTCTATTGTGATAAATACAAAGAAAGCATACCACGACAGATATAATGATATAACCAAGCCATTTGCCTACAAATACAAAACCCAATATTCTAATGAAACAGCAGAAGAAAAAGCAGAACGGATTAGAAGCTCACATAGAGAATCAAAGCGTAAACAGTACCAAAAAGCTCGCTCTTATGTGTGGCAATATAAAAACGCTCATCCTTGTGAAGAATGTGGCGAGGATCATCCTGCTTGTTTAATATTTCATCATAAAGACCCAGACACCAAAAACAAGGATGTTTGTAAGATTATTAAAAGTGGCATAAAGGCTACTAAGAGAGAAATTGCAAAATGTGCAGTGTTGTGTCAAAATTGTCATATGAAACTTCATTATAAAGAACAAGGTGAAGAAGATTCAAAATGGATACATGATTTTGAAGATTTACCAAAACCAGATAATAGAAAATAGGGGACCCTAAAATATTTCTGGGAATTTTTATGAAATATTCAAATCTTAAGTTTTTCGATAATAGAGTATGATTAAGCCAAGAAACGTAGATACTCTTGAAAAACTCGTCCAGCAGGTTTTGAGTGGAAACAATCCAAATGTACAATGGTATAACCCGTTACAGAATCAATTCAACGAATATGACAGGATTGACATGAACTTTTCTATGGGACATGCATTTCATATGTATCATATTCAGCATCCAGAGGATACAAGAGTCAAGGTAAGCGAAGATTCCATTATGACAGTATTGGGTTTTGAAGTTAATTTCGACTGGGGATGTCGTGACAAGGTTGTAATTAGTTGTGGGCGACCGCAGTATGGATATGTAGATATTCAATGGATTCCTGAACCTAATATAAGCAGGCAATATGTGAGATATTATAAAAATTAATATATGAAAGGACTTATGTCGATATAACAGGAAGAAGAAGTTATAAGTTACTATAATTATATAGTTATTTTCATGAAAGGAGTCGCTGGTTAAAGTTAGCATTTTCTCAGAGAGCAAGTCTTTTCTCTGAATTCCCCCATTGTAACTAACACTGTCTTCCTAAAGTGCTGACCAGCAGTGATAAATGACATGAAATCGGGAAATCTGGCTCACAAGGCTGGATTTCTCTTTAGACAAAGTTTCTGGAGGTGAATTATGAAACAGTTGTTTGCTTTGATGGTAGGATTAATGTTTGTAGCAGGATGCTCATTACATGCTGACCTTGATGGCAATTTAGCCAAAGATAAAGACGGCAAGGTCAGAGGTGGAACATCTGCACATCTTACAGGTGGTGTAGATGAAGTTGCTGAAGCTGGCGTAGGTGCTGGTCTTAGCAACGCAAAAGGTTTTAATATTAGAGCCAATGGCGATTTACTCGGTGTTGGTGCTGATGCAGACCTTGGTTTGGGCAAGGACGGCCTGAAAGCTGGCGTAGCAGGTAAGTTTGGTGATAAAAAACTGGGCGTTAAAAGCGGTTTGGGCCTTAAGGACGGTGCTCTTAACGTGAACCTGAAAGCTGGAGACTTATCTGACAAAAAATAACGATAAGTTAAAATAGATAAAGGATTTTATCTAGCTAAGCCCCAATGTATATAATGTAGATTGGGGCTTTTTGTTAGGTTGGTTTGTATACATTACCCAATATATTATGTTTTTAAGTAATAAGCTATAAGTTCTTATTGGTAAAGGGTTTACATTTATTACGGAGGTTATTATGGTAAGTATTCCAAAACTAGAGTATGAAGGTAGTGCTTCATTGGCAGTTGCTAATGAAATCAATGGTGGCATGGATTATACCACACCTTTATTAGCACAGGCTTCGGATGGTAGTTTTTTCATTCGCTGTAAAGGAAAAGATGAGAACGGAAAAAACAAAACAGGTTTGCATCATCTGTTTCAATGTGAGGCTCCAACCTTTCACAAAGAAAGAGAAAACTGGGAAAAAGTAGTTATTAAAAAACAGGCGTTTGATCCCACAGACGGCAGAACATCTAAAATCAAGAATTCAGTAGGAGATGAGTATGCCAAGGCAATGCTTAAGCTTAACCATTTTGATCTTGTCAAACTGGATGGTGAAAATTATTGGCTTTTGAGCCTTGAATGGTGGTATAATGTTTCCCCAAACGACTATCCACAGGTTATGTTTGCCAAAGAAGACTGGTCAGAATTTTTCGGCCCTTATGAAATAACAGGTATCAAAGCCAACGAAGTGGGTGAAACCATTATACAACTTCCTGATGGAAGACTTCTTCTTGGTGGCGGACCCAGACAAGGTAGAGCCGCCGCATCTCAGGGTCCCGGTTCTTTTGTGGCTCCTGATTTTGACTTAACACAGCCTATATACACCAAATTCCCATCAGGTGAAAAGAAAACATTCTGGACGCTGAATGACATGTTGGCATTTCCTAAACATGAAGGGACAAATGAAGACTTTTGGGAAAACCCGGACGGCACCAATAGAAGAGACTACGATTCTCTTAGAACAATGAATCAGCCAAGACCCCACCCAGATGTAGCTGAATGGATTGAAAAAGACCAGTGGTGGAGCGGAAGAAATGGCTGGAAACGTGTTAGTCAAACAACTACAGTAATTGATGTATTTTATATGGCTGAACAGAAGTTGTTTGGGCTTGTAACAGATCAATCAACCATTCCCTACTGGACTTATGAGAATGGTGGAAATGGAACACTGTTTCCCGATAGATGGAGAAACGAACAGGATGGAATCCGAACTCCTAATGCTACAGGACCGACAGCCTCTCCAATAGAACCCATTGTTGTATTCTATAAGGAAGAAGACTGGCTTGATCCAAACAATCTTGTTCCAGTACCAATCGGTGCGGTTGGTTTAACGCCTATGCAAATGAATCCGATACGACCAGATTATGATACTCCCCACATTCAGGCACAGTGGTCAGAACAAGATCAGGCTTTATATATAACACAGGGTCATATGATAGGCAAATATCCTTCACCAATTCTGTCCAAATTCAAGTTTACAGAGATGCATGAAGTTCCCGATCCTCCAATGCCTATGCCAACAACAGGTGATGAAGCGTGGCATGTCGATGGATGGGCTTATCCTCAAAAGAGCGTTCTTTATATTACAGAAATGAACTCTAATGATGATAACAAAACAATCGAAGTTGGTGAAGACGTTCGCATACAATATTGGTTCCTTAACACGGAAACCCTGTTGCTTGATGGCGAGCCAGTTGAACATAATCACGAGAAGATATACAGCGAGTACACTTTTAGAAACGTTCAGCATACTCAAACACATGTATTTACTGCAAGCAATCCAACTCATCAGAATGTAGAATTTGAGTTTGTTATTAAGGTTAAGGATGTTCCTGATCCTTCACCTAGTCCTAGTCCATCACCTAGTCCTAGTCCCTCTCCAAGTCCTGTTCCAAATCCACCAGTGATTGACAGTTTCTTGGTTGTGGCAGATAGTATGCCAATAATGGAAGGTGATGCATTTAGTCTTGTATGGACAACTACTGATGCTACAAGTGTAACCTTGAATGGTGCAAATATTGCAGTCGATGGAAACTTTGCTGATAGTAAAGCTGATGTTGGTTCATATGAATATGAGCTTATTGCCACTGGCGATGGTGGAGAAACTGTAAATAGTAAAGTAACAGTGCAAATTTTGCATAAGCCTGTATTGCCTGTAATAGAGAGTTTCACAAGTGACAAGCTTTCTGTTGACGAAGGTGAGAGTTTCACATTAACATGGGACACGACTGATGCCGACACAGTAACCTTGAATGGTGCTGCTGTTGCTGATTTGGATGGTAGTCTTGTGTTGACTCAGGGAGCAGCAGGAATGTTTGATTATGAACTTATTGCAGCCAATGGTGACGGTGCTGCTTCTGCTACATTAACAATAGAGGTACTTGAGGTGGTATTACCACCTGATCCAGAGAAGCCCAAGACATTGGCCCTGACCGGTGGTAAGTATCGTGTATTGGTTGATGGTACAGAGGTATCAAAGCACAGTCAATATAAGGAAGCCGTAGAGAAATCAGTTAACCAGATCGAGCGTGGTGCAGTCAATGTAACCATTGAAATGATCAAAGTGAGGGTTAACTGGAAATAATTTTCGGCGGCATTAGTTGCTTTTGATTTATTTTTGGCCCCAATCCGTTGGGGCCTTTTCTTTGACTACACCTCCAGAACGGCCATAGCTGTAGAGAAGCACGGAGAGAGGACCCTTATGCTATTTGCATGCTACGGGGAGTATGGATGATTGACAATATTAATATACCTCCCGATTTTTAATGGTTACGCGTCTGTATCCGTACAGGATGTTTATTCGTTACCTGTTTCTTACTCGCATACCGTAGCAGGCCGAACGGCCTGCGGAGGTATAACCTGTAAAGTGCCGAAAAATAAAAATCCGTGTGCCGAAAAATAAAAATTTACCAAGCAAGTGATAAAATTCTGCGGATGGCGTCTGACAGGCGACTGGATAGCACGGGGCGAAGTCAAAGTTAAGTTAAACTAAAGGATTAATCAAAAAATACCCCAATATATATTGGGGGTTTTTTAAATAGGAGAACAATATGAATTGCAACTTTCCCACAATTATTATGACAATCAGCGGACCCGGAACTTTGGGAGGATATTCTCAATCAGACGGTCCAGTAGAACTATGTCCTACGGCTTACAGAAAAGGAAATGACAGTAGCACCACTATCTCTCCAGATACAAGTGAGAGATGGGACTGGTATAACGGAGGTGCGATGGTAGTATTATATGCTGGTGTTTCCACTCAACAATCTTGGGGACATATTAGATCAGATGGAAATGGAGATTTTAGACTTGGCTCTTTTGATCCAACGGTCAGTGGCTCTTTGCAGGATAGGCTTTTTACGGTTTATGATCTTGGCAATGGAACGACTGTTACGCTCGAACGTGGAAGTGGATTTGGAAACGATCCTGATCCAGAACAGTGCCCAAGTATTAATGTTAAAGAAAGATGGTTTATCTATAACGAAAATGGTACGCTTCAGCCCGGAACTCATAACAACCAGTCAAACGCTGTAGAAAGATTAATGAATGAACTGACCCAGAACGGTAATGAAGGCTGGACTGCGAAAGGTAAAGTTTCTATAGAAAAGAACTAATACTGCAATATTTGCAGTCAAGCTATTTCAACATGAACTACCCAAGGACTAAAGATCCTTGGGTTTCGTGATTCGTCGGCTCGCCTAACGGCAACGCCTCCTCACGTTTTTGTTTTGATTCCGACTGCATTCCACAACCAGAATTGTAAATCATTAATCCCTGCTCCAATATGTTTTTTGAAGCATTGAGGTCTCTGTCTAGCTTAGTTTCACAAGCGGGACAAACCCATTCCCTATCTTTCAATGTCAAATCCTGATTAACAAACTTACACTTGTTACAGGTTTTGCTAGAAGGAAAGAACTTATCTATTTGAATTAGATTTCGTTCATTCCATTCTGATTTGTATTTCAACTGTCTTAGAAATTCACTCCAAGAACAATCTGAAATACTTTTAGCTAGGTTATGGTTTTTCATCATATTTGCAACAGATAAGTCCTCTACACAGATCGTTTGATTGTCACGAACTATTTGAGTTGTTATATTATGAATATGATTTAGCCTACTGTTTGTTATTTTCTCATGCACTGTGGCAACTTTTATTCTTTGTCTATTTCTACTATTTGAACCTTTTTGTTTTTTACTTAGCTGCCTTTGTTCATAAGAAAGTTTTTTAGCATACTTTTTAGTAGTTTTTATGTTCTCATAGGTTTTACCGTCAGAACATATTGCTAAATCTTTAATACCTAAATCCACTCCAACCTTATTTTTGTTTTTCTTGTAAGGTTTATGTACTGTTTCACAGGTAATGGAAACAAAATATTTACCTGATGGAGTTTTAGAAATAGTGGAAAAAAGGATTGTTCCTTCAAGTGGTCTATCTTCTTTAACTTTGATAGGTTTTTTAAATTTAGGAATGTTTAGTTGTCCATCTTCATACTTAGTTGATTGAGGAATACGAAATGATTGTTTGTCCTTTTTTGATTTGAATCTTGGGAATTTACCTTGTTTTGAAAAGAATCGGTTGTATGCTACTTCTAAATCTCTTAGTGATGCCTGTACGGATTGAGAGTTGGTTTCTTTAAGCCAACTATATTCTTCTTGTTTTTTGAGTTGAGTTAGTGAAGAAGCGTTATCATAATAGTTTAAAGAAGTGTTGTTTTTAAGATAGGCATTTTTGCGTTCATTAAGAAAATAGTTCCATACAAATCTTTTAGAACCGAAGTGTTTTGCCAACAGGATTTCTTGTTCTTTAGTCGGATATATTCGGTATTTAAATGATTTCTTAATTTTCATGTGTTATTTATTCTAGATTAATTTACAAAATCCTTCTTAAATTTGTAAAAATATTTTGTGGAAGGAATAAGGAGATATTTTGTGGAAGGAATTTAAAAGGAGACAATATGAAAATTAAAAGGAGACAATATGAAAATCGTAACGTCATCAAATGGTAAAAAGAAAATTAAAATTTCGAAAAGTGAATGGCAAAATATTGGAAGGAAAGTAGGATGGATAAAAATTGCCCAGACTAGCAAGGTTATCCAACGACCAGATGGGAAAATAGTATTATTAAACGATGGACTTATTCAACATATTAGCTCACATATGCAACAAGGAGAAGGTTCAGTTTTTGCATCAATGCCTGATTTAGAATCAATAGCAACTCAAGCCCCGATACAAGGAGATGGAGGACTATATCCATTTAGTGCTAGCGGATATAATTTAGTATTGCCAATTACAGAAGCTAAAAGCCTTCCCGATGCTCAAGAAGATACGGTTGGAAAAGATGAACGTGGACAAAAAATCACAGTCCCTAGAATAACTACTTCTGCTCCACTTAGTCAATTTGCAACTAATCAAGCCTCAATCGTTATTAGAAAAACTCCAATCGAATATGTCCCAGAAAACTTAAAAACAAATCAAAATATAGTCGCAGCCGCACAAAACGGTAATTTGTTTAGCATTCTTACGGCTTTTCCAGGAGACCCTAATGTACCCCCTGCTAGTCAATGGAACGGTCAATTTGCAATAATTGTCGCTTCTGCTCAACAGCAACCTGCTCAACAGCAACCTGCTCAACAGCAACCTGCTCAACAGCAACCTGCTCAACAGCAAGTTTAACTTATTTCGTAAATTGTCATTTCTATAGCACATTAATAGTATATAGATTATCTTCTCCTATCTTAAAAAAAGATTTACAAAACCTTTCTTTTTTTGCAGGAATATTCCATTTTGTTTTCGAATAATATATTAGTACTTGAAAACATTAGGAAATCCTGTATAATATGAGTCAGAAATACCATACGAAAAGTCATTGCAAATATATGATCAAACTACACATAATTTTTGTAACAAAGTACCGCAAACTTATCTTAACGGGAGAAGTAGATGATGACATGAAACAAATCATCTACGAAATCAGTCAAATGGAAGATAGTTTGTTCTCAATTGAAAGCATGGAAACCGACAAAGATCATGTTCATATGCTAGTTGACATTGATCCTAACGTAAGTGCTACATCAATAGTTAGTAGAGTTAAGCAAATGTCAACAAATAGAATATGGAAGAAGCATTCTGAAGCATTGAAGAAAAGTTATTGGAAAGAGAACACATTTTGGAGTGATGGGTATTTTGTTTGTAGTACTGGTAATGCGAATATGGAAACTATCAAAAAATACATAGAAGAGCAGGGATAAGTAGACCGCTTACATCCCCGACACTGAAGATATCGGGGTTTTACGCTTTCCAAATAAACACATGGTTAATAGAAAGACCCCTTAGAGAATCTAAACTGTTTACAGAAGCAAGATGCAGACTGCTCTTGCTGATATCAAAAGGTGATTTTAGAATTGATATTAATTGTTTATTGTGTGTAATTATTGCTGCATTTGTAATATTTCTGTCAACTATTGTTTTCATCATGGCCAATGAGTGACCGGCCTGTCTTGCCGTTTTCATTTTGATTCTACCATATTCAGCAAAGCTGCCGCCATTAAGTTGTCCCTCTTCTGAGAGGTCCAAGAGTGCATTTAATGCATAATACATTTTGGATAAGCTGGAGTTATTAAAAAACTCTTTATTAGTCATATGATATTATAGCTTTATTCATTGATCATGTTTAGAACAGCGAAGTAATGGTGATTAAGAAGGGCACCATTCTGTTCAATAACACGTTCTGAGTTCTCTGCAAAGAGAGTAAGCGTTGCTCTGATCTGATCAAGGGCTTCTTTCATTCTTTTGGCTTTTAATCCATACTCTTTTGAAGAAAAGACCCATTTAATTGTTTCATCAACAAGATTCCTTAGAACGCCCTTGTCTTTTATTTGGCCTTTATCGTACAGGTTTTTTTGTTCTGCTAGCTGATCCTTTAGTGTCCTGTACCGGGTCACATTTGCTCTAAAAGTGTTAATAGAAGAATTATATTGCTCCTGTGAGTACGCTCCCATGCTCTGCCAAGCCGCTGCATCCAGCCAAGGTTGTTTGTTTTGAGCAGTCTTTTTCATATCTGGGAAATATGAAGCTTCCACCTGTAATTCTTCAATCAGTTGTTCAATATCGTTGTTTCCGTCTCCGTCCTGATCTTCAGCAGCAACAAGGTCTGCTTCCATCTCTTTTATATCAGGATCGTTTTTGGAGTTATTGATGTCTAACTGCTGATTCAATTGATCCATATCAAGGGACTTGTCATCAGGCTGACCCTGTTGCTGTGTGTATGGAGATGAATTGAAGTCATTGGTAAAGTTACCAATGTCTGACATCTCCTGTCCAAAATCTAAATATGCTTGTTTATACCAATTCATTTGTTTAGGTATCCCATAAACTCTTGTCTGTTCTTAGGATATTCATTATTAATTACAACATTGGTGACAAAAGAACCTTGTACATTGCCGTTCTGTTGCCCCAATTCGGACAAGACTCTAATCTGCGTCGGAGAAGGTGTGTTATATTTAGTATTAATGTATAAGCTTTGATTAGAAGTGATTATCCTTATATATCCAAGATTAAACAGAAAATCGTATATGTCGTCAATATCTTTTTCTGTTGCACCATGTTTGGATTTGGCTATCTCCATTCCTGAAGTATTGTGTTGTTGGACAGGAATTAGATTGCCGTCTGGTTCCATCCAATATCCATAAGGACCTGCAATTTTGATTCTGTACCAGTTCATTTAATACCTGTTAATGATGGAGTCTTCTCCAAAACGCCTTAATAATGATCTTTCTGCTACGCTGGGAATGGGATTTTCTCTGTTCCTGTAATCCCAGTGACGCACAGATATTTGAGTATACTGTCCGGGGCATTTGTCTGCTCTTCCGTTAAGTATTGGTACATAGTCATCTGGCATCTGCCTAAGCCACTGATCATGATCAATTTCTTCGTCTGCATCTTCTACAAGAAGACTTCCATTCCAAAACCATATGAACTCCTGACATTCCGCTTCATTGTCTCCGTCGTAAAGATGATGGCCAATGTTAAAATATGTCTCAGGCATCCTGTTATATTGTGCAATAATATATCTATACCAATTCATTTACCTGTCCTTCGTCAATATATACACTGACCCTGAAGCCTTCTTCCTGTTCTATTTCTCTTGCTGTTAGCTCTGCGTATCGCTTGGATACTTCCATATTGAAGTTAAAGAAGTCTTTGGCACTCTCAATGGGTCCCCACTTGGAAACTGAAACAGGATGCTGTTCCGTTGGCTCCCAAATTGGATATTTACCAATAAAGTAGCGTTCGTTTCCTTCCACTCCTCCTCTCTCAAGGTAGACTTTTGCCTGCTGTTGTGCCTTCTTATACCAATTCATTTATTTCATTCCTGATAAAAACATTTCTGCACCGGGACCAAACTTTCTTTCCAGTTGTCTTTCCAGAATTGAGGGAACTTTTGCGTTTATTTCACCCCAATCCTCTGGTACAATTGACACCTTTGCCCGCTCATTGCACTTTTCCGCCCTGCCTCTGAAGTCATAATTATATCCATATTTACGACTATGACTGGTTCCGGGGTCTTCTTCTGTTATCTCTGTAACAAGAAGTCCTTTTTCTTGACTCCACACCCATATATATTCTGTGCAGCTATAATCGTCTTGCCATCCTTTATTATAAGAATGATGACCGACTTCAAAAATATCGTTTAAAGGTTGGAATTGAGCTATTTTGATTCGATACCAGTTCATTAATATTCACGTATCTCCAACGATGGCCCAAACTTGTTTACAAGTGATCTGGTTACAATAGATGGTACCCTTGGCAATCTCAGTGATTTTATGGAAGCCTTGGGATTCTCTCCCGAACATTGCTCCACTCTACCATAGAACTTGACAAGATCAAGTGTATTCAATTCATCAAAGGTATCACCGTGTGATACTTTTGGATTCTCTTCAGGGACCTGAACCACTTTCAACATCCCGTCCCATATCCACATGTATTCTTCACATTGCTTCATTTCGCCTCGACCAAAGGCTCTTTCGTAGGCCCCATGACCTACGCTAAAGTAGTTATCAGGAACTTGTGCGATGATGTGTCTATACCAGTTCATATTTTATCTTTGCTCTGATTGTCTTTTTGCGAATTCCCACCCTTGGTCCCATGCTTCTTTTTGTTTCATCTGTAATAAGTCAAATTCTGAGGAAGGCTCACTAGGCGGAAACACTGGATGAAACATATTATCATCAAGGGTCAATCCGTGTTCGTAAGATTCTATACCCTTGTTATATGCTCTTATTAGTTTTCTATATTCATCCGGGTCCGTTCTTGCTTGTTTGTACCAGTTCATATTATCTCCTTATGGGGTTAACCATAGGTGCTGCTCCACTCCACTGTGCAAATCTGTTTCTTCCTTTTCTGCCCCAGCCTTCGTCGGCGGCACCACGGTCAGGCTCGTAGCCTTCGTAGCCTTTATTTAGATTTGGCGTTGCTTCAAGTCTTCCATTATTAAAAGCCTTATAAAGATCAGTTCCCTTTGGATAAGGATTTGGGTCCTGCGTTGTAGCTCCAAGATTGTAAGCAACCTGAGTCTCATTTTGTGGACTGTCGTATTGTGATTGTCTATACCAATTCATTTGTTTCTCTCTATTAGTTGTGTATTGTAAAATCAGGGGCAGTATCGGCAATCTCTTTCAAATGCCTCATAGCCAGCATGCTCATAAACGATGTATGGGTTTGATTCCTGTGCATCTGGTGACTGATGATAGTCATCTGGTTGAGTGTGTGAGAACTCGTCATACTGTGCTTGTTTATACCAATTCATTAATTAACTCACCTATAAAGGTTTCTATATTGTTTTATATTACTTTAAAACAGCCAGTTACCCTTTTTTATGTGGAGCCGATACTAAATTATGTTCTATTATATTTTCGTCCCAATGGTTCTGTTATTTTCAGGAGTAATGGCCTTTTTCATGAATAGAGTCAGGGACGAGCCTGATAGCATCATAAATCATGTTATTTTATTAATAGTAGCATCAATGCCATATTTGTATATGGTTGGTCGTTTTTCTAAAAATCTGGCCTTTGATTCAATGCTTTTCTATCTGCTTTGGCTCGTTGGTTTCTGGGCAGTTATGCTCTTCACACCGGCAGCAGACAAACTAAACGGTATGCAAATGCTGGGAATAGGAATCAGCGTCATGGGTCTTGCAATGTTTAAGGTATTCAGTTCATGATAAAAAAGGTAGTTAACTATATCCATCCCCCCTTCTTCTCTCCTATTCACACTCCGGGCAAATGGGAACCAAAGGAACCTGAAGACGCAGACTACATCTTTGA
>Ga0098047_10000577_pt1 | contig 14741 bp, 7 predicted proteins | sample 12_taG_FD_92585 | JGI IMG/M metagenome (GOLD analysis project Ga0098047, IMG submission 92585) | Marine viral communities from the Subarctic Pacific Ocean - 12_ETSP_OMZ_AT15267 metaG | ecosystem: Environmental > Aquatic > Marine > Oceanic | place: Subarctic Pacific Ocean | collected 2015-01-16 | reverse complement strand
GCGATTCTGGTAGCTGCTATCAAGATGAGACAGAAGGAGGAGACAAGCATTACTCCCCTTCAGCAGGACCTTGATAGAATAACTCTTCGAATAGAGGATGCGTCTCGGGACAGAGATGCCTCTGAGCCTACAGGGATCACTGATGAGAGTGCTGGCGTTATGCCATACTACCGCTGGATGTTCTGATGGCTCTGAGACGGTACGAGAGAATCCATGCTGCTGACCCAGATCTCAATAGGGTTCAGCAGAGGCTTCAGGATGCCCTGCTTCCTGTCATGGATGCCTCAATCATTGATGGGCTACTGATAACGGACCAAGACCTTGTGTCCGGAACAACATCAATTATCTCACACAAGCTCGGTCGTCCCATTAGGGGATGGATCGTAGTCGGTAAAAATGCAGCTCAGCATGTTTACGACGTTCAATCCTCGAATGAGAATCCAGAGAAGTTTCTTTACCTCACCGCTGGTGGAACAGTCACTGTGGATTTGTGGGTGTTCTGATGGCTCTCGACAAGAAACTAGTAAGCATTCCATTTGCTGCCGGTGCCGACACCAAGACTTCAGATATTGTGATGGAGCCCGGCCAACTGGAGGTTCTCGAGAACGCTGTCTTTGAGAAGACTGGTAGGATTGAGAAGCGTAAAGGATGCTCAACTGTAACATGGAGCAGGTCTGCGGCTGATGTTCCAGCAGGAAGCTATGCCTACAGGGATAACCTCGTAATAGAGGGGGACGATTCTCTAATCTCCCTTGTTGGCTCAGATAACGATACTGTTGTTCTTCAGTCCGGCAGAAGCAAGTTTATCGAATCTGAGATTTTTCATGCAACAAAGGGTGATGGCCACCATCAGCAAAACGCATCAATCGCAATTAGCCATAGTGGCGATTATATCGCCATTGCCTGGACCCAGGCATACTTCAACTACACGACTTACAATGTGAACTATGAGTATCGGGTATCTGTTTTAGATGCTGTTACTCACACAATCGTTAATTCGGATAAAGTAATCTTTTTCGACGACAGGGCCGATAAGGTTCATCCGGGGAAGATTAAAGTTGTAGCCCATGCCCAAAGCGATGCGGCTGATGATAACTTTGCAGCCTACTATGAGACTGTTGATGGCAGTGGAAATATTACGCTTAAGAAAACGATTTTCAAGCATTCTGATTTCACCCTAACTGGCACAAGTGTCATCGTAATTGCAGATTCATCGACCTACAGGCAGACGGCTGCCGAGGCTAGCTTCGATGTTGTTGAGCATAAGATATCGGTAGCCGCTGATTACAGGAAAGTCCATATTGTCTTCACTGAGTACAATGGTGGCCATTCAGCTAGATACTATCTTGATACCAATGGGACATTATCAGAAACTCAGGATTACGCTCAATCTGGAGCAATGACCCAACTTGTAGCTTATCGATCAGACGCGGGTGGAACCGCTCGATTTTATTTCGCCTTTGCAGTTGGAACAGAACTCTATATTCAACAACAGCAAGAAGCTGCCTCGGGTACAGATCAATACTTAGCCACCCACAGTGTGGGTAGTGGTTTGACCGCTATCGAGAGTGGGGGGTTCTGTGACTCTGAGGACGGAACTAAGGTCGAATATTTCACAACAGTTGGAACTAGCTCCGCAACATTTCAGTCAAAAGCTTCCCGCTATCAAATAACGCCAAACGGTACAGGCATCGTTACATATAGCGCGCCTATGCGGCTTAATTCATGGATGCCTCTTGGGCCATTGAGGACATCAGACTCTCTTCAGTTTTTCATGTGCCATGAGAATAGAAATACTGACGATAATGATACATTTCTTCATACCCCAGTTGCATGGGTTGATTCGGCAGACACCCCACTGTGGATCCTTGGTGGATTTTATAGGAGTGTAGTTGGATCAACTTTCCGGCAGGAGCTTATCCGATCTCATGTGAATGGCGTTTCTACGAGATTCGTTAGTGATGGTACGCATTCCTATTCAGCCCTGCCTCGAACAACAAATATCCAGACATTTGCAGATGGCTCTGGCGGTGTAACAACCGCAATAAATAGCTCTTGCCATCTAATTAAAATCACCAACGTAAAACCGACATATGAGACGCCCAGGACACAGCTTGGTGGGCAGATGTTTTTTGCACCGGGCTGCATCAAGGCAACAAGCGGTGACAGGGTTCATGAAGCTGGATTCTTTTATAAGCCGAGCATTAAGGTTGTTGAGACAGCAGCGGGAAGCCTTACTTCTACGGGGGTATATAAATACAAAGCCGTTTGGGAGTGGGAGGATTCCTATGGAAATCTTCACAGATCGGAGCCGTCAGACGTTGAAAGCTTGACGCTTACGAGTTCAAACACAGGGGTTACGATTACATCAGATTGCTTATCAGCCACCGGGAAGGGCAATGTTAGGCTTGTTGTTTATCGAACTCAAAATGGTGGCGCAATTTACAACAAGGTTGCAACACTGAGCAGTCTAGCCATGGGGACCGTCAGCCTGACCCCAACAATATCTCACGTAGATAAGCTCTCCGATGCGAATGCTGCTACTGGTGCATTCCTTTATACGGAGGGTGGGGAGCTCGCCAATGTTGCCCCGCCTGCTTCTCGATATGTTGAATCTCATCGAAACAGAATTTTTGCTATAACCGAAGATAATCGTATTTGGTTCAGCAAAGAGTATGAAAATAAGATTGGCATCGGCTTCAGTGAAGAGTTTCAAATTCCGATGGATGGTCTTGACCATGACAAGCCAACAGCCCTCTGCAGCTCAGGGGCGGAACTCTATATCTTCAGAGAGAACTCTACATGGGTCATCAGTGGTGAGGGTCCTTCAAAGACCGGCATCGGAGAGTTCTATAAGCCGCGTCAGGTGAGTGCCAATATTGGTGCCCTAAAAGGTAGCACAACGTTTTACAGCGATAGTGGTATTTACTTCCAGAATACTCGAGGAATCTTCAGTATCGGGCAAGATGGGATTCAGTATGTTGGGGCACCGGTTGAAGACCTCGTGGGTGATAGCAGGGTAATAGCTATTCGACACCACCAGAAGACAGAGACCATTAGGTTTGCGCTTTCAGACAAAGTCCTCGCCTATAATTATCGCTACAACACCTGGTCTAACTACACATACAGCCTGTCTGAAGATGAAGTAATCGTTGGCATGGAATGTCTCAATGACATTATTCAGATTGTTACCAATCAGGATAATATCCTAAAAGAGGATTCTAGCTACAAGGTTGGCGCCAACTACATTGTTCTCAAGATGAGAACAGGCTGGATATCATTTAATGAGATTCAGGGCTTTGGTAGGGCTTACCGCTTTGCGCTTCTGGGTGAGAGCCGGGACAAGCATGTCCTGACTGTGAAAGTCTATTACGACTATGACGATAGCGCCTCAGACGAATATACCTTCACTACCAGCGAAGCCGCTGATGCCGTTCTCCAGTTTAGGGCTCATCTATCTAAGCAGAAGTGCCAGGCTGTGAAGTTCGAGATTTACGATGCAGACAATAGCGCCTCCACCGGTGACGGGTTTGCCATTGACCAGATTACGATTGAGGTTGGAACGAAGAAGGGTATCTTCCGAACTACCGATACCAAGACGATAGGAGAAACCTGATGCCAATGAACTGGAATATCTGGGGCGGAAACACTGGTAGCAACTTCACTCTCCCTGATGACATGATAGACCTGGATCCCGATGATGAGGAGGACCTTCTCGCGACTGCTGCCGGGGCCACGACTAGCCCTACTCCGGATCCAGTGATCGATGAGGAGGATAGGACGGATCTTGAGCCTATCACTGAGACGGCTAGTGGAACGGGGGATGCCACAGAGCCAGATCCGACAGTCCCGCCAGCCCCTGAGCCGAGTGATGTTCCAACAGGCGCAGTTGCTGGAGATACCGAGATGTATCAGCAGCAACAGCCAGCAGAAACGAATTTGAGTGACGCATGGACATACGAGCAGACGTGGATAGATCCATTCATCAAGCAGAACCTGATGCAGAGAGATCCTGTTCAGCTCCAGTCGACAATGGCGGACATTGCAGCAGGCCAGATGAGCCCAGTCATCCAGCAGCAGCGTGAGCGCGCTATACAGTCAGCACTTGCAACAGCAGCTAGCGCAAGGGGTATGCCCACATCCGCAACGCAGCGCATGATGACTCAGCAGATGTCGGAAGCAGACCGGTCAGCAATGGAGGCAGCTGCACAGCAACAACTCCAGGCAGGCCAAATGGTCGACCAGATGGCTCAGGCAGATGCTCAGATTAATGCGCAGCTCGAGCAACAACGGGATACGATGTTAGACTCTCTTGTTGGCAGGGGCGTGGATAGAAACGTTGCCTTGGCCCAGGTCAATGCAGAGATGGCGCGACTCAAGAAGCAGCTAGAGAAAGAATACTGGGCTGGAAAAATGGGCGCAGGGACGGAGGTTCTCAAGCAAGCTTACGAGCAGAAAGACTTCCTTGAGGGTGGCGTTGAATCTGTTGCCGAGATTGCGCCTATTCTCAACATGCTCTTTGGTGCCCCAACTCCAGGAGGATATGATCTGCCACAGACTCAGATACTTTCAGACTATACTGATGACCCTCAAGGCATCTTTACTCAGACAACAACCGGGGGAACTTCCGGCATGGATGAGATGGTCTGGAACCATGAAACCCAGTCATGGGAGATGCAGCCAGGTCAACCTGGCGTCCCTCAGAGCCTAGGGGTTCAGGACTTTGCAGGTCAGCAGATTGAAGTATGGAGAACCTGGAATCCAGACAAGATGATTTACGAATACAGCTTCACCCCTCCCGGCTACTACGATCAACCGTCCGGTTCTTCGGGGGGCGAGTGGGGCGGAGAGGGAGGCAGCGCCAACGAAGGTGCCGGTGGTGGTGGCGGTGGCACCTCTGGCGGTGGTGCTCAGCCTGGTAGCGGCGGGAGTGGGCATCCCGATTAATTTCAATCTGACGAAGACTGGTACGGCTAAGAGGTGAGTGATGGCATTTTGGGATGATGATGAAGAAGAAAAAAAGCCTATCCCAACTGGTATATGGGGGAGTCCTGACTTTGGTAAGGACCAGTATTTTGGGGACCGAAATAGACACTTTCGCGGTAGTCCCCTTGGAATGGGAAAAAGGGTGCTGTCGAGCATGGCCCCACAGGTTCGTTCGTCCGTTGTACCAACTGTCAGAGTAGGAGAACCAACAAGCCGCTCTATGATGCGTCCGTCCATGACCCCTGTGCCGAAGAAAAGCATGGCGCCACCAGTTCGTTCGCCTGTGATGATGGGGGAGACAAGCCGCTCTATGAGAAGTTTGCCCGCTGGGAACCGGATGAATCAGTTCTTTGAAGAGCGAGCGATGAATCCGGCTCCGGCTCTTCGCCAATCCAAGGAAACTCTTGCGGAAATGATGAGAAAGAAGCGAGAGCAGCGGACCAGAGACAAAGAGTCTATGGCTGAATATTTAAATGTTGGTGCAAACCTTGGAATGGGCTTTGTGAATGCAAAGACAAACAAGGAGCGCGAAGCTGTTGCCCAGCAAGCTGCCATGTATGGGGCAACAAAGGCCCTGGAATTTGGCGCAAATAAGATGTTCGATTACTTCAATCCAGAAGATGCTGAAGCTGGCGTAAAGGCTGTAGCGGCTGACCATACGGCAGGGCTCTTGAAGCAAGCCTCTCAGACTGTCGGTGATCCTGCTGTAATGGACGGTGCGCAGGAAATGGCATCAAGCGCTCTTGATACTATGGGAGATGCCTCGGGAGATGTGCCAATTGTAGGCGCCGCTATTCATGCAGGCCAATCCTTAGCCAGCGGTCAGGGTCCAATAGAAACCGTTGCCGATGTGGGTGCCCAGGCACTTGGTGGCTACGGTGGTGCTGCCCTAGGTGCAATGATGGGACCGGCGGCACCCATAGCAGCGCCAGTTCTTGCTATGCTTGGGTCCAAGGCCGCAGGGAAGGGGATGGATGAGTTCCAGGACATTACCGGCCTAGGTGGGAAGAAAATGAAGCCAGCCATGAGGCCAAGTGCGATCCAGGACCCTGCCCAGTATGGTGGCGTCTCTAGGTACCTTTTCGTTTAGGAGTAGATGATGCCAGAAGATCCAGAAGATACCGACAAGACATCTTTCATAGATGATATTTTCTCTGGTTACGGAGAGTCTTTTCTAGGCAAGCCAAGATTCCCTATTACTGATTCCGAGGGAAAAGAAATCAAGGGTGGAAAAACTGAGCCGCATTACCCGCCTTTTGAGCTTGGCCCAGCAGCGTGGCCTCAAGCTAGACGAGACCGGAGGCTTGCCCATCGACGTCAGAGATCGATGTCTGGTGAAGATCCGGATGTTATCAGGCAACTACTTGCTCAGATTGATGCTGACGCTTCTGCTGATGCTGCATCGATTGCTGCCATCAAAGAGCGGCAGACTGGTAAGAGTTACCCCGGACGTGAAGATCCTTCTGCGCTGATGAGTGTTGCTGGGACTGAAGCTCCCGGTGAACAGGTTGTACCTCAAGAATGGCTCAAGGAGCGCGGTGCTGAATATCAAGCCAGTTCCGGAGAGAGAGCAACTGCTGATGCTATAGCGGGGACCAAGGCCAGGGCCCTTGATGAGCAGGATGTGTATGAACGAGAGATCCAGCGAATGCTTGGCCTCCCCTTGGGGCCAACGCCTGGGGACATAGAGAAGACCTACCGGAGTGTTTATGGCGTAGGTTCAGACATTAGCATTATCGGAAAGAGCATTGAGGATCTTCAAGCCGAGAAGGTAAAGCTAGAAGATCAAGACGCCCAAATCATTCAGGCAGCTCAGGGTGAGAAGTTTGCGCTCGATGCCCTTACGGAGAATGAGGAGATTCTCAAGAGTCAGATCTCGATGGATCTGAGCGATGACTTCCGAGACAACTACAAGAGAAGCAAAGAGGCAACTGCCTCTGTTGATGCCTGGGTTAAGTCTGCTCGAGACAGATATGAGAATGAAGATCCAATCAGCGCATTTCGCATGTTTGATTGGTTCAAGAAGGAAAAGAACGAGCAGACTGGAGAATGGGAAGACAGCTTCCAGTGGTCAGGCTTTGCCACCACAATCGCATCCATTGCGGCAATCGCAGGCAATGTTGGGCTGAACATGGCAACCAAGGGCCAGGTTCCAATCTTCATGGCTGGCATGCTGATGAAGGCAATGGATGCCGACCTCGATGCCCAGAAAGCCCAGGCAAGAAAAGAAGGCCAATACGGAGAGCTCTTAAATACTCTGATCACGGCACTTGGAAACGAACATGATGGCCTCGTGAAGTACAGAGAGATCCAGTTTGAAAATGCTGAGCTCTACTTCAAGCAAATGAAGAGAGAGGTTCAAAGTTCTGATGTGTCCAAGGCCCGAGTGCTGGCTGCATTGGAAGTACATACCGGCAAGAAGAAGCTCGAAGCACAGATGCAACTCGCAGCGTCGCAGAAGCAACGTGCACTGGATACAGCCAAGGTTGAAGTTGATCGATTAAATCGCCAAGGTGCCGCTGCCAACAGGATGACTGTTAATCAGATGCAGCGACTCAACTCCCTGAATGCTGCCGCAGCTGTTGCAAAGAAGAATAAAGACGCTGAAACTCCTGGCAACTGGAAGATGACAACACCAGAGAAAAATGCACTCAGAGCCTCTGGCGATTATCTGAACAGTATTCAGGATATACAGAAAGAGATTAAGGCGTTCCTGAAGCACCACGGTGGAAAGGTGCCGAATGGCATACAGCAATTTATTCGAACTGATGTTGCAGGGGCACTCGGTCGCGTTGGTCCGGATAGTGCCGCCCAAGCAGTGTGGACAGCCTTCAACACCAAGTTTGTCTCGTTTGCCCAATCGATTGCGCGGTCAAAGGATACCGGTAACCTTTCCAAGCAAGAGCAAGAGTGGTGGTTTGAGCTTGGCCCTAACCCGGAGAAGCAGCCAATCAATATTGTTCTCGCAAAGCTGGCCAACCTGGAGCGTTCAGGTCGAATCCATGCATTGAACATGTGGAGCATTGCCAACAATGAGACAAAGAATCAGTTCCGAGAAACATTCTCTCGGGGATTTGGTCTCGAAAGCCCTTGGTTGATGGAGTCTCTCGTGCAGGAGCATCGCAAGTCCCTGCAAGCGGGTGGTCCTGTATTCACCGGCATGACTCTCGAGGGTTATCCCAATGAAACAATGGCTGCAATTGAGGCCGCTCTTGGTCAACCAGTAGCTCAGAAGCTCCAGCTAGAGCCAATCCAGGGTACAGATCTGAGCCTGAGATCAAGGGTTCCAGGGGCAGCTCTTCCGATTGTCCCAACCAAGGAAATCCAGATCTTGGATAAGTTCCGTCCAAAGAAGCGAGAGGGCGAGAAGCTCAGCATTCCGGGTGAGTATGTTTATCTCCCGACCGCAGAGGGGAGCGAGGTTCGGTTACCTCCTGATATGGGCAACGCTGTTGCAGGTCTCCAGTCCCACATAGCGAATGCTACAGGTGGGAAGGTTATAATTATGCCTACTGGCGACTTGTCTGGAACAAGAACTCCAGAGGAATTTGCAGAGCTCCAGAGAGAGTTCGAGAACTACAAAGCCAGAGAAGCGGGTCAGCCCTTGAAGCATCCTAAATCTGGGTTTAACAAGCACGCTCCAGAGGTAGGCGGTGGCCATGCTCCTGAAGGGACAAGAAAAAAAGGCAAACATCCGGCTATTGATTTTCAAGTAGGAGATTCACCGGAAGACCCTAGATACCAGCACCTGGTGAAGTTCGGTCCATTGTTTGGAATCCATGCGGCCCACGGAAAAGAGTATGAAGGAACCATACATTTCCATCACTTCACCTATGACCCGACCAGGGCATTGAGATCTGGCACCGTCACTAGTGGCGTTGCTCATCGAGTAACACCCTATGGCCAAACCAAGAGAGTGGTTCTAGATCAAGACAGACACAAGGCCTATGATCGGTTCAGGGAGCTTCTTGGGGGTCAGCCAGGAGAGGTTAACCCGGAAATGGATGCATTCCTGGATAAAGTTCTAGGCGAACCCTACGTGGAAGAGGCTCCTCCCGTCCTAGAGATTCCACTAAAAACACTTCCAAAGCCAAGACCACTTCCTCGGGGACCGGGCCTAATCGAAGGTCAACCGATCGTATCAAGATCACTCCCGCCTCAGAAATATAGAGGTTAGTAAAAATGCTTCTCCTGAATACGTCATCAAGAAAAGAGGAGGAAGTTGCCGACAGCAAGGTTAATGACCTTGTTCGCGGTGGCGGCTACACCTTTCTTGGCGGACCAGAAACGACTGTCCATGTAAGAGGGGCATCTGGTCAGGTCATGCCTGCCTTCCCAGGCAGAGCGGCTGCGATTATTCAGGAGGGTGGCAGCTATATTAACCCCGGTGATCTTCAGCGAATCAGGGACAACGAAGAGTTTGCCGGGAGCATGCTTGGATCTATCAGTGCTGTTCCATACGGCGTTGATGACTGGATGTTTGCAGGTGCTGGTGGCGTAGCACTTGAGGCTATGGGACTCACTCCTGAGGGGCAGAGAGAGGAAGTCCAGGCCCAAAACCCATTCATCTGGAATGCCGCAGGACTCCCTGTAACAGCTGCCGCCATCCTTGGTTCCGGTGGAACCTTTGGGGCTGCTCGAGCTGCAGGTGGAGCCGCACTTGGAACTGCCAAGCTAGCTGCAAGACAGGCGTCAAAAAGTGCTGGCAACTTTGCTCTTGGCGAAGCAGCGAAGCAGATGGCAAAGGCCGGATACTATACGGCAAAGGGCGTCACGGTTAGCCCGTTCAACCTCGTCACCGCTTCCGATATTGCTGGGAACTGGGCAGGCCAAAATGCTCTCCGAGGCATTACTCATCTCGCAGGCAAAGCTGTCCCGACCGGGCTACACAACTCGAAGATAGCCCGAATGATGGGACCAGCGGCTGGCAGGATTGCAGATGCAACTGTCCGCGGTCTTGTTGAGGGTGGCATTTATGGAGCCGGCGAAGGTGTTAGTGAGTCGATGCTTGGCCCTCCGGAGGAGATGGCCGAGTCTATCCTTAATCATATCCAGACGAATGCGCTGATTGGGGCTGCGTTTGGTGGTGCTGTTGGTAGCGTCATTCCTGTCATAACCGGCGCCAAGAGAGCCATGCTCGAAACAGGCAAGCTGGGCATGAAAGGCGTAGGCAAGACAGAGGAAGTTGTTTTAAGGAAAACCCAAGCGTATCTCTTGGCGCTCGCCAAGCAGACTGACGAGTATACGGACGAACAGCTAGCCGCACTAAAAGAGCTGACAACCCCAGGCGATGTAGGGGACAAGGCTCGAAAGGAAATGATTGGGCTCATTACCAATCTCAGAGAATACGTCGGCACCACAGCGGAACACATCGAGGCGGCCCTTCTCATTGAAGACCTCATTCAGATGGCTGATACAAAAGGGCATGCAAGATCGACAATCCTCAAGCGCATTGAAGAACCAAACTACGATCTGACCCTTACAAAAAAGATGAAGCCCAAAAAAGCGGGCCCAATCTATGACAAGCTCGGCAACCCCGTTACTAAAAAAGAGGAGGTGGCGGCTGATCTTTTCGACCCAGGGAAGAAGGGCGAGGTGCCTGTATCGGCAGAGGCCCGGAAGAAAGTTTACGAGCTTCCTGGGACACACCAACTCTTTGCGCATGCAGTTGAATCATTCGACCTAGTAAAATCAACGCTTCTATCCATTGCTTCTGATCCAAGAAATGCAGGAGTTAACAGCCAACACCAGATAACCAAGATGGTTAAGAAGGTGATGGATATTGAGGCCAAGTTTCTCAAGAGAATGTTCTCCGAAGAGACCTATGATGAGTTTCTCAGAAACGCAGTTAAGAGTGGAAAGATTTCCTCAACCTCCGCCCCAGCAGTAACGCCAGCAGAAAAAAGGTTTATACGAGGCTGGGAGGCTATCTGGAAACAACGGGCAGATAAGTTCGGCAAGGTAGGCAGAGAGTTTAGGAAGCTCTTCAGGGATGCCGCGGTGAAGCTGGGCATGGCCCCGCCGAAGAAGCCACTCGTGGTAAGCCAGTGGCCCGAGGCAGCTATGCCGCCACCGACACGGGAACCACTTGTAGAGGTTTACAAGCCCCACATAAATACCATCGGTCTTGCGATGCAGGTTGAAGCCGAGAAGCCCCTCATGGAAAGGATTGTAAAGGAGTGGTCCGAGGGCGATGTGCTTAGTGAAGACGAGCTTTTGCACTTCATCAGCACTACGAGTGGGGGCCCTGTCGGCCAGGAAGTGCAGATGGCAATTGGCAAGCTTACGGGCGAGCTCTACGGAATGCATGCCGAGGAGGGGAAGATCTTCCTTAAGGTCTCTCGCAGAGAAAGCAAGACGGGGAAGGAACTTCCGCCAATATTCACTGTTACTGGAAACATTGAGTCAAAGTTCAACAGGTGGATCGAGGATTATAAGGAAGACACCTTCAGGAAGCAGGTCAAAGAATACAGGGACTATAAGGCTGAAAAGGCGCGTAGAGAATTAGAGCCTGAGCCAGTTGCCCCTGCTGAACCAGTCAAGCCAGCTGAACCAGTTACCCCAGTCTCCGACGAGTTAAAGCAAGAGTTCACTGTTACCGACTACCTCTTGGACGGAGGCGTCCCCACGCTGAGGGCCTTTAAGGAAGTCCTTGGAATGACACCCAAGGAAGCCAAGGAGGCTATGGCCAAGCTCGAAGAAATGGGCGTGGTGTATGACAGAGGCAGAGGAAAGCAGGGGAAGGTCAATCTAGATCTCATAGATAAGGCGGTAGTCGCCGATACTCCTGTCCCTGTTTACAAGTTCAATGAAGAGGAGTTTGAAGCAGCTATTCAGTTTGCTGCTGATACCGGAGACGTGGAGCCAATACTCGAGTTTGCCGATATGCTCGGAATTAGAATTAAGGGCCAAAGCACCGAGGACTACCGACAGGTATGGCACAGGTATACGGAGCTTCTTAGTAAAGAGCACGCCGGGCCAGATGTTAACTCTGAGCTTAGACATCTCAGGGAAATGTGGGAGGCCCTTCAGGGTAGCGTAGATCTAGCTGTTGGAAAGGGCACTGCTCACTACGGTGCGCTGGATGATCTGGATAATATGAATGGTCTCAATCGAATACTAAACGATTTTAAAGACCCCCCTAGCGAACTAAATGCCGCAGAGATTGGTGGGTATTGGTCGATCAATGGCCCCTCTGGGGCAGCCCGTCCGGGAAAACCGCTCACTGCGCCGGGTATGATGGACCAGCCTATGAGGATTGGTGAGATCGATAAAACCGCTTCTGACCCTGAGAGAATCGTTGATATCCTCGCATGGACAGATCATGTGTTGAGGGAAGTCCTTGATGACCCAATGAAGAGCTCAGCCATAACTGCCGACTTATATAAGGTTCTCGAAGATCTCTCGACAGACCTACATCAGGCCACAAAGTATGGAGTCCTGAAAAATCCAGAGGTAGCCGCACGAGTCCAGACAGATGTTATCGACACCATAAGAGGCAGGCTCAGGGATACGGACCTATGGCTTGGTCAGGGCGCAGCGAAGGAGCACTTCGATGACCTTGCAGCAGAGTACAAGGATTACCGAGAAGAGATTATCCGCGTGTTCACTGACACAGAGGGCGGGATGCTGGTCGCAAAGCCAGAGAAGATAATGAATTACATTCGTGGACTCAACAAGCATAACGTTGAGGTCGACACCAATAGGCTTCGTGGCTACGTCCAAAAGGGCATAGAGCTACTCAGTAACATCAACAAGTACTTTGACCCAGTAGACCTGATGGAGCTCGGGAATCTCGATGCTGACGAACTGAATCGATTCAGAAAGCGATGGGCTAAGCTGGGCTTCCCCTCTGAAGTTCCGAATACCATCAAGGATGGCAAGCAGCTGTGGGCTTGGTATCTCGAGAATGTCATCGCCAGGATGAAAGACGATTCTGGCAGCCTCACCAACCTCATCGATAAGCTAAGAAAAGACTACCCATTGGCCAAAATGTTCATGGCGGCCAATGCCCAAAATGCCAACCTGTCCCAGGTGGCAACCGAGCTTGGTCGGGGCGGTATTGCTAGCTTCGTAGCCTACGCGATGACCGGAAGCCCGATGGCATCAGCCGCAGCGGGTATGTCAATCGGGGCAGCCACCATGGCTCAAGACCCAAAGAGACTGGTTAACTTCCTCCACCTGCTCTCATCGTTCAAGAAGGGAACAGATAAGTACCTTGATGAGTCCATAAAGGCCTGGAGAGAGGGCGCTCTCACGAGAATGGCCGAGACTAAGGGGTGGGAAAAGAAAGCTCGTCAGATGCTCCTGGTGAGTCCAGGCGTTGTGACCAAGGATATCCGAGAAACCCAGCAAGAGATGGAGGGCCGGAAGTCGGGGAAGAAAAATCAGAAGTACTGGACCGACAGGGCAACCAAGTCTTTCTCTGGGCAGCTTACAAGAGAGCAGTACGTTGAGACGAGAGAGTCTCTGACGAAGCTGGTAATGAATCCGGCCATCATGGACCATTTCCTAGAAAAGGCTACGGAAGTATTTGAGAGCGCTCCAGATATCAGGGAGGCCATTAAGTCTTCAATGCGGCAGAGGGTCCAGAAGGCCTACCGGATTATGCCGAAGGGAACTCGTGCCGGGGCCTTTAGTCCCATGATCCCGCCAACAACTATTGAGCTCCGTAAATGGGGCACAGCTCTTCAGATGTTAAACAATCCACTCGACTCTGTCTTTGGGGCAATGATGTCGGGAACACTGACAGAGGAGATGGTCAAGACCTTCAAGGAGAGCTGGCCATTTATATATAATGAGGTAGCCCAGAAAGCCCTTGAGACAATCAATAATCCAAAGTTCGGGGAGATGTCCCAGCAACAAAGGATGATGCTCAACATCTTGCTCGAGGGTCAGTTCCTGAATCCAAGCGTAGCTGAGAGATTGCTCCAAAACTATCGAGAAGAAGAGGGCAAGAAGAAGGGTGGGGCCCCACAATCAGCAGCTCCAAGAATGATGAAGAACGAGACAGAGCAAATGATCACGGCAATGGAGTCCCCAGTTGAGCAGATACTTGCCTAACTGAGCAATGCACCGCTAGAATAGAACTATCCACTTGGGATGAAGATATGTCCCGGCCACGAGGCCCGCTAGGAGGAAGACAGTGCAGACTATTACCAAGAAATACTCCCCAACAGGAACGACCGAGACAAAGGCTTTTGACTTAAAAGTCAGCAACCACACTCGACAGACCTGGGAGTTTTATGCGACCGGAACCACTCTTCGGATTAAGCTAAAGTCAGTCTTTACCGACAGCAATGGTGTAGAACTCGCTGGCTCCGGTTCGGGTGATACTGCTGGTTGCGATATTCAGACCATTGATCTCACTCAAGACACGCTGACCATCGTGAACTTCGATATGAAGCTTTCACACGTTCGATGCACCTACGATGACGACGGCACTGGCGACATGGCCGGAGACCTCCACATCAAAGCAACAACAGCGAAGTGAGGTAAGTCATGGCTGATGCAAAAATTATAACCTATGGCGAGCTAATCAGTGCGACGACTGATGTCATCCCAGACAATCAGTCGGTAGCTCTGGATATCGAATCGACGGATGGGACTGATTACCTAAACATTTCGACTGCCGATGGTGCCGAAGGCGTTACCGTCACAGTCCCCTCGCCCGGTTCTCAAGACAGCAACACGGGGTTCACTGTCAATGCCGGAGCCGGCGGAAATATATTTCGAGCTTCGCGGCAAGGTGCTTC
>Ga0098047_10000576_pt1 | contig 14749 bp, 1 predicted proteins | sample 12_taG_FD_92585 | JGI IMG/M metagenome (GOLD analysis project Ga0098047, IMG submission 92585) | Marine viral communities from the Subarctic Pacific Ocean - 12_ETSP_OMZ_AT15267 metaG | ecosystem: Environmental > Aquatic > Marine > Oceanic | place: Subarctic Pacific Ocean | collected 2015-01-16 | reverse complement strand
TTAAATCCATAGACATATGTTCAAATTTTATAGATTGTCTTCTTTTGTATTCTTCTATTAAAGCTTTATCAGCATCTGATAATTTTTTAGCATCAATCCCTTCAGACATTTTAGTAATAGCATCTCCATCATTTAGTAAGGCGTCTATTTCAGCGTCTGTCAAGGTTATATTACTACCATCTTCATGTTTGCCTTCTTTTTTAAGTTTAGTGGCTTTTCTTTTTAGTTTTTCTAATAAAGCTACATCAGAAATTCTTTGTTTCGCAGTAGCTCCACCACTTTTTAAATAGGTTCTAATGCTGCTTAATGGCATTAATACTTGTGTGCCTTTAATATCAAAATATAATTTAACATTATCTACATACATATTTTTACCCATTCTCATGTCGTATAATCCAAATAAACCTTCTTTGGAAAACATTTCTAAATCTCCCATTTGTATGTTTTTAATAAAGTCTCCTCTTTCTTGTCTAATAATTCCTCCAAACTTATCGTTCATATCTTGATAGATTTTCCAATAATCATATTCTTCTTTTGTTAAAGATGATTTTTTATTTGACATTTGTTCTTTTGAAATTAATACAATTCTACCATCTGACGTTCTATCAGTTATATTTCCATATAGTCTTTCGTATCTCTCAGTCATATTAAGAGTTCCTTTTACTTTTTCTATCAAGCTAATTTTGCCTATTTTAGATGATACTAATGCATTATGTACTGAATTTATTTCAGCAGCATATATTCTATTTCTTTTTAAATAATTGTAATAGTTTTTTTCTATTTCATTTATCATATATTGGATTTCAGGTCTTTTAGACACCATATTATTAGACCCCATCCATTTTCTTAACCATGATATATCATCACTTTTTGCAGGTTTTGTAAAATCATAGTTTTGAAGTTGAGCTTGTTCTTGTAAGAATTTTGTTTGTTTTTCAAACGCTCTTTGTGCTATTTCTTTTCTAATTAAATGTTTTGCTCTGTTTGTAGCGGAGCTGTCTAATCTATCTAATTTAGTCATTGCATCGTAAAGATATTCATCAGTATGTTTTTCTAATTGTTCTTTAGTTAGTTTCTCATCTGTTAAATCTTCTGCTATATTATAATCTATTACATATTGCTTATATCTTTCTTTTAGTCTTGTGTATATCAAACTATCTTTTGTTATAGATTGCATAGTAATTCCTTTGTCATTCACCCATTCATCAAATGATAACATATCATTACTATCCATATATTCCACTCCTTCACTATTATATCTATCAAATGATTTCTTAGCTCTTTTAACTTCATCTGCAGGAGACACTCTTTTTATTTTATATATATAAATAGGTTTCTCTCCTTTAATAAATGATTTGTGATATTTGTTACCATTTTCTTTAATGTCTTCAAAATTATCATATCCTTCACTTTGAGCCCATTTATCTAAGTTATTAATCTCATCTATACTATTTCTTTTTATAGGGGGACTAATAGTAACTAATGTGTTTCCAGGTTTAATTAGTTTTGTTATATCAGAATTTGTTTCATTATAAGTTTCATATCCATGACTAATTGTTTTCTTATTACCTATAATTATAGATTCTTCTTCTATATTTTCTAAAGTCATCTTACCTACATTATCTTCTTCTTTTTTAATTTGTTTAGCTCTTTCCTCTAGTTGCTTATTAATGTCAGCTTCTCTTTGAGATTCTGATTTAATTTTATCTTCTATTGTACTAATAATTCCTATAGGATTTAAATTTGAACTAGAAGGCTCTTGCATGGCTTGTATAGTTTTATCCATATAACCATTTATTTTTTCTATAAACTTATCAGAAAATAAAGGAGTTAATGACTCTTCTTTAAATCCAAAGTCAAAGAACTTGTATTCTATATTAAACATAATAGTTTGCTCTCTCTCTGTTAATTGTTCAAAGTCTTTTTTAATTTCATTTATTTCTGACTCTGTAATAAACTCATTTAGTAATTGCTTGTTTAATACAATAATCTCACGACCCTTACTATTCTTAACTATCTTAATAGCTTTAATGAATTTATTATCTGGTTTAGATTTAATTATATCTTTTAGTCCATTTATTAATGCTCCTTTAGTAGATGTAGGAAAGATAATATCTACCATATTTTCCACCATCTTTTCAGATATTAATTTATTTATAATCTTATTCTTTTCGTCTTTAGTTTTAAATAACAATCCTTTCTTATCGTTATAAGCTTCTTCCATTATAGATTGCATATAAGGAGTATATCTTATATCTGTTACAGTAGCTCTTTCTAACATAGTGTCAAATAATTCTAAAGCATGTGTTAAGATAGGATTTTCAAATAAACCCCCCATATTTCTTTTAGGGTCGTTTCTAATGTCTTCAATCTTTTTAATTGTACTTCTTAATTCTAAAGGATTCTTTTCTATAGATTGATGTACTGTAAACGCTTTACCTACAGGTTGAGCTACATCTTTATTAAATTGTTCTAAGTTATATATAAGGCTTAATGTTTTGATTTGTTCTTTTGATAAAATAGCTTTTTCCCTCATTCCTTCTGCTTCAAATTCATCATATATAAATTCAACTGTCTCAGGAGATTGCTTGCTTAACCAATTAATAAAGTCTGAACTCTTTTTACCAGGTTTCTTTTTTGTTCCTAGTAATTGTTGTATAGTGGAATCAGAAGAAACAAATCTTTTGCCTTCTGTTGTTTTCTGCCATTGGAAATATTTTTGAACTATATCAGATGTGTATATATCTTTAATTTCTTGTAAAGAATATCCAAGTCTTCTTAACATCACAAATCCTGCTACAGACTGTTCGTTTAATCCTAATCTATCTGCATACTGCCATTTAGCATTATCTAAAGTTATATTTAATAATTGAGCTAATCCAAACCAGTTACCCTTACCTGCTTCTTCATTTTTATTATCATAAAATTTATTTACTTTTCTTCCATTAATGTCTATTTCAAATCCTAATTCAACTCCACTAGCAGAGAATATATTTAAACTTCTTTGTAAAGCAGCTACAATACCTACAAGAGCTTTTGTAGGAACATTCTCTTTAAATACTTTAGAGTCTCCTACAGGAGTTAGTTGCGATTCTACCTTTGGTCTTTCTTTACCAATTACATTTTCTACATCTTTTTGAAACTCTATATTTGCTGTTATTTCTTTTCTTACATCTTCTCTACTTACTAAATCTACATATAAATCAAAGAACTCGTTACTATCGTTTCTCCAATCATCAGCTCCTTGTATTTCTTCTTTGTTATATTTGAAGTTCATATGTACAGCATCACCATCTAAATCAGCTCCCCAATACGCAGATACTTCTGCTGGTATAGTTATCTTAGATGTAGGACTACCTTTTAATTGACCATGAAACCCTTTAACTACAAATACACTTGTACTTACTTTACCGTGTGAAGGTATTCTAGTTCCTAAGAATAAATCTCCAACCTTAACTCCTTGTTTTTCCATATATCCAGGAATATACGCTTCTGAAACAACAACCTTTTTACCATCAATAGTTGTTTCTTCAAAAGCTTTTAATCCCATACCTAACGAAGATGATTGATAAGCTATACTACCTTTTGTATACATCTTAGTACCTTTCTTAGCTACTCTACCATTAGCTATAGAATTGTACACAGAGTTCATTGCAGGGTATCTACCGTCTATATTACCAAACATAGAAGCAACTAACTGACCAAAAACTGTTGGGTCTACAGAGTCCTTAAAGCTGTCCATTTCATCAAACACATCTTTTGTTGTTGATTCAGAAGATGTAATCATGCCTTCATCAAGATTTCTTTCTTTATTAGACTTCTCCATTACATTTTTACGAAGCTCTAACATTCTATTGAGAATCTCCATATCTTTAGGGGCACTCATATTGTTAGCTAAGTTGTAAAATAATTGTGAAGGATAATATCTTTCGTCTTTTTGTTTGTCTAACTCTAATTGTATACCTAAACCCTTACCATCTAAACCTTTAAATTCTCTGTTAGAGTCATATCTATCTCCCTTTATAAACAACTCGTCTTGTTTGTCCATAATAAGGTCCATGTTCTTATACTCTTCTTGTAAGGATTGTTCTTCTGTAACACCATCATGTATACTACTAATTTCACTTAAGTTTCTTACATCATATATATATTGACTTCCTTTTTCTCCATTAATTCCATCAAACCATAATTTAGCAGATGACTCAGAAGCAGCTATAACTAAATGTCCATGAGAGTATGTATTATCTTTTGACTCTGTAAAATACAAAGAATCTCTTATATCGTATGTAGGTATTACTGTGTCTGCTATACGTCTATTTCTTTCTCGTAACACATTGCCTATATTTTTATGTATCTTGCTTGTCTTCTCCATTTCTGGAGTTAACACTTGTACAGCAAATTTTAGATATGTAGTATTACCATCTTCTCCTCTATAATTATATACAAATTTATATACCCCTCCTACATCTTTTACTCCTCCATATTTTTCTGTAACTATTTTAGCTTGTTGTGGTAGTATATATCCAGCGGCATCATTTTCTATCCACACTTCTATACCTTCAGGTATTTCATTTTCGGTATATATATTGCCTTCTTTATCTACATAATAGTCTTTTGTAATAACTGGTTCAAATGTTGTATTATGGTCGTATGTAGTATGAGAAGCAATAGTACCAGCTAATCTTTTAATATAGTCTACTTCATTTTTAGCTTGTTTATGGTCGTATCCTAATAGTTGTTGAGCCATAAATTTATTAGATATATAGCTCATTAAAAAGTTTTTACGTTGTTCTACTGTACTGTTTTTCCAAGCTTTATTATTTTTTAATAACTCAGGAGTTGTATATAATTCTGACACAAAGTTATCATAAATCTCATCTATCTCTTTAATTTGATAATTACCTTTCTTGTCTTTTATAATAGTATAAGGAAATATTTTATCGCCATTTATATATTTATCTTTTAACGCTGGGTTATTATATAGTATTCCTAAAACTTTATTTCTACTAGCTACATCTGTTATAGCAATAGACTTAACATAATATCTTCTACTCTTATCAGAGAACGTACCAATAGCTTGGTCATACATAACAGATTCCCCACCTTTTTGTTTTTGTACTGCATTTAAGAAGTGATACATATCGATAGCCATCATTTCCGCTGAGTCTATTTCTGTCATGGATTTAGCTCCGTTATCCCATCTCTCTATAGTTTTTTCTCCTGGAGTATATCTATACATACCAGCATGAACACTTATGTCAAATGGATTGTCTAATATTTCTCCAGTTCTGGCATCAAATAATATATTCATTTCCATTTTTTCCTCTATCATTTTAGAATATATATTATTCTTAGGATTGAATATACTTTTCTTTCTTTTATCTACACCTAATATTTGTTCAACTGAATCATAAGCTTGGTTATGTAATGCATTGTTATTATTAAATATACTAATACCATCACCTGTTACATTGTCTACAATAGATAAATAGTTCATAGGTCTAGATAATACCATAACTTCTCTTAAAACTTCTTTAAATGATTGTAAGTTATTTTTAGTATAATCATAAGCTTGCGCTTGTTCATTTACTTTAGTAGTCCACTTTTCTGTTTTTTTGTTAAACAACATCCACCTACCATGCTTTAGATTAATTCCTTGTAATCCTGCTTGTGATTCAAAAAACACATCTGTTAAAAACATTGGTTTGTTGTTCCATATAATTGTTTCGTTTAATACAGCGTCCATATCTATTCTTTCAAAACCATCTGTATCTTTAAATAAAGTTTCTAATATAGCTACTGTACCTTGGTGCTTAGAAGATTCACTATAGTTATCTTCTGCAACTTTGTTGTATATATTTTCTAAACTAGACATTTTTTGTTTCTGTTTAGCTTTAGATAAATTAGACCAACTGTCTATCATTCTAGTAATAACACTTTGTTCTGTTGTTCTACTTAATAGTGTGTTATCTTTCCATTCGTATTGACCTTCTTTTATAAGTAACATATCTCCTTGTAACCTTTCAATTACCATGCTTTGGAATATATTAGATATTTGTAACAACTTAGCGTCTGTATAGTTTTCGTTTTCAAATACTTTGTTATCTAATATAGAAAGCATTTGTTGTATTTCAACAGACTTACTTTCTCTTACCATCATTATAAAATCTTCTGGATTTTTTCTAACTGATTTAGCAAGATTATATAATTGATACATTAACTTCTTTCTCTCAAAAGGAGACTCTGTTTGTTTTACATTGTATATTTCTGCAACCGCTTTAAAGAAGTTAGTAAGAGTTTTAGGCATATTCATATTCTTTAACTCTTCATTATGTAAGTCAGCTTGATTTAAATCTGTCTCATCGTTTAGCTCTTGCTCTTCAAATTGTATTGTAAGTTGTTTACCTTCTTTAGACTCAAGTCCAATACCTTTTTCTTTAAGTATTGCTTCTATTAAAAGTTTATCACTACCAGCTAAATTCTTTTTATATTTAGGATTAGTTGTATATAGGACAGCTTTTATATATTGTTTTAGTTGGTCTTTTTGTTTCTTCTTTAATGATTTAGAATTAATTAATCCAGACTTATCTATTCTTTTAATTACATTATCTGCAATTTGTTCGTCTTCTAATCCTTTACCTAACTCATAGTTTAAGAATGTATGAACTAATGAATATTCTGTAGCTTTTCTAAATGCTGCTTTTTTAGCTCTTTTAATTTCAGCGTATCCAGAATTTTCTATAGTTCCTTTTTTACCGAAGTTTAAGAGTATGTGTTTCATTGCAGCGTCTAATGTAAGGGTAGGTACTATATCGTCTACTAAATTCAAAAATTCCCTAGCTTCTTCTTCTGTAGCGAGTTTTTTAGTTTCTTTATAAAATTCGATTAAATCTTTTTCTATTTGTTTTTGTGCTTTACTATCTTTAATTATAGATTTTATTGTGCCATAAGAATTAGATTCTAATACTCTTACGAAAGATTCTTCTAGTAAATGTTTTTGTTCTAAGTTAGCTAATTTTTTAGCTATAGCTCCACCTCTTCTTTTTGTAGTAAGCTGTGTAATAAGAGATACATATAACTCCGCTGTTTTAGTGTCGTCTACGCCTTCATTTTTTATAATATTTGTTATAATATCTTTAATATCACTTTTAACTTCATTACTATTATTCATGATACCTTTTTGTAATTCTACAAATGTACCTACTGTCATAATAGTTCCTCCTACATCAATTAAAGTTAATTCTGGATACTGCATACTAGTTAAATCAAATATATCTTCTCCAACTAATAGTTTATTAATTCTGTTTATTAAAGCGCTTCCTTCATGCATCCTATAATATATATGTCCTGATTCGTGTATAAAGTCTGAACCAAGTAATCCTCCTTCTGTTATCATCACTGTATTGCCTATAGCTAATGATACTGCTTCATTACCAAATGAATCTAATAACATACCACTTACTATATATGCTCTTTCAGCAGGGACTCCTCCTTTCTTTAATATCTTTTGTAACATAGCATATTCTCCTAAACCAGAATTAGTATATACTTCGTGGTTTCTTCTAGGTACAGCTCCATCATATTTTTGATATGAATTATCTTCGGATGGTTTTGATTCTTTTCTCTTTACTTTGGATTTTATTTTTTCATAAATAGATTTAATTTTTTCTTTTATTGTTTTTGGCTTTTCTTTAGAAGTAGTTGCTTTTTTAACTCTTTTAATATCTTCATCTTTAACATCATAGTCTCTATACTCAATAGTTCCTATTACTTGACCATCAACTTCAGCGACCATTTTGTATTGATATAAATCATTACCAAACTGAAAAAATAATTGTCCATCTATATTGACAACATTTTCCTGACCGTCTTGAGGTAAAATTAATTTTATTTTTACATCTACTGTATCTTCTGATATATACTTTGCTAAGAACGTATCTATAGTTTGATTTCCTACTTTACCTTTTTGATTATAAAATTTAATTGTACTTCCCTTACTATCTGTAATTGTATAACTATTACCACCACTAGTAGGAACTATAGATGTAGCTTTTACTATAAGTTCTCCACCTTTTTTAACTATAGCTTCAGCTAATTTTTTAACCTTTTCTTTTATAGGAATTTTCTTACGAACCTCTTCGGATTTAGGTTCTTTAGGTAATTTTACCGTTTTTTCTTCAGTTACCGCTTTTTTTTTACTTTCTCCTTGTTTAGACGCCCATTCTTTATATGATTCTTTTATGGTTCCGTTTTGTTTACCTCTTAAGTATTTTTCAGCTTTTTTATAGACCTCTACACTTACACCAGCCATTCCTTTCATTTTCTGTTTAAACTCAGTAAAAGCTTTTCTTATTTGTTGTGAAGTTTTTGATTTCTTTAATATTCTTTCAGTTCTGTCTACAGCGTCAACTACGTTCTTTTTAATTAGTTTTTTAAAATCTTTAAACGGCTTTTCTTTTTTACCTCTCGCTTCTTGTATAGCTTCTGCTCCTTTGCCAGCAATTTCTTTACCTTTTTTAAATACTTTCTTGCCTACTTCAACTCCTTTTTTAGCCACTCCTTTAACAGTATCAAAAGCTTTACCCAAAAATCCTTTTGAGTCCTGTTCTTTCCTATATTTTTTATATTCTTCTATAGTCATTCCAGATTCTTTAGCTTCTTTAGCTGTCATTCTCTTTTCTCCTTCTTGTGTATACTTCTCAAATTCTTCAGAAGTCATTCTTGGTTTATATCTTTTATCTACTTTACCTTTTTTAGTTATCACTTCTTCTTTTTGTAAATAAAAATTTTCTATTTCGTTTCTTAATTGTTTTTCTTCATTTTTTAATTCTTGTAAAACAGCCTCTTCTTCCATTTTAATATCATTCAATTGTTTTTGCTGTTTTTCTTTAGAAACATTTTCTTTAATTTTTTTTCTTCTTTCTTTAAATATATTCTTTATTTCATTCTTTTGTTTATTATTTCTTTCTAATCTAACTTCTCTAAAAAATACTTGTTTAGCTCCTTCTTCTGTAAGTGTAGTATTTACCGCATGTTTATTGTAGTTCTCTACCATTTTATCAATAGTTTCTGTCATTATATCTGCAGCTTCTTGTGTAAATTTACCTTCTGAAACTTGCTGTTCTATTAGTTGTTTTAATGATGTGCCGTCTCCATTATAATTCCATATATTATCAGCAATTATATTGTCTGCCCAATCTTGAAACATCATTTGAGCTTCTTCTGAATATTTACCATCTTCAGATAATTGAGCTCCTAATAGTGTTTTTTCCATCTTTTCTTGTAACATTTTAGCTCTTTCAGCGCTGCCATCTACAAAACCTCTAGTTCCTCCCATAGCTCCTCCTAACCCTACAGAAGTCCAAAATATATCTCTTGCTTCTTTTGTAAAACTTCCATCTGCCTCTCTTATCCAGTTTGTGTATGACTCATATCCTATCCCTTGTTCTTCTCTTATATTAGCATATTTAATCCATTCTTGATAAGTTTCTTGTATTCCTTCTGAAAATCCTTCTATCCCTCCATACGCTGCAGCTGTCATAACTCCTGGAGCAAGTCTTGAACCACCAGCTTTTAATATACCTACAACACTTCTACTAAAAGGAACAGGTTTTGGAGCTAATCTAGCAATACGACTTATATTCATACTTTTCCCTAACCCTCCAAATAATAATCCATATTGCAAGACATCTATACCAAAATATGCAGCATTATCCCATACAACATCACTAGCCGCACTAGCTGATTGTTCTTTTGTTAATCCCATTTCTAAAGCTTGACTATAAGTTTCTCCTCCTAAATAAACTCCTTCCATCATATTTGCAGCAAAACCACCTCCTATAGCTCCCGACCATGTTTTCATTCCTTTTGATAATTGTAATCCTTTTTTCCCAGTGTCTACTAATAAATATTTAGCGGTTCCTGTTCCTCCTACTTTGTTTGTTCCAAATAAAATTTTAGCTTTTTTACTTTTAGTTCCAGTGGAAACTACTTTAGCAGCTGTTCCTAGCATTCCTCTTTTCCCAGCTCCTACTATTATTTTAGAAGCGAATCTAGTACCTATTGCAGCTCCTCCTGCATATGGTATTATAAATGAAGCTGCGTAAGGAACTAATCTAGCTACTTTATGTGTCCAAAATTCAGTTTTGAACATATCTCCAAATGTTAAATCTTGTAAATCTTCAGAAATTACTAGGAAATTTTCATCTTGTATTTCAGTTCCTTTCTTTTTCATCCAATCCCCCACTGATGTTCCTGGGTCTGGGTCGCTAGGATTAATCCAAGCATTTATTACGTTTATACTGTCTCCTGTGCCCGCAACTACATCTCCCCATCCAGCTCTTATACTTCTGCCAAGGTCTGATGTAGCACTTCCCATTACAGCGTCTGGGTCAGTCATATATAAATTACCTTCTGTATCTCCTAACATTGGGTCTTGTAATCCCATTCTTTCTTGAGATATTAAACTGCCTGCTGCAGCGCTTTCAAAATATCTATTAGTTTGTTCTTGTTGTCGTATTTGTTCAGCTGAGGGCCCTAATAACATTTGAGCTAATTCACTACTATTTAATGCATTGTCATATCCTTGTATTTCTTCTTCTGGAGAACCAGGAGAGGGTATGCCGCTTGGAGGTAAATTTTTATATTCTTCTGCCATGTTATTTTTTTATTCTAAAGTATTTTGCCCAATCTTTATTTTTCTTTGAAAAATTCTTAAAAGTTTCTTTATCTGTATTTTTACTATACCAATTTAAAAATGCTTTTGGACCTTTTTGTAAAGATTCTTTCATTTGAGCATATTGCGGAGTACTTAAAGTACTTACTAAATTAGTGGCCATATGCTCCATAATTATATTTTGTTTTTGTGTGTCTGACATTTCTTCAATTTCTGATGAACTTATCTCACCTTTCTGAACTAAAGCGTTTAATAACTGTTCTCCTTCAGGTCCTTTTGAAGCTTTTTCGCTTTCAGTGAGAAGCCAACTCATGACCATTGGTGTTGTTGTTACAGCTGTTTCTGCTGTTACTCCTCCTACAATTAAACTTGAACTAACTTGTTTCTTATAGCTTTCAGCAACTTCTGGTAATATTTCAGTATTTCCGTCTGTATAAATATCTGCCATTCTTTGATTTAAATACGCTTCTTTTTTCAAAAACGCTGCTTCATTTTTCTTTTTAGTTTCGTAAGATAAGGATTCATTATATACATTACTTAAAGATTCTGAATTAGTATTTTCATCCATAGCTTGTCTAAATGACATCTTATTTGTATCAATTATATCATAATAAACGTCATCTGATGAAAGTGTATCTGAATCTATTAACTCATTAACCATAACAGCTTCTACTTTCCAATTTCCATATTCTTTTTTAATTTTCTCTATATCAGATTTGTCTGTACCTCTAGTTATTAAAGCAGTGGTAGGTTGTCCAGTTCTACTATCTAGTCCTCTTACTCTAAATGCTAAGAATGTACCATTATATTTAAGGTCCATTTCTTCCTCTTCACCCCAAGGATTCCATCCTAACACTCCACTAATACCTCCAACAACAGCTCCACCAATAGCTCCTGGTACTGCTCCAACACCTCCAACAACAGCTCCTCCAGCAGCTCCTCCTACAGCTCCTGTAGCTGCTGTTTCAAGTCCTCTTTCCCACCATGTTCCTGAAACATCATCATCAGTTATCATAGTTCCTCCTTCTTCATAAAGACCTAACATTTGTATATTATTAACTTCTCTACGCTCAGCGTCATAATTACCTCCATACATGGATGTTAAAACTCCTATTTGTAACATTTCATCTGTTAATATTTGTCCAGAAGATATTAATTGATGTCCTTCCCATACATTTGTTCCTCCTAATTTAGAGTGGGATGTTTTTTGAGAATTATACCCTCCTAATTGTTCCCAAACATCAGAATAAGCTTTCCCATCTTCATCCCTTCCTTCTAACAACATTTGGAAACTAACCCCCTCTTCATCCATAGAATAAACATCATTTAATGTTAATTCTAGTTTTCCTGTTTTTTGTGCTAAACTAGCTGGTAGTGCGTCTAGATTTTTAGTAAATTCAACAACATAAGAAGTATCTACTTCTTTTGTTCCATATACTTGCATTTCATTATTAAATCCAGTAGCTTTACCTACCCACTCTTTTATAAGATTAGGGTTTTCTGTTATTATATCTGGCGTTAATCCAGTGTCTCTAGACATATCGCTTACTATACTCATAAAGTTTGCTGCAATATAATTATCAATGCCAATCTCTTCTCCCATTGTAGTTTCTGCAATTAAACTATCCATATCGTATTCTCCTCTTAATCCAGCAAATATAAATTCATCCACCTCTCCATTTAGCCAAGAGTTATATCTTTCTAAATCTCCAGGCATTATTTTTTTTGCGTCCTCTGGTGTGGATTTAGCTAGAATTAATTTTTCTAAAGAAGCTTTATTTTTTTGTACTCTAGCTAATATAGGATTCCCTTGTGTAGGGTCAATATTTGGATTATTAATTTTATGTTTATATTGATTCATATAATAATCTAAATTTCCATATAATCTAGCTTGACCATAATCTCCGTTATATTGTTGTATTATATTTTTAATATCTCCCCATCCAGACTCTTCTGCATGCCATTTTTTCATATCATCTATATCTTTTTGTCTTCCAAAAGAACTTTTTAAAAGCTGGTCTGTTAATGCAGAAGCCATGTCTATTTGCTGCTGCATGGTTTGTTGTTGTTGAAGTTTTTGAGATTGTTGCTGTTGAAGCATTTGCATCATTTGCATTTCCTTCATTTCGTCATTTTGACGCTGTCGTTTTCTATCTTGTGAAGTTTGAAAACCTTTACTTAATGCTGTCCAATAACCGTAATCTATTGCCATTATTTTTAATTTGTGTTTTACTCCTCTGTATTTTCATTAGTTTCTGTGGTGTTGGATTCAGTGGGATTGGATTCAAAAGGATTAACCACTCCAAAAGGATTTCCTGTTCCTTTATAAAATCCGTTCATTAAAGACTCTCTAAGTTTGTCTATTTCAGAACTACTACTTCCTAATCTCCCTAATGCATCAGAAAACGCTAATCCCGCAAATTCAGAAGCAGCTTTTTTGTTAGCTAAAGCCATTTGTAGATTTTCTGTTCTTAAGGATTCTTTTTGAGCAGCGTCAAAATTTTCTTTATACATTAATAGTTCGCTATATTTTGCTTCATTTTCTCTTTGTAATTGAGCGTCTTGTGCTGCGACTTCTAATAAAGCTAATGACCTTTTTGCGTCTAGGATTCCAGATGAAGCTAAATACTTAGCTCTATCTCCAGCTGTACCTCTAATTGAGTTTTCTAATCCCATTTGATAAGCAGTGTCTATTCCTTTTCTTATTTTAGCTTCTTCGGCTGGATGTAATCCTCTTTTAGTTAATTCTTTTGCTTGTCTTAAGTGTTCATTAAAAGCTGGACTTAATTTAGCTTTTTCTTCAGAGGTTACATCTTTCATTGCTGCTGCTAAAGCTTGTTTGCCCATTACAGCATTTACCAGAGCGTCGGGACCTCCAAATCCATCTAATACTCCTTTTGCTGTATTAACAACACCTTGTAATATATTTTGAGCTGCAGGGCCCATGCTTCTTATTTCTTTTTGTTCTTCTTCAGTATCATACTCAAATGCTTTGGGACTATAAGATACTATTTCGTCTAATTTTTGTTCTAACAGAGAATTATCAAAATTAGGGTCGTTTATTTCATCAAATAAAGCAATTTGTTCTGCAGTTAAATTAATATCAGGATTAGCTCCAGTTGCAAGTATTTTTTGTTTTCTATTAAGTATAAATTGGTCTATTTGTTTTATATTATTATATCCTCCACTATAATGGGATGCAACCTTTTCTCCTTCTGGATGCCCATGAGTATATGTCGCCACTTGTGATTCTGTTAATAATCCTGGTGTTGGATTTCCAAAACCTTCATATAAATATTTGTTATTTACCGTATTCTTTTTAAGTTTTTCTTCTTCTTTTGTTGTAATAGTACCTTTCTCTGCCTTTTTTTGTAAATCTGTCATTTCAACGGTTACACCTGCGTATAACCAATCCTCAGATACATAATAGATTGTTCCAGTATTCCAATCTTTTATTGCTACCATTCCTGAACCGCTAAGACCTCCTTCAGGTTCTACCGTAGTAACACCAGAATTTACTTTGTCACTTTCTGTTGTTTCATCAGTTTCTCTTATTCCAGCGTTTGCTAAAATTGCTAAATTATTCTTGTTTCTATTAGTTATAAAATCTTTATCTTTTAATAAAGCGTTTAGTTGGCTTATTTGCTTGTCATCAGCATCAATATTAGTAAAATATATAAGTTCTCTAGATGTTCTTGATTGTCCTGTTATATCTCCAGGTGATACATAAGCTTTTCCTTTTTTGTCCCATTTTAATCTTTCAGTTCCTTTAATAACTCCTTTATCATCAGTGTATTCGGTTGGTAATTCACTTTTTTGCTTAGACGCTTTTAAGGTTTCTAATGTGGTTAATATTTCCTCTCTTTCCTCCTCAGTACCTTCAAAGGTTCCATCTTCAATAGCTTTTCTGTCTTTTTCTAGTTTACCTAAAGCTTCTGTTCTCTGGTCATTAAACCACATATTAAGCTGTTGTACATCATTATTTTCTACAGCCTCTTTAAATGTTTTTATATCAAATACATCATCTTCTCTACCATGCTTGTTTTTTAATTCTAAATATTCTAAAGCTAATTT
>Ga0098047_10000573_pt1 | contig 14773 bp, 15 predicted proteins | sample 12_taG_FD_92585 | JGI IMG/M metagenome (GOLD analysis project Ga0098047, IMG submission 92585) | Marine viral communities from the Subarctic Pacific Ocean - 12_ETSP_OMZ_AT15267 metaG | ecosystem: Environmental > Aquatic > Marine > Oceanic | place: Subarctic Pacific Ocean | collected 2015-01-16 | reverse complement strand
TAAAAATACCATCGTCATCTAAACATTCTCGTACACTATAAATAAATTCATTTGGATTATCCATGTCATAGAACATACCAATAGCAGTTATGACTTTTGCTTTTTGTCCTTTTAAAAATTTATGATCCCACATTTTTGGAATCATAATATCACATTCACTAATTAACTTTTCCCATAAATTAGGTGCGGGCTCACACCCTATTTTATATCTATCATTTTTTATTCCGCTTAGTAAAGTACCATCATTGGCGCCAATATCTATAACAGTATCGCCAGGATTTGATAATTTATTTGCAGAACTTGCAATATCTAATAAATTATTCTTTAATTTTTCATTTAATGCACTCTCATACCAATAATATTCACCATATAAAATTTTTGGATCTACTGTATGACGCATTTGCACTAAATCACAATTTTCACATTGATCTAGTATCATGGGTGCTTGTCCTATAACATCAGTTGCTTCTTTAGGAAAATCATTGATACATATTTCACCAAAATCTGACACTAATGTAACATTACTACTACAAACTCTACACGTATTTTTTTCATTTAGTATCATTCTTTAATTATTGGTGTCGAACAGTCGTCCCATTTTTTTGTAATTAATGCTACTGCCTTGCAATCATCGGTTAATGGTATAAATGTATGATATGTATTTACAGGTATATAAATACAATCACCTGTTGCTACTTTAATAATTTCAATTTCGCCTGAATCTAACTTTTCTTCATATACTCCAAATCCATCTATAAAAAATATATATTCATCAAACTCCGGATGTCTATGTTGTCCTCTAATTGAATTCTTATTGGTATAAATTAAACTCCATTCTACAATATGATCTCGTATCGGAAAGTAAGTAAAAACTGCCCCTCTACCATCTTGAATGGTAATTGGATTTATGTCATAATCTAATTTTTTTATGTTACCCATGATAAAATATGATTTGTTATTTGAATAATATCTTTTTCGTCTAAATTAGGTTGTGCGGGTAACTGAAGACCCCGTTTACCTATATTGTCTGCGATTGGAGTATATGCATTATTTATATTTTTATATAACGGGCTTTTATTAAGTGGAGTATAAACCGCTCTACATCCTATATCGACCTCACCAAGTTCTTTAGCAATTACATTTCGACATTCTTCGTTTTCAAATAAAACATCGGCAAATACAGGTACAGCACCTTCCTTTGTTTTAGGAAATTTTATATTAGAATGTTTTAAATGTTTTTGATACCAATTATAAATTTGTTTCTTTTTAATTAATATATCAGGCAATTTTTTCATTTGTTCTACTCCAAATGCGGCTTGTAAATCTGTAAATTTAAAATTTAATCCAAAAATATTATAAACTTCACCTATGCCGACTGTTCTACCAAAATTCTTTATAGCATCAATTTTATTCATCATTTTTTTATTATGGGATATAATTGCACCACCCTGTCCTGTTGTAATCATTTTAGGTGCACCGAAACTAAAACAGCCAAAGTCACCAAATGTACCTATATGTTTATTATGTTTAAAGCATCCCAATGCTTGGGCACTATCTTCTATCACCCATAAATTACGATCCTTACACCACTTAATTATTTCTTCTATATTAAATGGATACCTACCATTAATACTTGTAATAAAAATTGCTCGTGTTTTGTTTGTAAAATTCTTTTGGATTTCTTCATAACTTATCGAGTAACTAATAGGATCTACATCACAAAAAACAATAGTAGCTCCGCACATCTTGGCACCATTTGCAGTGGCGGCTTGAGTATAAGCAGGCATTAATACTTCATCTCCTGTTTTTAATTCTATTGCTAAACAAACTAAAAATAATGCTACTGTACAACTTGTAGTCATAGAACAATATGTCGAACCTGTAAAATCTATTATTAACTTTTCAAGTTCTTTTGTTTTATTAAATTCCATTAACCAACCGTCACTATTAATATAATCTATAACGGCTTGTTTTTCTTTTATCCCATATACAGGATTCATGTGTGAATTAGGTGTTATCATAATACCATTTATATGTTTCTGCTAAAGCATCTTCTAATGTATATTTTGGTACCCACCCCAATGATTGTAATCGTTCATTAGAAATTTTTCTTGTTAATATACCTTCTGGCTTAGAAGTATCATAATTAATTTTACCTTTAAAGCCACTAATTTGAATTAATATGTCTACTAATTCTGATATACTTATAGTTGTGCCACTTACAACATTAATTGTATCATAATTACTATTCATAATTAAATCAAATGCAGTTATAGCATCTTTTACGTATAAAAAATCTCTTTCTTGTTTCCCTGACCCCCATATTTCTATAATGCCATTATTAATAATAAATTTTTGCATTAATGCACCTACAGCATGTGCAATTTCTCCAACTTTATCATATGGTCCAAATAAATTTGTAAGTATTGCAGTTTTCCAATTAAAATTATATAATGCATTAGCGGCTCTACATTGCTCCAATCCTATTAATTTTGTTAATGCGGTAGACAAATACGACTCATGAGGTTTACCAGTAAATAAATCGTTTTCTGTAAATATTTTGTTAATATTAGCAGGATACGAACAAGTACTACCTTGTAATAATACATTTTTAATATCTAGTTCTTTACATGCTTTAAATATGTTATTCTGTATAGTTAAATTTCTAATGTAAATATCAAACGAATGTTTTATATCATCCATTATACCACCAACAGTAGCGGCATTAATCATAACATGAGTAGGTTTTGCTTCATCGAGCGAAGAATATGTCTCCTGATAGTTTTCTAAATTACAGGTAGTAGTATTCACTCCAATACACGGATACGTATTAGAAAAATTTGTACCTACTAATCCTCTGTTACCTGCTATATAATATCGTTTATTCATTTAATAATTTGTTATAATAAAATATTGTAGAAAATCTTTATTCTTAACAGCGTTCGTATTGTATTCGGAAGCAATAGGATTTGCTTCACTATATTTGTTTATTAATTTTAATTCTTTTTCAAACGAATTCACAAAATAAGGAAAAGGAAACGGTTGTATTACTGCTTTTCCATTGGTATTTAAATAGTGTCTTAGATTTTGCACTAGATATTTAATGTCGTCTACATCATACGGAGAAAAAAATGTATCCATTGTTCCATTGTTATTAAAAGAAAATGCTTCTTGGATAAGAAGGCCGATCTCTTTTGAAAATTTTAAAACTTTATCAGATTTCCATAATATATTAGAATGTGAACATAGTATTACATCATATTTTTTAGGTAAAATAAAATGTTCTTGAGGTTTAATATGTAAATTAATTGGTGGAGACTCTAGTAAATTATCCCAGCATAATTTGAGATCAGGTAACCTAGTTGATGCTTCCTTAAATGAATTAGTACACTCTACATCAGTAAATCCTATAGATTTTAAAAAATGAGGCATAAATCCAAATTGTGTACCTAAATCTAAAATTGAAATATCTTTTGATGCATCGCCTATACTAGTATCTAACATATTGCCATGGATTGCCCAATAATCCAAATCAATTATTTCTAAAAAACCAGGATTATGTTCTTTCATATCTTTATATAATAATGCTATCTCGGGATAGTTATCTTTAAAAGATACAATATATTGTTTTAATAATGTAGATAATTTATCCATATGACATTAATTTTTTCATTTATACATTTTATATGGTTATATATTTTCCTTTAAATAATGGATTTTTATTAAGATTTTTCGAAGTATTAATAAGATGAAAAAAGTTATATGTTAACCTAGGAATTCTTTCATAAAGCATGTCTGCCCAATCATCTTTGGATATAGAACATAGTCGAATTATTTCTTTTTTTATAAGTTCTAGTCTTTCGAAAATATGATCTTTTGAATCGTAAGAATGATCTATTATATCTTCAAATACATCATATCCTAAATCTTTAATTGCTTAATAGAATTTTTTTGTCCTATAATTATAAACGGTTGGTACCAAAATATAGGTTTAAAAGTTTTTTCGCTTAACATCGGAGAGTCTTCGAATTCCGAAAAAGCTTCGCTAACAATATTAAAAAACGAATTTAGATAACTATTATCAACCATTGTATATTTGTCTAATGTATCTGCAGAAGATGATAACTCGATATCTCCTTCTGCAGATTTATTACCATGTTTTCTCGCCCAATTATTGTAATTATTAATAATGATTTCTTTTTCGGGATTTTTAATACGATAAGAACCAGAATATATACCAGAAACTACATTAACCCCAATATCATCTATGTCCACTATATTATAACTATAATTTATTTTATCTTTAAAATTTTCATCAAAAAATTTGCATATGTATGTCCTGGTGGGTTTAGTCCGATAATTTAAATTTAAACCATACCATCTTGGAATCTGTTTATTACGCAACATATTTAATTTGGAATGTAATCCGAGGTAATGAGTAAATGCTACCGATGAGCTATATTTTCGTTCATGAAGTTGATCGTATATAGTAGGCACATATTTATGGCTACATAATGATGCATCGCTTGTTATTAGAATAAAATCAGTCGGAGGTCGCTTTACTATTTTAAAAAATCCATCCCAATCAAACATTGAACCTCTTAACCAGTCCCACGAAACTAGTACTATTTTTGCTCCATTATTCAACTTTTGTTCGACATCGTTAGATATATCAAATTTAAATGCTGAAAGCATTTCGTTATGTTCTTGTGTATTAATAGTTTGATAATGACCGCGAAAATACTTCATTGCTATTGTAAAATCATAAAAATATAGATACGTATTATTTTTATTTGATATTAAATTAATTAAATTATATAAGAAATTGCTAATATTTTTTCTTCGTTCGAACTGTTCTGCGTATATGCTCATTGCATAATTACCAAACGACAAAATAGTAATTTTTGATTCATAATTTATGTTGCTAATAAATTTTAATTTTTGTTCTTTGTCTTCGTTTGTGTTAGGTCTTTCCGGCAAAATATAGAAAATATTTTTTAATATGTTCCATGCACGAGGTTTATTTTTTTTAAATTCCTCGGTTATATAATATTTAAAAAATAAATGATTTTTAGCAGTTCCGTCTGTAATATTATTCATATATAATTTTGTTATTCGTAATTAAAAGGATCTTGTTCATGAAATTCTTTTAATTCTTTTCTATATAATATTTCTATTTTAATTTTATTATAAGGCAAGCAAATATAATACCATATTGATTTTAAAAGGTTTTTAGTTTTTTTTATTATTAGTTCCATAATTCTTTTTCTATCTTTTTAACATTATCTAAAATCAATGTAGAAAAATTATTTAATTTTTTATAATCTGTATTAAAAATTAAATCTTCATAATAAAGAATTTTAGCATTGGGATATACTTCTAAAATCTTTTTTTCTGCCTTAAAAATATATCTTAGCGTAGAAATAACACTTGATTCTGTTATATTGTATTTTTTTGGATTAACATTTTCTGTAGTATTAGATTCATATGATTGATTTCGTATAACCGTACTTAATGCTTGGTTTGTTTTGTTTTTTCTAAATATAATATGAATTTCGTTTACCATACTTTTAATTTGATCCAAAAGTTCTATTGGAACATGATGATAATCAAATATTTTTATACACCAACTACTAACATTTTTTATTTTATTAAATCTATTTTGATATTGATTTAAAAAATCTTGCAAGGTATTTATTGGAGATTTTTGAAAGTCTGCCCTGTTGCCGGTTAACGGCCAAGGCCTATACCGATAATTACCAATAGGTCGTAAATTCCATGCCTGTTCCCAATTACCATTGTCTAATGCATTATTAAAAAATTGTGAACATACTTCGTGTATCGGTTTACCTGAATAGGAATCATACGGTATCATTAAATCAGCTACATTAAAAATTTCACCAAAATTATTTTCAACAACTTTGTTATTCAAAAGAGTAGAACAATACGCGGTTGTCCCGCTTCTTGGAATACCAGTTACTAATATTTTTTTGTACATTATAGAACATTCTCTAATTCATAATATATTAAGTCAGCCATAACAGCATGGGCCTTTTTTCCTGGATGTTGCCCGTCTTCCCCTCGAGGATATTCTCTTCTAACTACCCATAAAGGAGTTTTAGTTTTTAAAAAATTTACATAATTCCAATCAATAAACAAACCTATAGGTTTTCCGTTGGGACTGTATAAACGGTCATTGAAAATAATATGATAATTTTTAATTTTATTTTTTTTTAAATATTCATAAATATGATTTACTCTTAAATAAAAATCAATTACTCTATCATATGCATATTTACTCTCATAAATATCATCTTTATTTTTCGCGTCGTCTCCTTTTCCTTCTGTTTCGTCGGCAGGTAACTCTCGTATTATTACATTCTTATCTTTTGTTATAAGGCAAAATCTATTAATATATGACCACAAAAAAATAATAATATCATTCTTTAAAAATTTAAAATTTAATGCGTTCCACCAAATTTCTTTATTACTTGCTCCGGGTATTCCTAAATTAACACATTCAACATCTAATTTATTTGCCAATATTTGAGGCCATGCATATTTACTAGGCCCGCCTAGAGTTTGCATCTTTTTGTAATCCCATATATCTGGTAACGCCTGACCAAATGTAATACTGCAACCAAATGTAACTAGTCTAGATTCCATAAATGTTAGTTAGAAAAAGAAAAATTATCAATTAATTTTGATTCATTATACCTTCTATTTTTAATATTTGTCCATACTAAACTTTCTGGTACTTCAAATAATTGATCACAATTTTTACAGTAACTTATATCTTCTGGCCTTCCTTCTTTATGTGCATTTCTTAGTTCCATATATTTTTCCCCATTGAAAACCTCTTCAATAGTTTGAGTATCTAAATGTCCTAAAGTAGCTTCAATTTCACTTCCTAATACAAACGGGCACGGAACAACTGCGGCTTGATGTTTACCTAAACCTCCTGCTCGAACATGAAGTGAAGGTAAAAATGGTCTATTACAATTCTTCATATTCTTTTTAGATCTGGTATAATTACCATTATAATTACCCGACCAGTTATGCATCATCCAAATTTCTGCTAATGTATTTGTATGATTAATCCATTTTTTGTATTGATCAATTTCATAGTTTCTGTCATCATTATCTATAATTAAATGGGTACTTTGTATTTCTGTTTTTGTTTCTTTACATACTTCTACTAAATATTTTACATTTTTGCGTACTTTTTCAAATGCATTGGCTCCCATCCATTTATGATATAATTTTTCATTATAACCTATCATAGATAAACGAAAAATATCAATACCACTAGTAGAGATATCTTTACATAATTTTTTATTTAATGTATATCCATTGCTAAAAGTAATACATTTAATATTTTTATTTTTTATATATTTTATACAATCTATAAAATTTTTATGTAAAGTAGGTTCTCCTCCGCCATGAATGCTTATACCTTCGACTCCATGTTCAATTGCTTCATCTACTATTTTAACAAAATTTTTCCATTTGAGAGATTTTTTGAATTCGTGTTCTCTTCCTTCCTTTGAACCTTGAGGACACATCTGACAAGTATAATTACATCCTCCAAATAATTCCATATCTAATTGTCGTATTTTTATCATTTTATATATTTCGAAAACTCCGGAAAATAATCTGTAAATTTTTGATTTCTAATATTATCTAAATGATATGTATATGATAGGGCTCTTTTAAAGAATTTAGTATTATCATCTTTTGCTAAAATAGTTAAATTATCTAGTATCTGCTTATTAAACATATTTTCAAACTTTTTTCTAGCTTTATTTTTTAATTTTTCAGGTAAAACACTAGGTGATAAAAACAAAGGATCATAAACAAAATTATGATGAATATGTACTCCGTATTTATTATGAAAAAAATCATAAAATTTATCCAAATTTAAATAATTCATAAACGATATTGTTTGAGTGATATCTAATTCAAAATTTTCTTTTTTTAATCGTAAAAAATTTTTCATTACATCATCCCAATTTGTAGGATATCGTATATAATGGTTTCTTTCTTCTAAATCATCTATACTGCAAGAAATTTTTACATTGTCAAATTTACGCCAAATATCTATAATTTTTTCATTTAAAAACGTCATGTTAATATTATACCACAATTTAACATTAGTTTTACCTGCCAATGCTAATTTATCTAAAAATTTAAAATGTAATTTGTTTAGTGTTGGTTCGCCGCCGTTAATATAAAAAGTTTTTATATTACTACAATGTTCAAATAAATTATCCCAAAAATCATTTTTATCTGGCCAATTTGTTCCTTCAATATTATCATAATCTGTTATATTAAAATTTAGCCTTTTGCGTAGTTTATCATAATCTTCATACCATTTAGAACTACTAGCAGGGTTACATGTTCTACATTTTACATTACAAACATTCCCTAACCGTAATTCTATAAAATCAAATTGTATATTTGCAATAGTTCCGTCGTTGCTTGTTATATATCTAGCCTTATCTATTGTGAACTCAGGATAGTTTTTTATTTCAGCTAATCGTTTACTTTCAATATCTTTTTCTTCTTCATCAAAACATCGTAAACATGCTTTGGGTTTTTTTCCTTGTAAAGATTCTAATCTAGCAGTTTGAAAACTTTTGCTATTAAATGTTTCATATATCGTATCGGTGTTTAAATTATAATAATAATTATTGTCTCTTGCACTACTTAATGCATTTCTATGATCGGCAATACAACAATGAGTAACACCACCATGAGGATGCGTTGCTAAATGTTGAAATAATAATGGACAAAATGTATCAGAAGTTTTCTTTAAATTCGTCATATAACCATTCGAACGCGGCATAATTCCAGTTAACACCATAATGCATTAAATCTCTTGCTTTATCACATTTTTTATATGGTACTATAATTTTTTTACTTATACCCCAATTTTTTGAATATACATTTGCTATATTTAAATTACAATTATTTTCAATACAAATTAATTTTATTGCATCTATGTTTTTTTGGAAATTAATATAATTATTGGTTTCTTCAACAACAATTAAATTATAAAATTTTTTAATTATTTTATCGTATAAAAGGGAAAAAGGATGTAAAGACCCTGTTGGATCTAAATTATGTTCGGGCAGATATGCTCTAAAATTTGATTCTACAAATACTTCTCTTCGAGAAGGTTGAGTACATATTAAAAAAACATTTTTTGCATTTAATTTTGGTATCCAATATTTAGCTATTCTATAACATGTATCAAGACCACTCCCTGGAATAGATAAATTCCAACATTCTAACTTCAATTTTTGAGACAACAAAAAAGGAAAAGTATCTTCGACTGACAGACCTGTACCAAATGTTTGACTACATCCTAAAAATATAATTCCTTCATTCTCATTAAAATCGTTACTCCGAAAACCATAACTATTTACTTCATATTTTATTTTTGTGTCTACCCAACCATACTTTTCAAGTTTACTTTTATTATTTTTTAAATTCGTCAAATAAGTTTTATCTGAGTCTCCAATGGCTGATAGCAGATCTGATCCAACTGTAGATGTAATACCTGCTTTTTTATCTGATAACACTAATAAATGTTCATATGGAAATGAACTAAAATTATTATTTTTGACTCCACCACTCATATAATTCCTTGTCTTGTTTATAAATATTATTTATTGTAATTTTTTCTTTGCGTATGCCATCTAATTGATCTTGAAAGTATCTTCCTTTTTTAAATTCTTCTTGATATATGTCTGGCCATTGCTCTGTAAATGTAGGTCTATTTTTCATTTCTTTTAAAGTTTTAACCAATGTTATTTGTTTATGAGTTGCTCTAGGTTCTATATATGTAAGTAACTTGTCTATTTTTCTATCTAATATATGTCTAGGCCATGCAAAAGGAGAAAATACTATATCAGGATGAAATGCAAACATAATTTTTGTTTCTATCTTTACATCTAATTTTAAACTTAAATTAAACAAGTCTTTTATAGAAAACATCCCAGGTCCAGTTATTGTTAGATCAAACAACATTTTATCTTTGCCACCTGGCAATTTTAGACCTTCTTTAAAATTATTTAACCAATCTTTCCAAACAATATTTTTACGTATGAATTCAACAATTTCACCGGTTCCGTCTATACTTGCACACATTAACCAATCTTTAAATTGAGGCAAATAATCATATAAATTTTTTCCTCTATATCGTATTTTACTTAAATTGCTATTATATCGTAAATAACAATTCTTTGCACTACCATTATTAATCATTTCTTCTAATGCCCACCAATGTATTTCATACATCAATGGTTCTCCGCCAACCCAATAAATTTCTTCAATTATACCTTTGCTAATTGCATCTTTAAATTCAGGCTCTACAACCTCTACCTGAAATTTTTTCATCTTTTCTTTTACTTCTGGTTGCATAAATGGTTGGTTTTCCGTTGTCCACATGTTATGCTTATATTTTTCAGCTTCCCATGCTGAACTTAATTGTTCGCCGCACATTCTACATTTAAAATTACATAAATTAGAATATCTATAATCAAATGATATAACAGGCATTGTTGTATGGCCATCTGAATTTGTTTTATCAAATGCTTCTTGTATTTTATGTTTGAATAAATGACCAGTAAACCAATGTTTATATGAACTAACACTTAATATGTCTTCATTACATACATCACATTGCGGTATTTTTTCTCCTGACATTAATTTTTTACGTATATTACACATGTATGGAGAATTCCAATGCTCTTTCAAACTTACAGGATTGAAATCATCTACATCTGTTTTACTTTCTTTTACTTTACCATATCGTTCGTCATTTGTAGCATCTATGTATTGTTTTTGAAAACTATGTTCTTCTCTACTTGCACAACATAATCTTCTTTCTCCTTGAGGACTAATATATGTATGTGACCATGGAGCCATACAAAATGTAGGAGGAATCTTTTTCATAACAGTTCGTTTATTAATCGCATGATATTCTCTCTATATTAAATATAATTTTTAAAAATAGGAAATAATTCGCCGAAATTATTTTGTTTTTTATTCATATAAGACATTAAATCTTTAAAATGCCATGACGTATTTTTTTGAGAATTATCGTATAAACTATTATGACAATCATCTAATATTTTTATAAAATGTTTCTTTGTTTTAAATTTTTCTTTATACACATTGAATTTTTCTTTTATTTTTTGTTTTAATTCGTCAGGAAGAATACAGGGATTAAATCGTTCAGGTATCATACAAAAATTGGTAGCTATCCGTTTTTCTTTATATTTTAAATCATTCCATATTATTTCCAAAAATTCAGGTAGATAGAAAATTGTAATAGCAGTAATAGTTATTTGAGGTCGTATAATACTATGGCGTTTTTTATGAATATTATTATGTAATATTTCAAATTCTTGCATTTTATACCAATTTTTTTGAAATTGCTTCCAACTAAGGCCAAACCTAATTAATTCTCCTTTAGAATGGCTTAAATCTATACTTGCATCTATTTGTATATTTTTAAATTTTATCCAATATTCGAGTGGATTGTATGATTTATATTTTAAGGCACTTAAATTAGTATTATACCTTAATTTTATATCTGTTTTGTTTAATAAAAGTAATTTATCCAAAAAATTATAATGTTCTTGCATAATTAATGGTTCTCCGCCGGCAATATATACTTGTTCGATTTCTTTTAAGTTAGAATATATCCATTCGGTGGCTTGTTTTGGTAAATTTATTGTAACATTACCTATACGCGAACTAAGTTCTGGACCGCACATTACACATTTAAAATTACATTTATTACTAAATCTGATATCTAAATATTTTAATTTAAATTCATTATTAGGTATTATATCTATATGCTTCTTTAGATAGGTATTATTAAATCCTTTCCTTAAACTCGATTGATTTATTTTTTCTTGATTATAACAAAAATTACAAGCAATATGTTTTTTTCCATCTAGCATATTTTGCTTAACATTTTTGATTTTTTCACTGCGTAAAATATATTCAAGACTATTTTGATTTACATTACCTATATTAAAGGCTTTGCTAGTACAACACGGCGCCACAGTACCGTCCGGATCAATATACAATGATAACCACGGAGCCACACAAAATGCATCATTTTTCAAAAGATGAGTTTTCATTGGATAAACCAAATTCTTTATATATAAATTGTTCTGCTTCATTATAATTTATAAATAATTTGTTCTTTTTATTTCTTGTTATTTGTTTTACAGGAGTTACAACAGAATTATCTGATTTTGAGTTACCTGTTATATTAATGCAATATTTTAATGTATTGTTTATAAAATCTTCATAATTAATTATATAATCATATTTACAATATGTTTTAATTTCTTCTTTCTTTTGTCGTAACCAAATTCCATATTCTAAAAGACGAGTTAAATTTATTTTTTCATTTTCTAATTTTTGAAAAACTTTATCAATTTTATTTTTTGATTGTGTGATAGCAATATTAAAATCTGTTATTCGTGCTATATAATAACTAAAAAGATGGTCCCAAAAATTTTTTCTTTCAAACAAAATGTTTATATCTATTTTATTATGTAAAAAATTAAAAATTGATTCATTAAATTGTTCTTTTATATAATAAACATGGTTATTCATTATCCGGAGTGTATAATTAGGATATATATTAATTTCTTCCTTAAAAGATTGTAACGTATTAATTTCGTTATTATCATTGTACATCCACGACATTGGAGAAAAATATTCTTTTGCCATTTTTTTAGTTTTTTCATGTTTGCCTGACAAATGATTATATAATTTTGATTCAAAAAAAGTAGAACCACTTCTAGGCAAAGATACAATTAAAATCTTCATCGATTTAATTCATTTATAATTTTATCTATGCTCACAATATAATCTAATTTGTTTGAATAAAAATGATCTGCTAACCAAAGACAATAGTCATCTTGAAAGCAATAAGGATCGTTTTTATTGTTAAATGTATATGCTAAACAAAATTCTTTAGCCGAAGAAATATTTTTATAAGAACAATTTATTAATTCGTGTTCTATGTTACTTTTTCTATTAAAATAAAAAATAATATCAATGTAATATTCTTTGTTATTTTTGTTATGTAAATAACTTAATGATCTTAATCGAGCGGTACCTGGATGAAAGTATATTTTATTATTATGTATAAATGAAATAATAGGATTATCAAATTTTTCTCCTTTCAAAATACGTAAATGGTTATAAATTATAATTAATCGTCGGAGTCTTTCAAATACAGAAAAATTGTTACCCAAAAAACAATTATCATCTAGATGATTAAATTCATTATAATCTACACCTAAATGATACTTATTACATAATTTTTTTATTCTATCTAACATTAAAAAAAGATCAATATTATAATCTTTTGCAACTTTTTTAATTTCTCCTGTTGTTATGAAATCACAATTAGCCTCTATTTCGTTTTTTAATATAGAAATAGGAACATTTAAACATAATCTTATTTCAATATCTTTTAAATTATTAATATATGTTGTTATGTTATCTTCATAAGGAGGCGAATGCCTAATAGTTTTGCTATTAAAAACATTTAAATTTTTCATGTTATATCATCATTTACAAATGTATCAATTGTAGCAGGATCGCCTTGAGCAGATATACTTTTACTATCTAATTTGTAAGGTATACTATCATACCAAGTTATAAATGTTGGAAAGGCTAATCTAAAATTTCGGTTCCTTCTTACATCATATTGTTCATAAAATGCCCTGAAATCATTATATAATTTTGGTATTTCTGCTGTATCTCTATGTGGAGTTTTAACAACATCTAAATAATCAATAAGGCGTTGAATATGGGCATGTTCACCTTCTGTCAATACATCAAGTTTGGTCGGTAACCAATTTTCTAATTTAGTTTTAAAGGTATTTTTTAATGTAGCAGGTATTATTGCACAACTTTGAAAACTAGGAAATCGTAATATATTTAAAGTCATTGTAGGCGCTTTTACGCCAAACTGTTCTCTTAATAATAATATATCATCCATAAACTCGGTTATAGATTCTAAGCATAATGCATTTATAGTCATCATCATATGCAATTTTTTAATATTGCTTTCCTTCATTAATCTTACTAAATTTTTTCGCCATACATTATACTTCATACCATACCTTATATATTCACTTTGTATACCAATACTTTCATTACTAGTATAAATTTCAAAATGAGGTACACTATAACTTGCTTTTAGCAATTTCTCAAATGTTTCTTCTTTGTCTGGTACTAAGTTACTATTCATAGCAAAACGCATTTTACTTTCAGGATGTTTTTTAAACCAATCAAATAGTTTCCAGAGGCTCTTATGGACCAAAGGTTCGCCGCCAGTAATTCGTATCTCTTCTAAATTATTACCTAATGAATGTTCCCACCACTTCCAAAATGCTTGAATATACGGATTATCTTCTTCATTGTTTGATGCTCTAGCCGCCCAAGGTGCGGTATCCGTAAAATGTCCTCGTCCATCACTTATTATGTTTTTGTACGGTCCGTTTAGTTTAATATCTTTAACCCATGTACTACTAAATGCAGGATTACAATAACTACATGCAAAATTACAAGCTCTATCAAACGCAATTTCTAAAGTTTTGGGATCAATATCTGCATCCCATGGTTTATTTGGTAGGTCAAGAACATCGTCATCTTTAAAAATTTCTGTTTTATATACTCTATCGCTAATATTATTACGATTTATGTCTTCTACTTTCCAACAATACTC
>Ga0098047_10000564_pt1 | contig 14833 bp, 17 predicted proteins | sample 12_taG_FD_92585 | JGI IMG/M metagenome (GOLD analysis project Ga0098047, IMG submission 92585) | Marine viral communities from the Subarctic Pacific Ocean - 12_ETSP_OMZ_AT15267 metaG | ecosystem: Environmental > Aquatic > Marine > Oceanic | place: Subarctic Pacific Ocean | collected 2015-01-16 | reverse complement strand
GCAACATCTGAACCACCGACTGTCAATGTAATGCTTCCTGCAGCTGCTCCGCTGAGCATAACTGCACGACATACATCCATATCCGCCGTGGTTGAGACTACAACTTTAATATATGGTGCTACGCTTTCGCCTACCGTATAGTCTTGTAATGATTTAGCCATTTCGTTCTCCTATTATTCTGATGATACCACATATACTACTTCTACGTAAGTAGCAGCCACAGAAGAGTCACAAGCTATCTGAGATAGTCTATCTGAAGCCGCTCCTAATCCATGAAGACATATTGCTTCACCAGCATTTAATGAAAATCCAGCGGTAGCAAAAGCAGGTGTCTCTCCTAATCCTATAGTTATGTAAGAACCAGCCGCCACAGCGGTAGTTTTTGCCGAACTTGTGAATCCTGTATTTTTTATATGTACAAAGCCTGTGGCTCCAATAGTAGCATCACCATTCAAAGCACTTGCATGGCTTAGGGCTATTTCAGTAGTATCTTGAACCCAACCGCCTGTTACATAAGTGATACCTTCGTCACCCTCAAGTTGAAAATCAGTAGTACCACCTAAGCCCTGCGCTGATGAATCACTAGTTCCAACATCTGTTTGAGGTAAATCGCCAGCAGCTCCTACTCTATGAAAAACTTGAGTACTTGAACTTACTCTCATTCTTGTTGTTGTCGCCATAATATTCTCCTATTATCTCACACTGCTTACTGGACTGGCAAAAGCGATAGAGATTCTTCTCTTATTACTCTCATTATCCGCAAGTTTCTTATAAAATTCTCTCATGTAATACTCTTTCATCTGAAGGTTACCTTCTTTGACTGCGTTCTGAGCCTGAACATAACAAACGCAAGCCAGGCTTAACATCCTATTTAAATTTATATGAGAAGTCTCTTCTGGAGAGGTTACTTCTGTAAGACTGGGGTTAGTCCATGTTGTTTCATTAGTATCAGTCGCCAAAGTATTAGGGTCTGTACTGACAAAAGGCTTTACAAAGGTATTGTACTCTACTCTTGCCCCATTCGGAATAGCTTCATCAGGATAGACTAGTTGTGTATCCTCAGCATCAATTCTACCATTAGCATCAGGAGAAAGAAGACTATTCTTACGAAGTTTAAGTAAATGAACCTTCTGTCCATGTACTTTCCAAAAATAAGTCCTTCCAGTATTATAGCTCATTATGGGTTTGTATCCTCTGTAATCACATGAGGCCCTACGAGTCTTCTGATTTGCTTGTACTTATTGTCATCTTCTGTGTCCAAAACACTAATAGAATTTATGGAAATTAAATCAGATGGTAAATCATAATCTCGCTGTCCCTCAACAATACTAAATTTTCTGGTTTTTAGGTTTTCTGTCTGTGTTGACTCAATAAAGTGGATAGCGTCCTTAATCCATGCTATCGCTAAATTGGTATCCCTAATACCAGCTCTTTCCATTACTTCTAATACAGTCATTACTATCTAGACCTTTTTTTACGCCTTTTCTTTAATAAATTCTTCATCCTAGCAGATTTAGCTCTTCTTACTTTTCTAGGTTTTGACACTCTTCTCTTTCGTCTTCTTCGAGCCATTAAGAAGTAGCTCCCTGTTCTTGTCTCTGTTCACTCTGTTGTTGAGGTGGCGCTGTAAGAACGCCTGAAATAGCTCTTAATTCATTTACAGCTCTTTGATAATAGTCCTGAGAATCTTGCTGAGCCATCTGACATTCAGCATTTAATTCTCCAACAACTTGCATTAAAGTCGCCGCTTTAGCTAGATAAGCACTTGCTTTCTGAAGCTTAGCTCCAAAGGACTGTATTTCAGCCTGCGTCTGAGATGCATAACTCTGAATATCGGCTCCAAAACTTTGAAGTTCCTGAGTTGACTTAGCTGTGAACTCAGAAACCTTTCTTTGCTCCTCAGCAACAGCTTGTTGAACTTGAGCACTAAACTTTCCTAACGATGACTCTGACTTACTACTATACTTTTGTAACCCTTCCTGCACTTTAGCAGTGTACTCTTGAATGTTAATAGTTGATTTTTGGGAGAACTCACTTAGGGCAGATTCTACCCTGGAAGCATATCTCTCTAAATCAGTCTTATACTGTTCTACTTTTAACTGAGCCTTACCCTGTTCTTCTTGAACTCGGGCTGTGTAAGCAGTGGTCTTATTTGTAGCTTCTGATGTCACCTTCTCAAGAGATGTTCTGAACTTATTTACCTCTGCACTAAATTTTTGTGCTTCCGCTTCAACTTCCTGAGAATACCTCTCTAATTCTCTCTGTTGCTTAGATACCGCAGTCTGAGCCCTCGAAAGCTCTTCGGCCGCTGTACTAAGAACTGAAGTAACCATCTCAGGGTCTTCTTCTTCAAGCCATGCTTCTGCATCTTTTGTAATCCCTGGGTCTCCACTTGTACCACCCGCTACGTCTATTAATAACTCAGCCTTAAGTAATGCATCATCCGTCTTAGTCCAATCAAAAGTTATTACAGGCTTGGCAAAGGAAGGTAAAGACTCTGATATGCTAAATGCATTTGTGAGAGTTATATCAGACGGGGGAGTATAGAATATACTTTGGATATCAGGTGCAGTAGGAATAGTTACTTCTCCACCGCCAACTGTAGGCATAACCGCCATTACTTGAGATACATAATCTGGTATAGCGTCTATTGTCTCACTTATCGCAGATGAAGATAAACTAGGTAGAGATGGCTTGACTGGAACTGCAACATCAGCAAGAGTAGGAAGAGCTGACTCAAAACTGGCTAAATACGTACCTGTAATTGTTGAAAGATGTGTAGTAATACTATCCCTATAAGACTGACACAATCTCTTCATGTCTAAAGACGCTGCGTAATAGAGAACTATATTCTCATATTCTACCAATACCCATACATCAGTATTTTCATCAGTCTCTGGAGGAGCCGCATAAACTATTACCCCCTTATCCCCATTCAATGTGGTGACATTGGTTGAGCTTCCACCTACAGGTGTATAAGACTGTGTAGAACTACTAGCATTATAATCTGGGGCTGGCTTTATATAAATCTTTCCTGAGAGCTTATAAAACTTGGGAAACATCTTTGTAGGTTTTAACAAAGACGATGATTCATCAAATATATGAATCCCCTTATCTGATACTTCCTCAGCTATCCTCTTTTTTGCGTTTCCATTAGAATCCGTACCATCTTGTCTATACACAGCTAAAATTTTATCATATGCGATTCCTGAGCCTTCACTAATAGATGCGGAAGTAGCAGCAGAGTCCGACCATCCATTAATCTCAGTTTCGGAAGCAATACTCCACAGAAACTTTTCGGGCAAAGAAGAGACTATAAACTTAGCACCCGCATTGATAAGCGGAACCAAATTCCTGCTCTTACTAGATTGACCAGTAATTATATTTACCTTTTCCCAAAGTTTCGTAGCCATTAAAAATCCTTATTAACTTGCCAGGATTGGAGCCTAGGAAAGAAAGGAGGGAAAAAATCCTAGGCCCCTCACCTAACAAGAGTCGTTGTTACCTTAACTCCAAACAGCGTGTGATTCGGGCATTTGAAACTCGAAACCAGCTTCAGTAAGAATCATGTCAACACGTTTGTCAACACCACTTGTCTCTAGTGAATTAACACCAACATATATCGTGGTATCACGATTCATGCCGTTGCCAACTAGAGGACGGTACTTAACATTACTCATGTTAACACCAAGAATCTTAACTGCGCTTCTATCGAGAGCAATATTACGAGTCACATTCATATCACCGAGGGGTGTACTGATTGTCGTCATGTCAAGTCCCATTACCTTTTTGCGCCCAGTCACAGCCAAGTCAGCACGGAAGCCGTTACTTGCGGCTCCAATACCAATATTCTGCGCAAAGTATCCACCCAGCTTATGTAGCCAGTTGTACACTTCTGTATCACAAAAGAACACGGTTGCTTTAGACTGATTATAACGAGGGTCAACGTATGAACTCATGTCATCAAGAAAACCGTCAACAGTTTTCGTAGAATCCCATGTGAATACGTTACCATAGTTAGTAATATAGTCTACTGCACCCTGTGTATGAGAAACTCCATCTCCGTCTGTGTATTGTGAACCAAACAGACCAGTCTGTTCGATTTCCCACTTATGCTCGATTAACTTATCTCTCCAAACACGTGCCCATTCGTTGGGTTCGTATTTGAGGACAGTTGCTCTTGCAGTATTGGTCATTCCAAATTCAGACCTAAAAATCTGAGTTTGTCCATAACCAGTACTGTAAGGGTTATCCTTCCATGTCGCATTGACAAGGGAGGAGCCCTCAGCATGAGAGTTACCTACAACATAACATCTCTTAGCTTCTAAATCGCTAGAGATTGTTTTGTCATAAGCTGTAAGCACTGGTGCATCTTCGAAATAAGAAGTTAACTCTCCACTAGCAGCCTTGATGACTGTAGCTTGTACGAGTTTAGCTTCTACACATCCTGCGAGCACCTGTGAACCACCAGTATTGGCGGTATTGGATATATCCAATTGAGCACCGACACCACCCGCGTCTATCTTAGCTAATACGTAATCGCTAATAACAGTAGCTCCACCACCATTGTCTGTAGTGGATGCTAGGTTTATCTGAATTACCTGATTAGGTAAGAAAAACTCGGGAGCTGTTCCTGCTGAACCAATAGCAATTGAGCTATTCGATTGGCCTGATACATTCTGAATGTTGCCAGCTGATTTATAATCAGTAGCCATCCAGACTTTAATCGTGTCGCCTACTGCGATAGCCGCAGGAGAGGAAGCCTTAACAGCTTGGAATAGAGCGTTATCAAATGAGTCACTACCGCTATTTGCGCGGTAACCAACAACATATGCGTAACGCTTCATCCATGATTGGCGTTTCTCGGTAAACTTGAACGACGGGTCATCAGTAGGCTTTTTCGCTACTTTGGATACCAAACGGAAAAAAGGTGTCTGGTCAATAGCCAGCTCACTAAACCTCTCAGCGAAGTTATATTTTCTCCTAAGGTCACCAGTTGCCAGCGACGAGCCCTGAGTTACACCATATCCTTCATCCAGACCACTTGAATGTTTTAGAAACAAGCTATTAGATACAGGATAGGTGGCATCTGATTGTGCCATAGTTCTATCTCCTATGTGTGTCTACTTGTAAGTGGCTATCCGACCTGTTAGCCAAGTAGACGGTTTATATTATCACCGTCTAAAAGCTGGTCGAACACTTTATCATCGGGAGATGATTCTGATGTCGGGGTACTCCCAGCTGATGCAAGAGATTGAGGTCTTTCCCTCATATTCTGCATTTGCTGTGATACCTCATTCTGAGCTGAACGCTGGATATTCCTGTCTCTAGTTTCTCTGTTTTTCAGATAATAAATATCTTCAAGGCTTAGCTTCTTATTTTTCGCAAAATCAACAAATTCTGTCCATTGGTCGCCGTCCATATCATGAGTCTGTTTAAATTCCTCTTCGGAATTAAGTCTCTGATTTTCGGATTGCTGTTTACGGCTAAAATCTGTTAATCTACGTTGGACTAATCCATCAATAGTAGCATTTAAGACCTTTGCAGAGTCTGAGTCAGGATTATCAAACGCTTCACTTCCATCAAACATAAAATCTTCTCCAAGATTAAACTGTTCTTTCATGCTTTTAGGGGTGTTTCCACCACCCTCAAAATAAGTTCTCACGTGAGAAATTAAATTGGGGTCTTCACGCATCGCGTCTAATATCGGCATATAAGGTTCAAGTTCGCCTAGTCGAGAATTTAATCTCTTGGCTTCTCTACTTGAAGCAGAATACCGATTTTGCAGTACTTCCGTATCCGTGTTATTGGTCGGCTCTACCGCAGTACCTTCATCAGGGCTCATAGCAACTGTGTTATTAGTCGCCTCGTCAGAGGTTATCTGTGATGGTTCGTCATATACAATTCCATTAGCGGACTTATCTAGAGCATCAAAAAATGCTGCTGAGTCGTCCACGGAACTGACTGAATCTTTAATATCTAAGATGTCTACGTCAGGGGACTCTTGTTGAGTGTTGCCTACTTGTGCATCTGCCATTTTATGCTCCTTTTTGCATTGAGATAAATTTAATCATCTGTACGTATTCTTTACAAGACTATTTTTCTGTTTCTTTGGTCGACTGGACAGCTCTTGCCATGTCCTTTTTCATGTTCTGAAACTCACCTTGCATTAGACCTCTCAAAGTCTTCTGCTGGGCTTCTGTGTCTACAACATCTTTTCTTATCTCTCCTTCAGCCTGCTGTACCTTCATCTTTATACCAGCCTGCACTAGTTGACGTTCCAGAGTTTCAATAGTTCCCTCTCTATCTTTTAATGCTTCTTCCATTTGCTCAACCTGTGAAGATAATTGGGCATATACTGATTTTCTTTGTGCTACAGACTTCTTTCCTCGAATATCTGTTTCAGCCAACATGGCTATATCATCTATTAGACCAGCCTGGAACCACCTAAAATATTCCTCTAACAAAGCCCATCTATTAACAGGAAGAGTAGCTCCAGCTATCATTCTAACATCAAACCTAGCTGATTCATAATCCATCCACTTGCCAATAGCTTTTCCGTAATCATTATAGATTGGGATATTAATTTCTACCTGTTTTTCATCCATATTATCTTCACCCTGTCCAGCCTCAGGTTGAACAATTCTAAAAACTTTATTAGTAGAATAAGTCTGCTGAGCAACCTCTTTAAAACATTTACCAAGATGCTCAAGACAAGGTTCAACAATGCTATTCATCCATGCTCTAATTCTTCGAGTACCATATTCATCATTAGCCAAGAGACCTCTATAAGTCTCAGGCTGAGCTTGGGTATTACCCATCATAGAAGAATAAATACCACTAATGTATTCTACATCCTGTTTCCCTTCTTGAGTAATTGAGTAAAAAGCATTATTAATAGCTGCAGGTTGAACTGGAGTTGGTGGAGTAAAACCTTGTCGGTACTTAAGAAGAGCACCCGCAGAAGAAGAATACTGTTCCCACTCATCCTCTGGGATAGAACCTTCCTCGTAAAGCCATCTTAGATTAGAAGCAAGGTTTGCATTATGAATCATAATCTGATGAGCTTTATTGATTTCCTGTTGTTTACCTATCAACGGAACAACCGCAGACATTGGATATGGAGTTCCTGTGTATGTGTATGGAACAGGAATTATAGGATACTCTGCAAATGGAAGGACATATTCATAAAGAAATGTTTCCTCACCACAACTACAGGTTAATTGTATCTTAGTCTGATTAAATGGAGTAGCAGATACTATTCTTTTTCTAATCTCTGGATTCTTTGTAAAGATTTCAAATTCTTTTTTAGAGATTACCTTTCTTTCAACTCTTTCTAGTTTCTCTTGTACCTGAGACTGTATAACCTGTCTTTGTTTCTCTATTGCTTCTTTAGCTTCTCTTTCAGCCTTTTGTATCTCAAGAGAACCTCTTTCTTGAATCATTTCCCCAGATGCAACAGCTTGTTGAATTGATGCCGCCTTTTCCTGTAATGAAACCTGAACCTCTTGTTCAAACTCTTTCATCTCTACAGTTAGAAGCTCACGGGCTTCAGCTGTCTCTTCTTTAGTTGGTATAGCTTTTATCAGTACAGCATAAAAGGGAATCTTAATTTTCTTGTAACACTCGTAAAAGGATATTAAGTCCTCATCTTCTCCTGACGTTTTAAATGTTCCACCTATATCCTCTGCGATAATACTATCCCTATCTCTAAAATCTGCCTCGGAATATGATGAAACACTAACAGACCCAGTAGCTTTTTCTATTTTAGCCGCATAATCTGGGAGTAATAGCTTTAATTGAGCCTTGGACAATACCTTTCTCACGGTAATAAACCCAGCATCCCTAAATAGGAAATCTCTTGAAACTGGGTCAACAAAGACATCAAATGGGTCTATTCTCTTAAATCTTACTTCACCTCTTCCCTGGTCTTCATCTGGGTCAACATCAACATGAAAATACCCGATTCCCTTAGTCAAAGCATCAAGAATAACCTGTGAATAGAGGGATTTACCATTAGATAGATACCAACAATAATCAGATATCTCTGAATGAACCTGAGCAACATCAGTATCAGAACCCTCAGCTCCAACCGCTTTCCATCTAGGATTATTAGAAGTAACGAAATACTTCATTATCTCAATAATTGGAGTAATCCTATTGATAATAAAGTCAGGCATACCAGATTCTCTTAATCCATCATGCTCTTCGGTAGTGAGTTGTTCGTTTAAGTAGAAGTCATACCCTCTTTGAGCAACAAACTGCCATTTCCCTCTCTGAGCAGTATTAGACTTATTCCAGAGTTGGTGGTTCTCTTGAGCCTTTATTTTGTTGCTTTTTCTTGCCATTCTCTTTTATAGTCCTCCAAATCTATTTTATACTTATCATCCATCTTGTATATGTCTATCATTTCATGACATAGTGCTGTTGACATCATATAATAATCTATCTCAGTAATTTCTGGAGATAATTTACCTTCTTCCATCTTTTTATTGTACATTGTTTTAACATTACACAATTCAGGCCTTGTATCATAAATCTCGCAGAGATTGTCCTCCGTTAAATACAAACATGCGCCATCTCCTCTTTGTGGCATAAAACCATGTTCTCCAGCAATTCTGCAACATGCTCCACATTCTGAACATAAAAATTCACTCAAGGCTTCCTAATCTCGAAGTGAACTAAATCATCGAACTTATTGTCTTTAGTTTTAAAATCCATATCCCAGTCGCCGCCCCATCGAAGAACTATACCTTTCATTCTTGCTATTCCTAAAACAAAACCTGCAAAATAACTCATTCTTTCTCTATCTTCCCAATCAATCGGATAAGGTATCGCATCAACTGCAATGCTCGGAACTTTATTGTGTTTACCCATAGGGAACTTGAGCTTAGAGTTCCCCTTTTTATAAGCTTCATTTTGCTTACCCTTTCCTCGAAAACCCTCCAGTATTGTGCAGTCAAAATACCTAATAGCAATATTAAATACCTCCTGTAAGTCTTCATCACAGGTTTCCAGCTTCCCTCTACTTTTTTTACTAAAACGAGGCATTAGTATTGACGACCTGTCTTCCCAGATTTGCTATATCCCCCAGATAGGTCTAGTGTATCAGACTTACTTTCTTCTTTCTTAACTTTTTTCCACATTCTAGCATGTTCCCACATTCTAGCATGTTCTTCTTCGTATTCTCTACGTTTTCCATCAGAAATGTTGTGCTGAAATATCTCCTGGTCGGAATAACCTTCTTTAAGCAAAGAGTCTAACTTAGTAGAAGCGGATTTACTTAAAGGCCCCCAATCACCATCAACACCGTTTCCTAAAGGGCCTGTTTCCCCTAAATAAAAACCAAGATTCTTCATTATCCCTTGCATAGCAAGAACCTCACCTCTACTCATTTTTCTTTTTTGTCCCATTAGGCTACTATCCAGGGTTTAGCCTTACGTTTTGGCTTGTACCACTTCTTTTCTTTATTCTTAGAGTAATTAGGGGGAAAAGCATGCACATTTGCATAATAAAGCGATTCTATGGTGTCGTCATGAGCCATTCTGGGGCCGAAAGTAAGGATTTCGTTCACCAAATCAAACATATTCTCTCTCAAATTTACAGTTGCCATGCTAAATCTGCCACTTAAACCACTATAAATCCTGTTTCTTTTCTGAGTTCCACCTGGTTTTTCAGGTATTACAGCTATATCGAAGCGATTTATCCGCCTCCTTTCATCATTCAATGCTTGAAATATAGAACGGTTCATAGCCACATCCTCTACAGTAGCTGAGGTACAATGATACTTATTATAGAGTTCAATGATATAGTCGACAACGCCTTTCTTCTCAAGAAGTTCCCCATCCATTCCTTTAGCTCCTATAGTTGGAATACTTCTATGCCTTTCATATTCGAGAACGAATAGTCCATTATCTGTATCCACACCCACAACCATAATGACACTAAAATCAGATTCTTTAGTATCAATGTCAGTAGCAGGGTCACAACCGATAAATGTATTGATAGGTCTCTTTTCTCCGTCTTGTACGATATAGTTAACGCCTTCTTCATGCTCATAGTAACCTTCCCAGTATTTAACGTGTTGTCTTCTCCATACAGAATCTTCTTCTGACTGAACTTCCATCATGTACTCTTGAAAGAATTTTGCAGGCTGACCTGAATCTCGATAGAACTTCTTTTTCTCTTCGAGCTTACTTGATGGAAAGAAGGAAGGCCAAAGCACACTACCTGTCGGTAGTATGGCTTTATATGTCACTACCTTCCAAGCAAACTTTTCTTTTTTCTTCTGACTACGAGCATGATTGACGATAAGATTGTTGATAAAGGAATCATAATGAACAGGAGTACCATTAACACGGAGCCTGCCAGTATGAGGCTCAAGAGCGGGATATACAACAGCAGTGACCAGATTAGCATTCTTAGCTCTAGCTTCAACCGTGATAGTGTTTTGTTCGTGCTCGAAGTCGTCAAGACATATGAGGTCGTACCGTTTGTGGAGTTTCGCTCCACCTCTAATGCCCGCGACGTTTGACTTTGAGATGAGTTTGCATCCATTTGTTAATTCAATATCCTCCTCTGTCCACTTGTTACCTTTCATTGTTCCAAAGAAATATTTGATTCGGTCATTATACTCAAGATGATATTTAATGTAGTCCATATTGCCCACGCTAAGTTTCTGAGTAGCGGAAACCCATGCATAAAACAACATATCGTCCTGAGGACAAAATAAGAAATCTTTAAGAATAGAAGCCTTTGTTAAAACGGTTTTACCATGTCCTCTTGGAAGAATGATAGCTAACTGTTTGACTTCTAAATCATCTATACAATCAGCCATCTCATAGTGAAAAGGTGGAGTCTCACTACGCATGAAATCATCGGGAAGAAAGAGCTTCCCAAAAGCGATTAAATCACTCTTTGCTAGGAGAAGAGCCTGTTCCGCTTCCGATATCTGAGTCTCGTTTATATTTGCCATCTAAGAACTTTCCAAATTTCTTATCCTGTTTCATATACTCAAGATAGTTTGAGAATACCAATTCAATATCATCTATCCTCTGACTAAGCATCTGAGCATGATTAACAAGGCTTTCTACAACTCTTACTACTTCTCTCCTTGAAACAGGCTTCCTGTTGGGATGTTTGCTCATCCTTGCCCCCTTTTCTTTTTACGATAATACTTCTTACTACCAATATTCCCAAATTTAGAACCTTTCCCCTGTCCTTGCCTTGTTTTTTTAGCCTTCTTTCTCTCTGGGGAATAATCAGTTAGCTTCGGCATTGTAGTGAATCCTAGTTGGAATGTCCATACCTTCTATGATAGCAAGCATGGCTTTGAGAGCGTCATAGTGTCTCGAACTAAAATCATATAAGTTTAGAGGTAGCTGTGACTTTAATTTTTTAAGCTCCCTAATCGCTTCATCTAAATCTTTTTCGATTAATTCTCCCAACACCTTATTCCTTCATCTGAGAACTCCATAGTAACCCATCCTGTTCTGATAACTGGGTAAACTGCATACCTAGCATAAGCGGCGTACCTTAGAAAAGAACCTCCTCTCACGTACCATCTCCTTTTGAGAGACTCTTCATCACCTTCAACTCTAATCGAGTCAACTGGCTTAGCATATAGCTGATGATTGTGCCCAAGAACGAAAACATCGCCATCAGAGTAAATCGAAGCAAGTCTATCCAATTCAAGGTCACCATTCTTCGCACCACTCTTCCCGTGTCCACTAACAAGGTAGTAATCCTTACCCTTGACGGAAATTCTAGTATACCCTGGATATTGGTAGTACGGTACATTTAACTCAGCCGAGAGGGTTTTACATACATCGAAATCGAGAATAACATAGCTTCTAAGAAAATCATGGTTGCCTCCCCTTACGAATAGACATTTGTCCTTTATTGGAGATACAGCTTGGAGAAAACTTAGATACTGGTCTTCTGGGGGTTGTATCTGACCCCTTCCAGAGATAGCCTTGTATCCTGGAGGAATCATCTCTATCATATCTCCATTTCCAAACCATACTGAATGTGGGTCTTTTGCTATTGTCGTAACAGCGTCACTGAACTTTCTAACATCAAACTCTCTTGCCCCAAGATGGATATCTGTGAGACAGTGTACTCTTACAACTTTGTTAGATGAATAAGTAAGTACTTCCCCAGGCTGAATAGTTGGGTCGTATTCCTTAACCTCTGTGTCAAGAGGTATAGAAAAATTCTTTGTACATGACTTACACTTATACTTCTGCGCAATTCCATACTTCCTCTTTCTTTTCCCATCCTTTTTGGTGTACATCGAAGAACAATGTGGGCATATCATCTTTCCCCCTTATCTGTGCCGAGAATCTTCCTCTCAGCTTTTTCTATTTGTTCAGGTGAGAACCCGCTAAACATGCCGATAACTCCCTGTTCCACTCTCTTGACTCCGCTACCGAGAGTACCTATTGCTTTGCCGAGTTCCTTCAAGCTCTGAAGAGCTATGTTCTCATCAACACTGGTCTCAGCAAGAGTTTTTAGATTATTTAGAATGTATTCATGATTGATACCAAGAGACTTGGCTATGTCCTGGACACCCTTCTCAACTTCTTTCATTACTCGCTCCTGTTTTAAAAGTACGGCAGCTCTTTTCTTAGCTTTGTCTGGTGACTCCTCATCGTAAGCATCCATGTAGGACTTTACCACACCCATTCCTACCGATACGTTGGTAGCGAATATCCTTTCTTTGTTAGTTACCTTTTCCCTCTCTCGAACTCTTTTGGTGGTGTCTTTTATTTTCTTTGAGAATGTGTATCTATTTGGATGCCTGGAGAAGTCGGTATCCATGAAAGTACCCGTTCGATTTAAAAAGGTTCCTACCACCGTCCTTACCCATCCCTTTGCATAGGAATAGTTTTTCCTATCCCCTGGGTGAGATATATTCCCTGATACCTTGAGTAACTGAATGATGGCTCCATCATCACTCCAAACCCAATCTCCTTCCTTCCCCTTTCTCCAATTCTCAATGGGAGTAATGTCGGGATGGTCGTTATAAAATTCGGAAATGTCCTCGTAAACAAAATGCTCCTTGTTCTTGATTAATTCTGACTTCATTCGGGGTATGGACTGGTATTCCCCAACTGAGCCCACAGAGAATCTATCAATCCAAGAACATCATGAGGAATGTGATAAACAGTACCATTGATTTCTATCGGAGCCAGGTCATCATCAAGTGTGGATAGTCTCGTTAGAATGCGTTCCTGTTCCTCCATCGGTAGTTGAGCAAGCCATTCTATTGATATCGACATAGGGCAAATAACGGGTTATTTAACAGCACTCTTTTCTTCTCTTTCTTTCTTTCTTTTGCTTCTTTTCTTTCTTTCTTTCTCTTCTTTTACAATTTGCATAGCCATTTGAACTACCGCTTCATCGAACTCACGGTCAGCTCTGTCTGCGTCTGCACGGGCTACTCCTGTTAACCCTTCACCACCAGATAATTGCTTAGATGTAATAACTCCGTCACTCATAGGGTAAACTTACTACTGTGCCCAGGTGCTTTTCAAGAAAAATTGTACCATTTTGAAAGACGACCATATATATTGATAGTACCCCTTAAAAGGGGATTTTCATAAATAGAATTTACGTTAAAAGTGATTTTACATTTTAAGTAGTTTATGTTAATTATCTAGGAGGATATTAGCATGGCAAGTAAAGTGGTTATTAAGAAGCCTCTGCAGTTCAAGTCTTTCGAGTTTATCGGTAGACGTGACTGGAAACGGTGGCGCGCACCACGTGTAGTGAGCCCCGAAGGCATCAAAGAAGCTATCTCTGTTGGTATGACCTCTCTGAGTGCGTACCAGTCAGATAGATTTGACTATGATGCTCGTAACGCTGCTCAAGCAGTACAGCGTTACCTTCAGAACGTCAAGGTGCTCTTCCACGTTAAGCGCCCCGAGATTGCTCTCGACTTCGAAGATAGTGTCGATGATACGATTCACAGAATCCAGGCCGAAATGGATGCTGTTGTAGCAAATCGTCCATCATTGGGACTTCCGATGAAGATGAACAACCGTACGAAGGCGAAAGCTGGCGGGTGATAGCGTCCAGCTGAACAAATGTCAGCCTGTGACTTAGTGCAACGCTAAGTCATGGGCTATACAGTGTGGCTGGTGCATCTAAGATGAGCGAATAGCGTCTAAGATGTGCAAATACACCTTGAATCTATATATACTTAGGTTTTAATAGAACCTGGGCATAAACCGCTGTCTTACCACTATCAGACACTAAACTAAGAATGTGGAGGGTTCCAACAAATACCCTACGAAGTGTTGGCAACAAGGTAAGCATGATATGTTAGTCTCAATCAGCATTGATTGCGAGGGCCTTGTTGAGCGTGCAAATAATACAGGGAGAGGTATTGGTACTCCTTTAGGGTTAGGCAGAATTGTCTAAGAACATATGTTGTTCATATCCCTATAAATTGGTCACTCTGAGTAGCTCTCATTGTGATAAGAGGTTGATGACAAAAACCTCAATACCACAAGCGAGTTAATAGGTTCCGTCTTAAGGTTGCTCGCAGAGACAAAATTTTCTCATTATCATTAGGTGTAATCATGTAATGCTTCCGTTGGTCATCGACTAATATTAGAGACCTGCATAAGCGGAAGAATTGACCACACCTAGAATGTCTCTTGTTGAAGTTATAAAAGAGAATGTAATCAACAACAACAGGAGGTACATATGCATAAGTATATGATACTGGTCGAAGTTCCTAGTACTGCACCGTTGTTTGGTGTAAATGGGCTTCAAACAGAGAGTAAGTTGAGAGTAGTCGGCTATACTAAAGCTGATAACTCTT
>Ga0098047_10000562_pt1 | contig 14892 bp, 21 predicted proteins | sample 12_taG_FD_92585 | JGI IMG/M metagenome (GOLD analysis project Ga0098047, IMG submission 92585) | Marine viral communities from the Subarctic Pacific Ocean - 12_ETSP_OMZ_AT15267 metaG | ecosystem: Environmental > Aquatic > Marine > Oceanic | place: Subarctic Pacific Ocean | collected 2015-01-16 | reverse complement strand
GAGCCATTCTTTGACAACAACCAGAAGTCCATTCATTGCGCCCATAACCACAACAGTCCAAGGTCCTAAATCTACATTAGGCATGAACTCTACGACAGACGTAAGTGCCCCACTTGCAGCAAGGAACCCGAGAACCTTCAGCGTATGGCTCGCGTTTTCCTTTGTCCATTTTTGTGCTTTGCTCATATAAATATGTTACTTGAATAAGATTGGTTTACCTTTTGTATACGTCCTATCAAATGCTGCTTGAGAAATTAATTTAATCTTCTTCTCCCATGCCCCGATCTTTTCTCCGTAGTGCCACGACTTTTCGTCTACAATATGTGACGCTACGTTTCCAAAGATTGCGTAGACTGGAGGCTTGCCATACACCTGAATCAAAGGGATGTATTTTTTTTTTAACAGCGAGTATTGTTTCGCTGATCCAAAGTAGAAATTCCAAGGTACTTCATGAAATTGTTGGAAATACTGATCCCATATGATGTGTTTTTTGAATTTCTCTCCACCAATACGAACAACAGCATGGTTTACGTTCTTGTTTATTTCACCTGTGTAGAGAGCACCAGCGTTTACTGATACTTGTTCTACCCCGTATATCATTGCTTCCCAAAGTTTCAAAGGATCACAACCACCCCAGTCTATCCATTCATGTTGAATTTCAAATACAGATTTAGATGCTTTTGCTTTTTCTATTACTTCGCTTGGAGGGTGTTTCACATAGTCACGTCCATTGTCTCCCCCCCAAGGGTATTCTTCTTCTAATACTAATCCGTTCTTCCTAACTGCGTCTGCGAACTTGGCGAACGTAGTCCCTCTATTTGGGGTTACTGGTATCATCCCTGCTATAAAACGATCTGAGAAGTTGATCTCTTTACCAAATTGCTTCTTATGGGCTATTTCAAGACAGTTAAGACCCGAAAATACTACACAAGAATAAGAATCAAAGTTTTTCTTTTGTGTTTCATGTACAGGAAGGAAATCAGTGTAATCTCGTTCTGGTGAAAGAACCATTTTTAAGGCTTGGTTTGGTCCGCCCAAAGTAAAATCTTCTGGTTCTGGTTTCGCCTCAATCAAACCAAATCCGTCCTTAGCTTCTTCTGGTGCTTCTACTTTCTCCTCAAACACCAAACTTTTGAGCTTTTCTAGTAGTTCTTTGAACATATTAAAAAAATGTTTTAAAACCTATTAATCCTATAATAACAACCTTTGCCACTTCCCACATTGCTTTCCAGCCCAAGTCTTTGTTTCTTTTGATGTTATCCTTTTTATCAGCAATCAAATCATCAACATGTTCATTCCTAGATGAAATCCAACCAGTATTGCTATTCACTTGTTTTTGTAGTGATGACATCATTGCGAGTGCCCCCCCTATTTCATGATGGTTCTTGGCAAGTTCATCAATAGTTCTGCTTAGTCTATCTAATACTGCTTTCGTATCACCTTTAAATTCATCAAGGCTTTTTGTTACATGCCCCATGTCTGATTTGATTTTAGCTATATTAGCTTCGACGTTCATATTATTGTTCACAAGGAGTTGTTGACCATGTTACCGCCCCATTAAGGGTATATCCGTATGACCATCCAGCACCATCGACATCTCTTACTTTCATACAACCTCTTGAGCTTGTTTCGTCACCAATAGTTACTGTTGTTGTTGTTGTCTCATCTGTAAATTGAAACTCTGTACTAGACGGGGAAAGCATCATGTACTTACTTATTCCATCATTTTTCACGGAAACCATATTCGTTGCGTCAAGCCAATTTCCTTCAAAATCAAAGGCATACATGTCAGTAGGATTTAGTCCTGGGTCTTGGAAACGTATACCTTTTAGATTTTCGTACACCCCACTTATTTTAAGTCCAAAGATATTTATACCAAGAGCTTCTGTTGTTGTCCCTGTGGTGTTACTCATACCTAGGTTAATCCCTACAGTAGATGACACTGTGCTATCCCCTGTGTTATTCGCCGTCAAAACAAGTCCTGCCATGCCAGCAAAATCTTTAGTTAAATCAAACGCATCTGTATGAGCAGCCTGTATTCCTACGCTAGTGTGCTGATTGGCGTTGTTAGCCGTGTTTTGGATTGACTGCTCAATAGAATGAGCTGTATCAGCCCCAGATGGATCAATAACAATAGCCTCAGCCTCTGAATAACCAAATATATTTGTCTTACCATCATTAGTAATAGTGTCTACTCTGAACACAATTCCACCTTCAGCATCTTCAATCTGCAAGGCTTGGGTAGAGCTTGCTGTTACCGTGAGTGTTTGTTCGTTCTTTAAGGTAACTTCAGTTCCGCTTATGGTGTACAAATTAGCCACTGTTCTTGCGCCTATATCTTCTTCTTTTGGTGTGTTAGCAAAACCAATTGCTACAAAAAGAATACTCAACAATATACCTCCCACTATAACTAACCTATTTTCTTTGATGCGCATATAATTTATTTATCCTAGCCCCCAACTAGGGAAATGAACTATTCTGGCATTTCAAATTCTGAGTAAACAAGAGTCAAAACTGGTTCAAAATCAGTACATCCAGTAAGATCACGGCTAGACTGTGCCATTACTTTTGCGCAAGTCTCTGGTTCCATTCCTGTTAACCCATTGACTAATACTGCTTCTCCCCCATCCTCTCCAAGAGGGAAAGTACAAAGTTCCTTGTTATCTGTTTCTGCATGAAAACCCTCTAGTGACATAACAACAGTATCGTCACCATTCCCTGTTCCTACTTCAACTTTTCCAAGAACCCAGCCCAGACCAACGCCTGCACCAAATGAATAAACTTCGTTCTTCTCTCCGTTAAGGAGGGGTAACAGTTCTTCTCCTGTGAGAGTCACTGTCTTTACAGTTCCTTGTACCGGCATAGTGTTTCTATGTTAAATAAATTAAGGACACGTTATTGTTTTTCCTGTAATTGTTCCGTTAAGTGTAGTGATTTCCGTACATCCAGACCCATCTACATCTTCAAGTACGATACGTCCACCCAGAGACCCACTACCTGAGATAATTTGCATTGTGGTCGTGGCACTTGCGTTGAACAAATCAAAATCTGTTACTAGTGTAGTTGTGTTTGTCATTATTCCACCATCGAAACGTACAGGGTCAGCCCTAACATGCAATGAAAGTGGTGGATTAGTAAATGTTATATTGCCAGAACTAGCTGGAGCCTTGTTGATAACGACGGTAGTTGCGTTAGTGACAGTTCTAGTGTTTGTATCAGAGCTTAAATTTATATCCCCAAATTCAATCCCTGCAAGATCCGTAAGCGTTGCTGTTTGATTTCCTAAATCAACCGATTGACCTGGCGGCCCAAACATTTGCATTCCTGCCCTTTTTGTTACATTCCCTACGCCATCTGTGATTCCAGGGATGACAATAAGCAAACTATGGTCTGAATCAGCGTTAGTTTGTGTTCCGCCTGTTGCTCCCAAAAGGACGTTGGCCCCGAAGGAGATTGCCCCGTTTGTTCCTGCCTGTGGCGATGTGGGGATTACGAGCGATCCTGCACCAGTAATAGTAGATGATCCTTCAAAGGCATACGTTGGAGCTGAAACTGAAATAGCTCCGATCTCACCAATATTACCTGTGTTGAATGTCTTGGTGCTTGATAGATTAAGCAGGATACTTTCCCACGCAGTAGATGCCGTAAGCTCGGTGTGCGCTCCCTCAACTACATTGATTGACTTGGTAGGATCTCCTGTCGCTTGTGCTGGTGTTCTAGTATTAGCACCACCATTTTCAAACCCAATAATGTTTACACCCATGACTGATCCTCCGAGAAGGACCGTACCGAATGCTGCGACAAATAGTATTATTTTTCTCATATTAGTTAGATACGTTAGAATACTCAAAGAATCCAGCCCAGGTACTACTATTCACGCCCGTTACCTTGAACACAGCGTCAGTACCTTCAACATCGACAACCGCATCCCATCCGATAGCCCCAACAGTTTCTTCGGCGTGAACTTTAGTGTTTAGATCGTTTACAAGAATGGCATTTCCACCATCTCGATACACTGTCGCCCTAAACTCGTATGATGCATAATCATTTTCAGTACCCGCAATAGCGTTTGCAATAGCTCGTATGTGGTAGACATTCTTGTCTTCGATAGCCAAAGTAATAAGGGTGGTAGATACAGTATCTAACGTAGTGGTAACATTCTCGATGATAACAAGTCCATCGTGGATGCCTGCGTCTAAGCTAAGTCTATGTAGTGCTCCACGGCTGCTATTCCCACCAGCTTCTAAGAAGAGAATATCCGATCCATTATCCGAATGCATCAAGTAATCTATATCCTCGTCATTCCAGTTGAACTCAGCCACATCTTGCCCACCAACTTCTTCGAATCTTACAAAGTTATTTCCACCTGCAATAAACTGATATGAATCTGATCCAAATTCAATGTATGTATTGTTGTCTCCTTCACGTACGATACGATCTTGGATGAAAACTTGGTTCTCACCAGAGCTTCCAATGAGGTGGATATCTCTACCAGTAAGGTTTTCTATAATAAGATCATTGTCTTTATTTGGATCGGCTGCATCCTGGGAATAATAAATGGCAGCTTGATTAGCTCCATCTTTACTCCAAAAGGTAGTGGAAGCATTGAGGGTGTCGACATTGAATATGTTTTGTCCTGCTGCGTCCTCTATCAAGAAAGCCGATGCGCTTGTTCCCCTAATTACGGTATCAACACCGAGCGTAGAGCTTGTAGTGACGTTAAGCGAATTTACTATAAGATCTGTATTTGCGTTCACGCCCGTACCAGTTCTTGCGCCCAACGTATCTTCTTGGAAAATCTCTATATCTTCATCAGGCCCAAGAATAAATTTCACAGCCTCTGTCTTTGAAGCAAAAAATACCGACGCAACCACCATTGCGGCTGCTGATAATATTTTTAGCTTACCTGGTTTTAACATATAAATTATGGGTTACGCTGGTTTATGTTAATTACCTTATTTTATTGATTGTCCATTGGTCGAATAAGTATTGTTGTGGTTCCAAACCCTGCTGGTGTTGTGTTTCCAAGCAATTCTGCTGTACACCATCTGAAGTTGTTAGAATTGATCTCAAACTGTCTCACATCAGTAGTGTCCGCAAGTGTTACACCTGTGTCGCCGTCAATTGCACTACCGTCTTCCGTATCAACAGCTTGTACATAATCCCATCTATTAGTAGCCGACTGTGTTGCGCCAAATGAAGGTGCGTCGTCTGAAAGAGAGCATTTGAATTTTAGTGTTCCGGAAGCTGCTGTTGCTGCCATAGTGACACCCATGTGCCTGAAGTCGTTTACATTAACTACAAGCGAACTAGGATTCGCATTCGTTGATGTTGTAAAAACTGTACGCTCTTTTTGCTCAATCCTTGCGCCTAAAGTTTCAAAAGGTTGAACTGGGGTAAAGAACTCTAAAGCAAGAAAACCTACGACAAGTAAGGCGATTGCTCCTAGAACTGATTTAAACATGGTCATATATTTCTTATTATTTGGTCTTCTTTGTAAAGAAGCCATTTTTAAAATTCTACTCCCCCTTGGCGTTGTCTCTGAGGGCTACAAAACACATAAAAGGGTTTATCGGAAAGGAGACAGCCCCCTTCCCAAAAACCTTTCTATTACTAGAAACAAGAAACGGTTGTAGTTGCGAATGGTGCTCCATTAGCTTGGTCAACAGCGAGGATGACATAAACGTCTGTGCCATCTTCTTGCCCTGCTAACATGCAGAATTTACCCATTGAAAGCGTAGATGTAACATCTCCCCCAGCTCCTACAGCCAATTGGCCGTGAGGAGTAGAAGATGCAGCACCAACTGCTCCCTCAAGATAAGAAGTTCCGTCAACTTCTAAATCACCATAGTTATATAGTGAATTGGTCGCCTGCCACTCATCAGCAGCGGTAAGACTTGTCGGTTCGCTATTGAGGGTTCCACCAAGTGATTCTCCTGGGAAACTTTCAACAGCAGCTCCAGCTCCGAATACTGCGTGCTCAATGTTCTCTACAACATTATTAGCACTGCCAGAGAAAGCTCCAGCTACAGACATAAGAGCAGTCATACCCAATACTCCAACTACCACCCAGAGAACACGGTATCGTGTCATCAACATCTTTTTTGTCATAATCGTTACGATTAAGGGTGAGTAAAAGTATTAAGTAGTTCCGTTAGATCCGTATAGACCGACGTAATCTTGGCATCCGACAACTTCTCGGAATTCACCTTTGTAGATGTAAGCGTTGTTACGTTGGAATTTGTAATCTACCAAATCAGTTTCAAGTGATTTTCGTACGTATCTTGTCATGCTGTGGTTTTGTGCAAGCAAGTACCAGTATGCGTCTGAACCTGCAACACCTGAAGCTGCTGCACCCAAGTGTGGTGAAGTAGCTGCGTAGATGCCGTATTTGGTCAAGAAAACATTAGGCTCGTTGTTTGCTGTGTTTGGTCTAAGTTCAGCGTCAGCAAGCTCACAAGCAGTCTTAAAGAGTGTAAGTGGAGTCAAGAGAACGCTGGCAACACAACCTCGAACGACACCGGCTTGGTCTCGTTGTTCACCAAGTGCAATGATTGCATCGTTAAGTGATGTTGCGCTAAGAGCTGCGGTAGCAAGATTATCTACAGTCGCACCACTAATAGTAGTGTGAGTGTTAGAAAAAATGTTTGCTCCATCAGCCGTGGTGTTTGTAGCAAATCCGTCCACAAAGAATTTCAATGCTTCACGATCACGTGTTACACGAGCAATAGCACCGAAGTTTCGGATAGCCTGCTGGTAAGAACCGTGCATGTTGTCATCGAAAAAGTGCTTTGGTACGTCAATACTGTCTGCGTAAGCATTTACAGTGTATGTCGCTTTGTTTGTGATGCGAGGAGATGAACTGTGTACATCTTCTTCCTCACCTCTCGTTTGCCAATAAGTAATACCACCAAATGTTTCAACCTGTACGGCAGCGTTATCCGCTGTACCTTGGTTGAAAATAGAACTTGAGGTGGCATCTACGTAATGCATCAGACTCTCACGCTCGAATTCCTGAAAGAACACGTCGTCAAGATCTGTAATCACTACATTTGGACTTAATCCTGAAGTGAATGCCATATAGTATTTTAGTTAATTATTACGCTGCGATGTCGCTTCCTACCCATGTTGCTCCAGCACGTACACGAGCGTACACACGGCTGTTCTCTGGTTCACCTTCTCCTGTAAGCATCAAGCCGTCTGCGATTGCGTGTCCGTCGCCCATTGCGATTGTCCATGCTCCAGAAGCGAGATTGAAAGTAACGTGATCCAAAGCAGCAGCTCGGATTTTTGTAAGAGTGTCTGCGTTAGCAGCAGTTGTTACAGCACCTGAAACAACTTCTCCACCTTTGAATACATACACGTCTACAGTTCCAGCAGCAGCTGCGGTATCTGTACTTTCAGAAGTTGCAATACCGATCAAATAGTCAGTACCAACTTTTGGAGTGTCGTCAGCAGCGAGTGCAACAGTGGCAGTACCAGGAGTAGCTACGACAGGTTCACCAGGGCTAATAGTATTAGCAGCACCGGCAGCGACTTGGAATGTCTGTGTTGAAGCCTCGTTTGGCTCAACAAGCAATATGTCACCGATTGTCATAAATTCTCGTTAAATTAATTACCATGTTTAGCTATATACTTCTCTAGCAATCCCCTCTTCTTTAGATGCGCCTTGTCCGCTTCAGTTAGCGTATTTAGTGCCTGAGAATCAGATTTTGATTGAGAGTATGATGAGCTATTTTCTGAGCCAGGTGTGACTGACTTAGAGTGAGCAAGTTCTTTATTTACACGAGCTACTTTCTTGTAATTGGCGAGTGCTCGTGCCTTCTGAACTTGATCTGAGACAGACCCCGAGAAGGTGTTAGTCTCCAAATGTAATTGGATTAACTTTTTCTCGTCTGGGTTTGTCGTCAACTTGTCTATTTCATGCTCGTATTGAGTTTCAAGCGTCGCATATTTGATCTCCTGGAGCTTCTTATCAACGTAAGACTTCTCATCAAACGCCTCTTCAGCTTCGGGAGCATCGTCATCCTCGAGCTTCTTTGCCCGCATCTTGACGATCTTATGCTCTGCTTTCTTTCGAGCCTCTTGCTCTTCCTCAAATAGAGCCTTAAAATCTGGAGTTTCCTCTGCCTGGGGTTCCTCAACCTCCGACGTGGTTTCTTTAGTAGCGTCTTCCTCGCTCGCTGGAACTTCAGTTTCAACCTCTGGGGCTGGGGTAGTTTCTTCTACCGTAGTTTCTTCTTCCATATCGCATTTAGTTTTAGCTCGTGGCAGAGCGTCCCTGTTTCGGTCTAGGCAGACACATAAATAAAACCCTACACGTGAGGTGCAGGGTTGTACTTGGAAAAAGGAAAGGGATAGCAAACCTATATTCGCAAGCACAGCTGTGCAACCCACGAAAGCTATCCCTATAAATTGTCTTAGTTAAACCGTCTCATCTTCTTCTTCTCTTGGCTATCAGCTTTCACATTACCCTTAGCCATCTTGTTTAGGTTAGATTGCATTATCTGTAGACAATACAACATTCCTTTTCCCACCAGTAAATCTTGTTTACTTCCCTTAAACATCCATCTTTCTGCCATCAGTTCTAAGTCCTCGGTCAGCCACTTGTAGTATTCTGTATGTTTAATATATGTAGCCTCGTTCTCAAAACCTTCTCTTTGAGCTGGTGATAGTTTATCTAGTAGCTCGTGGCTGGTCGGTACTCCCTTCCATCTAAGAATTCTATCAAGTAACATAATCCCTTATTTTCTATATTTAGTAGCGTGTTCCCACATCATGGCGGAATACCTTGGATGAGTTTTAGCTGAATCCTTTAGCCGTTCGACCTTCTGGCCGTTAGCGTCTAGGACATTGCGTTTGAACTCCCTACCATTCATTGGTTTACCACTGTATCCATTTTTAGTGCGCTCCGTGTAGCCGTTTATATCCTTCTTGAATATTCTGCCATCATCCGTGATTAGTTCGTCAGACATACTATTTCTCTATCTTAATCCTCCAATTATCTGGGTTTGATTCCTTCTCACCTACCTGCCAGATCTCATTGGAGTAAGCTTCCTTCTCCTCAGTAGCCTCATCTTTTGCACAAGCCTTGAGCTTTCCATCATACCTGTGGGTAACTTGTGCATAACGTATGCTCATTTCATCTATTTCTTCCTTAGTTTTCCCTATAACTTTGATGATAAATTCATGCATATTATTCAACTTCAGCTAGAACTTCATTAATGGCTTCTTCTATTTTGGTAGCAACTTCTGGAACATTGAAAAAGGATTGCTCTAATTCTCTTCGCTTCACCTCTGCGAACTGCTTAACCTGTCGATCTATAGACTGATATTCGGTAAAGCACTCGCCACAGACAGTGTGCTCTCTTAAATCCTTGGCTTCGTTCTTAATATCGTTTACTTTGTTCCGCTCAAATTGTTTCTCCTTGTTACAGTGGTCACATTTGAATGTAATCATATCCCTTTATTATATTATTTTTTCTTTTTAATTGATGCAGCTTTGGCTAGTCGTCCTTTACCGCCACCAGCTCCGTACTTCATCTTTGTTTTTTTGTACTTTTTCCCATATGGCATATTAGATTCCTTTCCATCGCAAGTCATTTAAGATACGACTTACATTACATTGATTAATACTGTAAAAGAAGGCAATTTGTGTTTGTTTCCAACCATTTTTATGCAAGTATTTAATCTCCTTCACCTCTTCTTCCTTTAATTTTGCCAATTTGCCTCTTCTAACATTTTCTGCAATAGTCACCTCTTCCAAATGATCAGGATTAACACATCTTCTATTTCTACACAAATGATCTAACACTTTCCCTTCCTCAATTTTCTTTTTTAATTCTTCGTAATAAACTCGATGCGCACGTCTCGTTGCGCCTTGTTGCCAATAACTTCCATATCCATTATGAGATAAACTTCCATTCCAATTCCAGCACCCTCTCTTATCAATGTTATATCTCAACTTAGGCATATCATTTCTTTTTAGACTTCTTTTTCTTCTTCTTTTCGACCTTTGGTGCTTCGATAACCTCAGCGTCAATTCCTTCTTCTACTTCGATATCGGCTTCCTTCTTCTTAGCGTTCTTACGCTTTGGTACTTCCTTTTGAATAAGTTTATCCCATTCCTCTGCTGGTACTTTGTCATACTCGACAACAGTGACAGGCTCCGGTGGCTCACCAGCCGAGGTAATTCCATATCTTGAAATGAGTCTATCCTTTTCACTGCGGGTCAATTTGGCCCAGTTTTCCATGTATTGTGACATAGTGTTTAAATTATGCAGTAAATGCTGCGTTGTTTACGGTCGGTGTTGGTGCTTTTGGTAACATCTTCGCCATCTCAGTTTGCATCTGGTCTTCATCAACAAGGTACTCATCCTCGTGCCCAGGTTCTAGCTCTTCGAGCAGTGTAGCCTTGATAAGTTCTTTCTGCTTCACATTAGGGTTGTTGAGCAGTCTATCAAATAGCATCATCTTTTTAGCAAACTTCGTACTCTGGCTCACAAACGTCGTCTTCACCTTAGAGGTGTACTTCAGTTCTCGAAAGGCTTGTGGATCCACCTCGGAGATAGTCATATTTAACTTCTCCTCAAGGCTTAGTAGTTCAAAGCTCTTTTCCTTCTCAAGCTCCTCAAGTTCCTCCTCTGTAGCAGCCTCCGGCAATTCGGCGGTAAAATCTATCTTTTTACTCTTACCCTGTAGATCAGCTAGAAAGAGCGTAGGGAATTTCAGTCTAGTCGTATCGCCCACAGTTTCCCCTATCTGGGCTATAGGTAGATATTGGATGATGCTTGCAACAAGTAGCTGCCCAAAGTCCCGTACAAGCGATCCTACCATCTGTCCGGTACGTCCTAGCATGATCTTGATGTTCTCCTCCATGAAAGCAATCTCTCTTGCTGTTGTATCGCTCTTTGGTGAATAGTCTTGCTTGCTGCTTTCTGCCGTAGACTGCTCCACCAATTGCAAGGTACTCATACCAGCGTTGATATTCTGTCCTAGTTGCATCGGCTCTACCCTTGTATTTGGATCGGTAAATGTTGTGATACTTCGTGGAGCAAAGTCACCAGCGTCTACGTCAGTTTCACCATACACAGCCCACGGTGGCATTAGCTGTAGATACGTTCCATCTAATATCATTCGGTATAGTGTATTGACAAGGTCTTCATCATTCTCTAGCTTCTGCGCCAAGCTCATGCCGTAAAAGAACCTTGAATTGTATGTTTCGTATACAGATTTAGCGAAAGGATATTGTTTGTCTTTACGTCGCATTCCTTCGTCTGAATGAGTGAGTAGTATTCCGTTTACAAACACCAGCTCAAGGTCTGCAAATCTGTTGTAGTAAATAACTTCTTCTACCAAACGATCCTCTTGCTGATCGTCGTAATCGTCATAAAAAAGGTCTTCATCTTCATTAAAATATGTTTTTACACCAGGACGTACGAACTTCTTAAAATCGTCCTTATCACCGTACTTACGCTGTGCCGATACAAAGTCTATGATCCTTCTCCGGATAAGGAACGGCTGCTTTTGGATGTTAGGTTCGTAGATATTTCCTATAAACAGCTCATCTAGTGGAATGATTGACGAAATAAACCCAGAATATAGCTCATCCACTATTTCTTTTAACTCTATTTTTTCATTTACATTCTCTTTGATAGTCCGTGTAGCCTCGGCATAATCTTGGTAAAGAATCACCGCCGGATTAACGCATAAGTCTTGGACAGCTTGAATGAACATGTCTTCGTACTTTGACTGTTCACAGGCCCATATAACAGCATCCTTCATTACATCAGCCATGTCCTTGTCTTCAACAGAGTCTTCGTTCTGGGCTACAACATCTGGATACAGGATGTTAGTTGTTATGTGTGAAACAATAGAAATAACCTTATTACGGACAATAGGTTTAAGGGCATTTGAATGCCATTGCAAGTCTGGGTCTTGTGACTTAGACGGACGGTATTGATTGAACATCTTTTGATTAGCGTTCATCCTGTTTATAAGGTCAAAGTTGCCATTGTTGGTGCTGCCATACGATCCAAACTCTTCGTATGTTGAACTCATAATAGTTTGAGCGACCTCGTTATCTCGCTGTATTTGAGCTATACGCTTACGAACAATTTTACCTGGATTGTATGCAGATTTTGGCTTGTCTTCTTTTGTGCCCACTTTAGCGGGTGTGATTTGTCTTGCCATATCCTATGTGGCTGTCCCTTTTGCTAATAGTTATAAACTTTTGCTTTGATTCTTTTGACTGCACCACTTGTTTGCTTTAGTTCGTACCACATACGCATCATCATGGCATCGGATAGGTCGGGACTTCTGCCTAACAATTCTTTCAACATTTCTTTTGGTACAATCTTGAGTCTGCCATCCTTGTCCGAGTCCTTTGTTTTTAGCTGTTCAAGCTCCTCCACAAGCTGCTGTCTATTAAGTCCTGTAATATTTCGTATTGCTATTGCATGGTTTTTGATCTGCTTTGCAAGCTCGTAATAGCACTGTGTTTTTAGGTTTTGATAGTTTTCACCACCTATCGGCTTACTGTTGTTCACAAAGCCTTTTATGCCCCTTAGAACGTCTACCAGACCACCACCAACGCCATCATCATCAGCTATTATCCTCGAATATGGTACATGCTCTTCGATTGATATATTCCGCACCTTCTCAGCTAACTGATCTATCCCCAGCTTGGCGAACGTCCAGAGCTTCATGACTGATAGACCTTTCCACAACATTATCACGCTTTTATCTCGTCCATACCTAGCAACATCTATTGTCAAATATGGTGGCCCGTGCTCCTCTATTGGGTTTGTAAACAAATCTATTATTGAATCGTACGGTAGCATTGTCGCTGGATCGTCGTCATACTCCCAATTTCCAAACATCAATCGCTCTTTCGTACTCTTGTCCTTAATCTGTGCCAATTGTTTTTTATAACTCTCAGCCGTATGCGGGTTATCGCTATATAAACTTTGAATAAATGCAATGTTTTTTGACAAAGTTCCTTCCTTGAATGGCTTGTAATAGTCTTGATACGTCCAGTTCTTCTTAGGGTTGCCCGTAATAGCCATTGTGGGCCGTATATTAAACTCTTTGTTTAAATGTCTACCAATACGAGAACCGAGTACATCCTTGCCCAAAGCATTCACCTCACCAGCTTCTTCGATAGCACCATCTGTATATTCGAGTGAACCATAACGCTCATACAAGGGATCAGACGGCTGGAATTTGAGATCAAGCAAATCTATTCTACTGCCATTGATAAAATCAATATAGTTATACTGGCCGTTTAGCTTCCAATGGTCTAGCGGTATCTTGTGAAAAGCACAAACCTTTTGCCATGTAACGTACGTGCTTTGCATCAATCGTTTTAATTCTTCTCTACCAATAAAACTTTTATACCCCGGATAGAGATATGCGTTTACAAGTCTCGTCTCACAAAGCCACCAGCTCTTGCCACCTCCAGCTAGGCGCCCCCACCAAAGAAAACTTCATCGTGACCCTTTAGGGCTTCCCACGCTGCAAATTGTTTTTTTGTGGGACGAATAGTTATCTCCATAGGTGGGGGCTATCTCTTTTAACTGTTGTGTCTAATAAGTAAATGATGTGTTGTGTGTTCCGAGGCCGTCATTACCTGTAAATTGCTTGGGCAGTTGTTTAGCCCATTCTCATCTATGTGGTGGACAATCTCATCTTCTAATAAGTATCTACCTAGGATATCTTCCATTATTAGCCTGTGTTCCCGCACATATCCATCTTTGTTACCGTTAGGATGCTCTGGCGCATAAATCTGTATATATCTTGGTGAACCAGGTCTTGATTGAGTGGTGGTGTAACCTTGATAGTTATGTGGTGTTTGCCCTATGGGAAATCTAGTCGCCCTGCCGTTCTCTTCTAAAATATGATTTGTGACCGCCAAGCAGCATTCTTTACTGCAATACTTTCCTCTGCCGATCTTGATCTTACTTGGATAAGTCACAAACTCATCCCCACAGTAGCATTGTTTTATCATACTTGTTTTGTTTTGCCCTCATCTGGCTGAACCATGTTAATTCCAGTTATTTGCACCTTTACTTCACCACCCAGCTCTATATCCTGTTGTGGCTTCCCGTGTACTCTATCATGGATATCTCTGTAAAATTGATAATCTCCTGCTTTTGCTTTCTTATATGCTACAGCTAGGAGTTGCTCGTCGATATCTTCGGGTAGTAGTTCATTCTTTTCAGCTATCTTAGTAATGAATTTCTCCCACTTAGTTTTGAAAGATACTGAACCTTTTGGTCTACCACCACCAGGATTCCCTTCTTTGAACCTACCAAGTTGGTCTCGGTGTTCTTCCGTTATTTTCCCGTTTGGTGTCGGCATATTATAGTTTTACTGCTGTTTGTCCTGTATAGTCTTCCCATCTTTTAATAATCACATCTATGTATTTAGGGTCTAGCTCCATCATGTAGCATTTTCTGTTTAGCTTCTCTGCTGCTATCAATGTGCTTCCGCTTCCTCCGAATACATCTACTACACTTTCACCATGTTCCGTAGTTTTTTCTATTGCCTCTGAAGCTAATTCAACTGGTTTTTGCGTTGGATGAAGATAGTCGCCTGCAAAGTCTTTTTTTAATTTCCAAACACTACCGATTCTTTTTCCTTTTAGTTCTGCACCTCGGTTACACACTATCGCCACCTCATAATCAGTAGAAAATGTTTTTTTGAGATCACCTATTCCCCCTCCACCTTTGTGCCACACAACCATATTTGTAATATCTCCAAACTGTTCAACTATTGGTTTCCATTTGTCCAAAACCCGCCAAGTTGTCCAGACAAATACCCAGCCTTTACTGTGCGCTGCCACTGGTGCCACCCAATCAGTCAGAAACACCCCATCGTTATCTATAATAT
>Ga0098047_10000560_pt1 | contig 14919 bp, 6 predicted proteins | sample 12_taG_FD_92585 | JGI IMG/M metagenome (GOLD analysis project Ga0098047, IMG submission 92585) | Marine viral communities from the Subarctic Pacific Ocean - 12_ETSP_OMZ_AT15267 metaG | ecosystem: Environmental > Aquatic > Marine > Oceanic | place: Subarctic Pacific Ocean | collected 2015-01-16 | reverse complement strand
TTCTGGAAGCACCTATTACTAAATCCCGATAAAACTGTTAGAAAGCAGCTATATGGGTTTTTAGAGCATAATGGGCACCCTATCACAGAAAAAGGTTATTTCTTAGCTTATAAAGCTTGTAAAGTCAAAAAAGTATATGATACTGAAACTGGTGAGGAACAGGTTCAGTTCAAATATAATGGCGATACAGGTAAACAAGAAGAGAAATATACACAATCACTAAGTTTTTCTCCGTACCATAACGGTGCGCATGGAATGGTAATTAAGTGTGGAACACCAATTACTATGCCAAGAGAAGACTGTGATTCGGATCCAGAGCGAACATGTTCCGATGGCCTCCATGTAGGGTCAATGGAATATGTTCATGATTTTGGATATGGTGATGGTGTAATATTAGAAGTTCTTGTAAGTCCTCGCAATGTCGTAGCAGTTCCAAATGACTATGAAAATACGAAGATGAGAACATGTGAATATTTTCCTATTGCAATTAGTAATGGTGAAAATGAAAATGTGTTTCTTGAATCTGACTATACTGCATTTGACCATGATCAGATGAAGACAGATTTACAAGAATACGAATCTGCTAAAAGAAAACAAATCAATGAATTGGAAACTGAGCTAGCTCAGAATTCAGAAATTGCGGAAAGTCTTTTAGCCTAATTATAATCCGTAAGTGATGTCAATAAAGAACTCAAAAAGTTTCCTCCATTTTGTGCTTTTTGTTAATGTTCTTTATTGGCCTCTCCTTACATTTTAAAATTTCACCTATGAAAGAACTTAGAATCGAAATTCCACATTTTATTACTCATATTGCTAAAACAAAAACAAAATGGGTAAAAATAAATGGACAAAGACTCTATACCGGCATGAACCATCATTTACGTGCTTTAATTATTAGAAGAATGCATACATATATACAACAATGGATTCCTAATGGATTAGATGTTAGAAAAATGGCACCTTTAAAAATAAAATTAGAACTCCATACTGTAATAAACCATGGAGATATTCGAATGTATAAAGGAGATCTAAAATGGCGACCACCAAAGAAAGACTATAAACCTAAATGGGATATAGATAATTTATGGATATGGGTAAAAGCTTTTCAAGATACTATTGTAGAAATGGGATTAATAGATGATGATAATTGTAGTGTCATACCAAATACAGGAGAAATAGAATTTATTCCTGTAAAAGATTTAAAAGATAGAAAATTAGTGTTTATATTAACAACTTATAAAAAAGAAAAGAAATGAAAATAGACCATGTAAGTCATTCTTCATTAAGCGCTTTAAAAGTAAGTCCTCAATTTTTTATAAAATATAAAAATAAAGAATTAGATCAAAGTAGTAGATCACTTGATGTTGGTTCAGCTATACATTGTTATATTTTAGAAGAGGAAAAGTTTTATGATCGTTATATTATATGTAATACTCCTGTAATAGGAGGTATGATGGGTACTTTTATAGAAACTGTAGTAGAGAATGAAGGGTTAGTAACCCAAAAAGATGAACTTTATAAAATCTGTTATGAAAAATCAGGTTTTAAAATTCCATTAACAACAGTTATAACAAAATTGGAGTTAGAAGGAAATAAATCCTATTTAAACTTTCTAAGAGAAGCTGCTGGTAAAATAGTACTTTCTTATGAAGAAATGGGTATTCTTGCAAATTGTGCAGAAACAGTTAAAATGCATAGTGTAGCATCGAATGTGTTAAACACAAGTGAACTATCAGGTGCAGAACCTGAAAAAGAAATTCTTTGGACTCACAAAGATTTTAAAGTTAAATCAATTATTGATAATTTAATACTAAACAAAGAAAGAAAGTTAGTTACAATAGTAGATTTAAAGACTACTTCTAAATCTGTATATAGTTTTTCAAGAGCATATAGCTCTTATGGATATTATAGACAGATTGCAATTTATAAGCTAGCTGTATTAGAGTATTTAATTAGTTTGGGTGAAGATCCAAAGGAGTATGATATTAAATCCTACATTGTAGCTGTTCAAACTACTGGTTTGTTTGAGTGCGTGGTATATGAACCGGATAACCTCGATTTATCTATTGCCGTTGATGAATTCGAGAGTTTGTTATCTCGGCTTAAATGGCATCAGGATCACGACCGTTGGGATTATCCAATGGAGTATTATAATAATAATGGTATAATTAAAATTAAATTGTCAGATGAAAATATCTCAAGAATTAGAGAAAATATCGAGATTAGTTAAACCTACAAAAACGGTTGATTTTATTCTTCCTTTAACTGGGTTTTCAAAAAGATCTTTTTATCCTTATTTAGTAAATGCATATCTTGGCGACGTGGATTTACCAAATAAAGATAAAAAATCAATAGAGATATTTATACTATTAAAATATAGTAAAAATATGTCTTTTTATAATCTAGAAAAAAAGTTAGAAAAAGATGAATATTTTAAAACATCTTATTCATTATTTAAAGGAGGAACCTATATAATGTATGTTTTTACTTTAAATCCAATGTTTAAAAATGATTTTAAAAAGTTTTTAAAAGGAAAGTATTCGAAATTTTCTCAACCCGCTAAAATTCATATAATGAGAGATCGTAGCACTAGAAGTCCACTTCCGCTCATCCTACGTAAGGATAGTAAATATCGAGAGTACTGGGAACATAAACTAGACGCGATATTACCAACAGATTCAGAAGTATGGCCTATTATAGAATATGATAAAGAATTATTTGATAGGAGTGAATTCAAAGAATTGATGAGTATATCAGACTTGCCATTATCTCTTTTGAGATAGTGGTGAGTTTACTCATCTAAATTTTGATAGAATTTAGAAAAATCTTTCTTATAAAAAATTTTGAGGTTAGCTATAAGAGCATTTGTTTTTTTGAGTTGTTTAGAAGGAAAATCAGCCCAAGATTTTAAATTAGGATCCATCTTAATATCTACTCCAACTATATCACTTATCCACTTAGAAAATTTATTTCCCATACCATTTTCAAACTTCCAAATATGAGTTTTATCAGATATAAAATCTATTTGAGGTCTATACCAACTAACAGATTCAGGAAAACGTGGATCAATCTGTTGAAAAGAAAGCGAAGAAGAAAAAAAATTTTCTGCCTCTTCTTGTATCTCTTCATAACTTTTATCATACAAATTATGATAATATCTAGTTAAAAAAATTGAAGCTGAGATAAATCTATCAATGGGATTTCTTATGATAGAAATATGAGGAATATTTTCTCCATCCAAATATTTTTCATATAATTTTTTATGAAAATGAGCAATTTCTGTCCCTTCGACACTATCATACATTCCGTTTGGTCCGTCAAGATTTTCTCGACGAGTTAATTTAATATTTTTATCTATAGGTTCCCATTTCCATCCTTGCGCCTCTAAATTCTGCTCTATAAATCTACCAGAAGTTCTGGGAATGTGAATAAAAAGAAATCTCTTTCCACTTTTTACATGTTTAAAAATCGACATGGTATAAACTATATTTTACAGTTAATTCTTTTCCCTGTTCTATTTTTTTAATTGTTTTTATTTTTTTATAATCCATATTCTCATCATCATCTATAAGTTCACAATTTGGTTTCTCAGAATGATTAATAAATCCTCCTAAAGGAGTTCTTATATATTCATCTTTAAAATTAGGATCATAAACATGACTAATACCAATCTCAATATCTTTTGGAATATCATCCTTAGCTATAATTCCTGCACCATGTATATCAGAAGGACCTATAGTTAGATAATCAGGTAAAGGTTTATAATTATTTAAGATTTTCTTTTTCATTAGGTTTAATATTATAAGTAAACTTCCCCTTTTTTGCCATACATTTCTTTTTATTTTTCATTAATTCTTTTTTTATATCTCTAAGTCTTGCACATTTTTCGTATTCTTCTCTATCTAAATCTGAAAAATATTTAATTAAAATATCAAAAACAGTTAATTCATCATAATCAGTTAATAACCAAAATACACTATCAGGAAATATTTCAAAATCATAATTATTTACAATTAATCGATAAGTATTTAACATAGATTGTCTTTTTATAGATTCTCGTTCATCATCGCTTAAGTCACTAAAATCTCCATCGGGATTAAAAAAATAATTATTAAAGTCGCTCATAGTTAACTTTTTAAATCAAAAAATTTAATTTTATCTTTTGGATGAGTAAATAGTTCTTTAAAAAATAATATATTTCTAAAACGTTTGTTAATTTTTGGATCACCTTTTTTATATGGTCCCGCATCTCTTTTATATCTTTCTATATCTCCTCCCATTACTATTGATAGCATATCTTCTAGAAATTGAGTACCTAATTTACCATAAGCTTCTATAGTTGTCATATTTGCAGCTGGTGATCTTAAGATTTCATAAAAAGAACTACCCAATGGATTATAAAATAAAAGTTCTGCTTGTACTCTTTTAAGAATAAATAATGTTTCCCATCTTGCCCAATTCATATCTTCTGGGCCTTCCTCTTCATCATATCCAACTAAACTTGCTAAACCTAATAGAACAAAAAGGCCAAAAACTTCTCCTAATGCTCGTCGTAAATTAGCTTGTTGCCATGGTTGTAAATCTTTATACATTTTAGGCATAGTAGCAAATTGAAGTTGTTTCGCTTCTTTTACTAAAGCGCCTAAAAATTTAAGAGTTGTTATATAGTTTCCTTCAACATATGATTCTAATCGTTCATTCCATTCAGCTTTTCTAAATTTAGATTCTTTAGCGTAAAATAATTTTTCTCCTCCTTCAAATCTTCTTTGAATTCCTGATGGCATCCATTTACGGAATTGCATAGCCCATCTACCAACTGCATATTGTTGAATAGCATTTCTATCTTTTGTATTATAAATACCATGGATTCTTTGATAAACAGCTTGTATTTTTTCAGCTAAGAAAATTCTATCTTTTTCACTGAATTGTTCAGCTACTTCAGGATCTAATTCTAAACGATTTTCTACTACTTTATATGATTCCCATAAATTAACCTCTCCTTTAGAAGTTTGAAACTTAAGATCTAACATTTGTGCAATAGCCATTTGAGTTTGTATTGAATGTTCACCAGCTGTATACATAAAATAAAGAGCTCCTTGATCCGCTCTTAAACCAAGTTTTCTAGCAGGTAAACGTCGACCATATTCATCAAATTCTTGAACTACATTAAATAAACTATTTATTAATCCTATTTTAGATTTAGGAGCTCTAGAAAGAAAATCAGTTAATAAACCTGGATTTCCTAATGCTTCAGAACCAACACCACCATAATAAATAGCTTTTGCTTTAGTTAAACTTTTAATTCCAAAACGTTCTGCTGCAAAAGCTTCGATCCAAGTCATTAAATGGCCAAATACAACATTAGCTGTACCAGCATGAGGATTTAATGCTAATACTCTTAAACTTCCTAATGTTAAAAACGCATCTCCTATTTGTTCTGCATTATACGTTTCTCCTAAAATAGTGACAGACCCCTCATGTTTTTTACGTTTACCATAAACTACCATATTAAAATAATCATCTAGTCTTTTATAAGCTAATGAATCTATACCACTAAAAGTACTTTCATCTCCTAACTGATCTAATACAGGAATACCGGCCTTAAGTTTTGTTACTCTTCTAGTTTTAGTAAGGTCTTTAGCTAATTCAAGATGAGGAAGAACTTCATTCATTTGTTGGAAATTAACAGCCATTGTATAAAACATTTGTAATGAATTTCCTAAATCATAAGATAAATTTTCTGGGCTCATTTGTCCTTCTTCATTACCTATTGCTCTTACATAATGAATAGGTACATAATCTAAAGGATTGCCTTGATGATCTACATATTCACCCCATTGAATATTATCTTCATGTTTCCCAAAGGCTTCATCTTTCATCTCTTTAACTACACTTTTTAATTTACCTATAGAAGATCCTTGTCTTTCTAAAAATTTTTCTGCAGCTCGTGCTCTTAATGTAGGTAAAGTAACTCTGTCTCCTCTATTACGTCGATAATTAGTAGGTAAAATACTATTAGCATATTTATAATTTTCTATCCAAAAATCATAGAATTTTCTTAATATATTATCTGTATTTAAACCCATTAATTTTTTAAATTTTTGGTTTTGATAATTTTTTGGGTCAAATTTATTAAAGAATTCTTTCCAAACAATATCAGTTAATGCAATTCCTTCATTTAATTGCTTTGCTATAAACTCCTCTCTTGCTTTATACCATTCTGGAGTTAATTTATTAACAATATTTCCAGTATATTTACCATCTTGAGTAGTTTCTAACATAAAATCATAAATATCTCTGTTATTCCACATATTTATACCATTTGATTCTTGATAAGCATCAAGCTCTTCAATTAATTTCATTAAACCAAGTCTATCTTTTGTTCCGTGTATTAAATCATGTTCTGCTCTATTTACTTTACCACGTTGAAGAGTAACCATTCTATCGACTAAAGCTAATGTACTATCTTTCGAATCTCCTAAAGCAGTTAACCATCTAGCTAAAAAAGAAATATCACCATCTGCTACTAATAATTGTCTTTCTAATTGGTCTACTGTTAGATCTGGATTACCGCTTAATTCTATAAGTGCTTGAGCTGTAATAGGTCTTGCTTGTGCCTGAACTAATTCATCAACTAGATTCTTTTTTGCAATAGCTTCAACTACATATTCTTGTACTAAATTTTCATAACCATGACTTGCTAAAAGAGGAGCCATTGCTGTTATTTCATCTAAATTATTATATGCATGTACAAAATTTTGTATTTGTATCAATGATTCTGCAGTAACTGAATTTGCTTGTATAAGTTCTTTAAGTCTTCTATGCGCTGCATTTATATCTCTTACTGCACGTTTTGTATATAAAATTAATCCTTGTTTTTCATCTAATTCATCTAGTTCATTAAATAATTCTTTAATTTTTCGTGCATAATCTGTTTCAGAGGTTCCGCTTCTTATATAATCAGTCAGTTTTAAATTTACTTGTTTTTTAGCTTTTTCAAATAATCTTTCTAGGGTAGCGGATTCTTTTTCACTTTGAATATTTTTTATATCAGCATCAGGAGATATATAACTTACTGCACTTTTTATAAGTTTTTTCTTAATAGGTTCTAAATTAGAGAGTTTACTTACAATGGGAGACTGACTAGTAGCTAATTTTACATTCTTAAATGTAATATTCTTTTGATCATTAATGCTAACATCAGCTTCTAATGGAACAACATTTAATTCATCTATACTAATTCCTTTTTCTTCAATTATATATTTATATAGCGAAAGTTGTAATCTATATTTATTAAGTAAATTATTTGTAATTGAAGCTAATGGACCTTTAAAAGATGGAAATTTTTGTTCTATTGCTCCAAATTTTCCTGCCATTTTAGTTTTAAAATCATGAAGTATTCTTCTTCCTGTAGATGTAATTTCAATAATATCAACAGTTCCTGCTAAAAGATCTGCTTTATCAGCAATTCTAACTTCAGAATATAAAGTACTTCCTTTACTTTCTTTTTCTCTTACCCAAGTACGTAACATAGGAATAGCTTCTTTATAAGAATTTCTATGCTGTTCTGGTAATGAATCTACTAATGAATTAAGATCTTTTCTTTCCACAATTCCTTGTATTAAATTATGTATTCCCGTTCCCATATCATCTCTTAAAAAATCCCATAATGTTTGTACTTTATCAGCTGTATTAAATGGATTTCCTTCTTTACTATTTATTTGTGCTACTTTAACAGCCATTTCTCGTTGATTAAATGGATCTTGAAATATTTCTAATAATTTACTTACTCTATTCATTTTTACTCCATCATAAGTATAAAACTCATCCGTTGATGTTGGAGGAATAATTGCTTCACTTTCTCCAAGTAACTGATCCATAGCATCTTTTTGAGTAAAGTTTCTTAAATATGGTACTTTACTTGATGCATATCTCGTAGTTTTTCTAATCAATCCTTTAGCAAGTCCCGCAGGAGTTACGACTTCGCCTTTAGCATTTCTAAATTCAACTTTATTTTTTTCTAAAGCATAATATTTATTAATTCCAATATTTTCTATAGTAAGTCCTCCTGGATTTACTCCTTCAATCATATCGCTAGCTGCAGGCCCTAAAATTTCAGTTAATTGTTTATGTAAATCATTAACTGCACTTTGACTTCCACTAAAGAATCGTTTTATAGCATTCCAAATTTTTCTAAGCGTTCCCATTAATCCTGTGCCATAATCCTCTTCCGCTATTTCATTTGTATAAGTACCTACAATAAACTTACCTAATATCTGTCCTGCTGCTTCCTTTTGAAAGTCAAGTTTTTCATTATATATATTTTTATAATCTTTAAGTACATTTTGATATGTTTTAGTTTGAGATACTAAATCTAATAATCTCTTTAATGCAGGGGTTTCCATCATCTCTACATAGAAATGGCCTGCTTCTTCTGGTAATGTATAACGGTCTCTTTCATTATTAATTTGTACTACTTTATTTGCCATATCGGCCATACCAATAGCATCTATTCCTAAACGTTTTTTAAGATTATCATATTTTTCTACTGGTATACCAAAGTTTTTATCTAACCAAGTGATTAGTCTATTATCTAAATCTGTAAGAACTGCTTCTTTAACTTCAGGAGTTAATCGAGGCATAATATCTTTTCTATTTTTTCCTACTGGATTACTAGATTCTTCAGTAATCTCAGTGATTGTTCTAACTCCTGGTTCTGGGACAATTTCATCAAATCTTAATGTATTAATTGGATTAATACTTGCTACTTCTATATTATCTGCTTGCATTTCAACATGTCTAAATCGTGAACCTAAAGGAGTAATTTCTTGATAGATAGCACCTGTTTGAGTATGTCTTCTATATTTAAATAATCTAAATTTATCACCTATATAAGATTTAAAATAACCTACATATTCTTGTTGTCCTGGAGTAATACTATTTACTAATAATTGTGGAACAGAATCCTGATGTAAAAAATATTCATTTTTAATCATACTATAATTTTTTCTTATCGAATCAGAAGTTTCAACGTCTTTATTATTAATAGTCATTAATAATCCTTGTTCTGCAAACATATTTCTTATAATCTGTTCTGCTGCAGAACCATCAAAATAGTTTTCATAACCCATTGTACGAGCTTCTTTTCTAAAATAATCAGTTAAACCTGAACTTTTCCAATAGGAAATAGGAACTAAATCCACAAATGAATTAGGACCCATCATAAACCCTGATGTAAGTACAGAATATTTAACCAAATGTTGAGCTATTGTTCTAACTTCCTCCCTTTCATCTTGTAATAATTCAGCCCATCGATCAGTTATAAGATTTAATTGTGATGAACTTAGTTTTGTAGTATTATTAAATGCAATAGATTGTAATGTATTTTCTTTACTAATATTACTTTCATGTGAATATAACATACCTAAGAATGGATCATTTGTTAAATTATATTCTCTTTTAACTCTTTGTAAATGTTGTAATAAAGAATCTGATTTACTAAAAAATAATTTTTGGATAGCATCAGAATATTCATATATTAAACTACCAAATGGAGAATTCTTTTTAGTAAGAGACCAAAATAAAGCCATAGAATTAACTACTTCAATTAATTCTGGTGTTAACATTTGATCTTGTTGACCTGTTAAAACACCTATATTTCTTTTTAATTCAACAAACCCTGGAGAATTATATGGAATAAATTGAGATGTAAAATTAACTGCTGCATCTATACCATATTTCTTAAATGCTTCTGTTCGTTCTGTAGTATTTCCAATTTTAATTGTTGATGTAGGTCCGTTAATATGAGTTACCCAATTATTATATCTTTCAAAATAACTTAATCTACTTGTATTTTTTAATGTTTCTGGAGAAACTACAGTATTAAATTTACTTAAATCTCTTCCAACTTTAACATATCTTAAAAAATCTGATAATATTTGAACTTGTCTTTCAGCAACTTCGCTATTAGATAAATCCCCTATTAAATCTGTTTTTAAATTAGATGGTGTTGGAGTATAAGGCCGTGAGTTATTTGATTTATTTGCCTCATCAAATAATAAACCAAGATTTAATCCATTGACAATTTCTCGTGCAATTTGAATATCATTTATTCCAGGTTCTGCATTATATCTTTGTGTAAAGAATTTTCTTAAAATAGGTTGATTTAGAAAATCTATAGCAACACCTTCATTAGAAAATCCAGCTCTATTAAGTAATGCTAATACACCACTATTATATACTGTTATATTTAAACGGCCTATTCTTTGATATTTTGCATTATCTAATGATTCATTTTGATTTTCTGATAAATAACTTGAAATATATCTACCATCAAATCCTTCTATCTTACTTAAATCATTATGAGATTTCTTACCATTAATATCAATATTTACTTCAAAACCAGGTCGTAAAGTTAAATTCATTTGTTGTGCTTGTGCATGGCCTGTTGCATGAAGAGAAAAGATACCAATAAGCATTCCAGCATCTTTATTAATTTTTTCTAAATACATATCAGCTTTAAGAGAATTAATATCCATATCTGATAAATTCTCAATAAATCCTAATGCTTCATATTGATCTAATTTATTTTGATAAGTAGGAGAATCAAGAGGATCTAATTGTTCTACAATATGATTTTTTGATGTTAAAATTGATTCAGTTATATCAAATAAAGCATTTGTTAATGCCTGATCGGATAACCCATCCAAAGATTCTTTAGCTCTAAATTTACTTAAATCAAATGCTTCAATTTTAGTTTTAGATTTTGATATTTCTGGAAACATTAAATACATTTTATCAATATCAAAATCAGATCCCATCATTGTTATGATCTCAGCAGGTAATAAAATTACTCCTCCCATTTGATCTGGTAATATTTTTACTATTTTTAATGCTACCATTGAATTCTTTCCTTGTGTAGGAATTCTATAACCTATTAACTCTAATAATTTTGAATCTACTTTTTGATCAAGAAGATCTCCTGGTTTTAATCCTAATTTAGTAGCCATTTCATATGGAATTGCAACCTCGGCATATACTCCACCATTTTTATGTGGCATTATTCTTAAACTTTTATCTACATTCCATCCAAAGTCTGCTACCTGGACTACACTCATTCCATTAAATCTTTGCTTTAATATATTATTCTTAAATAAAGACAATAAAATACTTTCAAATCGTTTTGCAAATGGTGGAAAAGATAATGGAGATTCAAATCCATAATTATTAATATCGTCCATCAACTCCTGGATATTTAAAGCTACCATATAATTATCAGGAAGATCTCTTTCTTCTAAACTATCTACTATAACATCCCGTGTATTTTGTAAAAATTTTAATTCTGCTTGGCCAAATGCAGTTTCTCCAATAACACCTCGATTCGTAAAAGCATCCGTATAATCTGCTATACCTAATTGTTTAACTAACTTATCATGAGATCTTTTTATTCTTTCGGCATAAACAGAATTATATAAACCTTTTATTTCTTTTCCTGTTACCTTACTTCCAAAGAGATTATAATTATTATTATCAAAGATATTTCCTGGTATTAATTTTGCTTTTTGTGTACCATCTAAATTACTACCTATTTTAGTAGTAATAATTTGAGGTGTTCGTAAATTATCAGTATTTAAATAATTAATTGGAATTGTATTTAAATCTTCTACATGAGTAACACCAGATGCACCAATCTTTACAGCAGAGACAAAATTAACCATATCAATAGGATTAGTTTTATTTTCCATACGAATTCGTAAATTATTAAAAGTTACTTTAGTTTCTCCAGCTTCTTTATATAATTCTGTAAATTCTCTTAGTAAAGGAATAGTTGAATGTTTTATTTGTTCCCAAGTAATAATTTGATTTCCTTGTGAATCAGTTATAAGCCGATCCCCATAATAATAAGTTTTTCTTGGGTCTAGAAGTAACTTCCTGGAAGTTGAATCTCCCATCTTCCCATGTTTCCAATAAGTATCATATGCTTTTTGATGATCATCTGACCAACTTCCATCAGATTCCATTTGTCTTTTGTGAAATGCTAATGTAGTAAAACCTTGAGCATCAGTTGAATTAATTTTGGCGTAACCTTTAGAGATCCTTTTTGCTGTTTTTTCATTAACTTTTACATCTGTTAATAATTTATATATATAAGCTTCCTTATCTTTAAATATATCTTGTAAAATAGAATGCGAGAACTTATTAGGTAAACCGTATTGTTTTTCTTCATTCCATACTGCATCTAATCCAGGAGTAATAGATTGATATGCTCGTTTACCGGCTTCAATAATTGGATTTCCAGTTTTATCAGTTTTATAATAAGCTAAATCAGGTCCTGATAAAGTTTTTAAATATGACTTATAAACTATTTCATTTACGGCAAATTCTACTAATGCAGATCTTATATTATTATTTATAGCTTTACCTGCTAACGCTGAGGTAGGTAAACTCTTATTTTCATATCTACCATCTGCTGTTAAAGTTATAGCATTGGACTCTACTAAAGCTTCTAATGTTGTTCCAATATTCTTTTTTACATAATTTTCTAATACACGTTGAATGCTAACTCGTTGTTCTTCTACACTAGATAAATTATCCATATTAACTAAAGCTTGATGAAGTCGGCCGTTATTAGTAAAGAAACCATATTCTCTCTTATTTAATTCTCTAAACTCTACAAATCGTAGGCCATTACCTAAATTATCTCCTGCTTTATCTTTATAATGAACATTTTCTATCTCTTCATGTAGGGGTATAGGATTATCTCCAAATAATTGTTTATTTGTTCTAGCTATTCTTGCTAATTCACCATATACAGCAGGTTTTAATAATTCAGCTGCAGTTTTAACCCAACCATTTTCAGTTAAATCAGTTCCTGAATGCCATAAATTATATGCATTATTCGGTTGAATTTTAGGAAGTGTTATATAAGCCCATTGGTTTTTATCAGCTTTAGTTCCTGTATTCATCTTAGTAAAGTCTAAACCACTATTATAATACATAGAAAATCTAGTTACTGCAGATAAATTCTGATTCATTGTATCATAAGCCGTAGCTCTTCCAGCATTTCCTGATTCTTTTATAACATCAAATGAACTTAAATGAAAATTATTTCTTACTAATGGATTTTTATAAAGTAAATCTAGAATCAAATGTCTTTTATCCGGATGAGGACTATAAAATACATCATTAAATCTACTTAATATTGTATTTTCATATGTCTCATCAGATCTTAAATTTAATGTTAATTTTGAATCATATGTATTCAAATTAATTGCATAAATAGGTTTTTTTGCTCCACTTAAGAAAGAAGCTGCATAATGATCGATTCTAAATTTAGCTGATAAATTTGCTAACTTTTTAAGAGCGCTAGACTCTTTAGTTCCTGGTAAATATGGATTCTTTCCTGCTTCTAATGCACTAACAATATGTTGAAATGTACCAGATCCAAACATATAACCATGCAAATTACTAACTTTAATAGTCTCATCTTTATATAAAGCCATATAAGCATCATCACCCAATTCAATTCCAACTAAATCTAAACTATCTTTCATTCCTCTAAGATACTTTGCTTTATGTTCTTGATCTGTTAAATCTCTTTTAAGTCTTACAATATCTGGTAAAGTATTATATTTAGTTTGTAATTCAGTTACTCCAGTTGTATCAATTAAATCAACTCCTGTTTCTTGAGCAATAAAAATATTAGTATCATATCTATTAGCACTCCATTTATTTATAATCTGTAATGGTAAATCATTACGATTTGTTAATATAATTTTTGGTACTCCGTCTTCAATAACTAAAGTTTCAAATCTAATATTTTGTTTATTGAAATGTGTAGCAAATTTATTTTGCCATTGTTTAGATGAAGTACTATAAATTTCAAAAACTTCAGGAACTAAAGCATGAGCCTGTTGTGATTCTGCTAATGTTTTTAATTTACTAATAACATCTCCTCCTGGTGTGTTTGCTAGTGTTACAGAAAGATATGCATAAACATCATCAAATGGTAAAAATTTATAACCACCTAATAATTTTCCCCGTTCTTGTGATTTTATTAACCCTAATTTTACTTTAACTTCTTTAGCTAAAGTAGGCTTCTGAGAAGTATTAAAAAACTTCAATCCATATATATGTTCTGCTGCTTTAGGCTGTGATTCAGTAGCATTAATTACTTCATCTTCAGATGTCTCTTCTTCTATTTCAGGAGCTGTTTCTAAATCTATTTTTCCTGATTTTTTCAATTTATATTTAATACCAAACTGAGGATCTAATCGTTTTACAGCTAATGACAAAAATCCTGGACTTGTCACATTACCATAATCATCAAATGTATCATTCCAAACATTCCCTAAAGTAGCATGACTATAATTTTTTAATATTTTATATTCATTACTTTCTTCTTTATAATCTTTTAATTTATCCCTTCCATGTTTTTCCCACTGATCACGTAAACCTGATAATTGTAGATTTATTGAAACTGGATTAGATAATTCTTTTAACCAATTTGCTCCATATGCACCTTCCATCATTTCAACAAGATTGAAAATTATATTACCTGTAACCTCTTCTACTTGAGGAACTGTATATCCTTTTTTCGCTCTAAGTTGTTCAACTTTCACATTTGATAATGCTGCGGCTTCTTCAGCAGTATAGTTAGTATATTCTCTAGTATTTAAATCTCTGAATAAACGTTCTATCTCGCTATTCATTCCAATCATATTTTTAAGATAATACCATAACTCACGGAAGAATTGTCTAACTTTAGCTCCTAAACCTGTTTCATCTTGTGTAAGCTGATAATTCATAAACTCTTCAGCTAAACGTCTTACTACTTCTTTATCATCCTTAAGATTCCATTTTTCTATTGCTTCCATCTCAATAGTAGTTTTCTCTTCTGGAGTTAAATGTAAATCATGA
>Ga0098047_10000558_pt1 | contig 14947 bp, 20 predicted proteins | sample 12_taG_FD_92585 | JGI IMG/M metagenome (GOLD analysis project Ga0098047, IMG submission 92585) | Marine viral communities from the Subarctic Pacific Ocean - 12_ETSP_OMZ_AT15267 metaG | ecosystem: Environmental > Aquatic > Marine > Oceanic | place: Subarctic Pacific Ocean | collected 2015-01-16 | reverse complement strand
GGGATCATCATCCACCACACCGTCGCAGTCGTTGTCCACCGAGTCACAAACTTCCATTGTGGGAAGTTCTTCATTTAAACAGCCAGACCACTGACCGTCCTCACATAACTCAATTCCAGTTCTGCAGGGTGTCTCGGGGTTCATGGGGCTGTTAAACACTAGCCAATCTTGTGGGGTGCCATCCGGGTTAGAGGCCCCGGACCAGCACATTCTCTTCAGGCCTTCATCTACGTGAGCGTCGCAGTTGTTGTCGCGGCCGTCACAGAGTTCTGTTGCAGGACCCACGGCGCCTAGGCACCCCCCTGCGGTCCACTCGTCGTCCGCGGTACCTCCCGTCCTGTCGGGGCCGTCAGACCACGCCCCCCACTGTGAACCTCCTTCGGGTAATTCGCGGCATGTCTGGTCGCCGTAGAGGCACTCCCCAACGAGTCCCCCTGTTTCGGTGGTGTGATCTTCCAAGGTCCCGAATTCTTTGCCCTCTTCGTCCAACCAGCACCTCTGTTTGCTTGCAGCCCAACTAACAGAATATCCTTTGCTGGCCGGCCAACACTCACAGCCCTCGTCAACTCCGTCATCACCATACCCGCAGCGAGTGCCGTCATCGTTGGAATCCTGCTCTTCTAGGGGTTTTGAAAGGCAATCGCAATTGTTATCGTTGCCATCGCAAAGTTCGGGAATTGTTTCGTCGTATTGTGCGTGTGGGTTGTTGTATGTGCAGGAGGTGTCAGGGGGGAAGGTGACGGCTGCAGAGCCGCCAAACAGATCAATGTCCTCGCAAGAGCACGCTTGAACGAGGACCAGCGTTAAAAGTAGTGGGAATCTAAATACCCTATAAAACATCCTTATTTTTAACTAGATCAAAGTTTTTTAATATCTCCATTGTTTCTCGCCAATTGGAGACATTATGCCATGAAGTATCTTGATATTTTTGCATTTCCACTATTGCCGCATAATCGTTGCCACCCTCTCCCACTCTGTCACCAAAGTAAATTATCGGCTGAGGTGGTTCATTTTCTATAATCCAGCTAATTGTTTGTGACTTATCGTTTCCCGAGGGATAGATATCAATGCTTATCTTGCCGCCCATCGCAAAGTCTAAATCTTCAAACTGTGCTCCCAGTTCAAAAGCAATTGCCTCGCGCTCACGGGCAATCTTATCGTGTTCGTGATAGATTTCACGCTGAGTGGCGTCAGCGTTCCTGCCTATCACGGAAAAGTTTAACATCCCTGTACGTAATTCCATATGGTTTCCCAATCGCAAAGGAAAGGGGCTGGAATTCAAGACAGCGGTGAGCGCTTCAATCAAATCTTGGGAGGGCTCGAAGTTGTTCTCATAAATTAGGCGATCCTTGACATAACACTGGTTGCTCATGCAGCAGAAGGTGGCCGCGGCACTGGTGATGATGAAGTTGGGGAGCTGTTCTTCCACCTTTGCGAAGTCGCTCCCAGTCGTCAGGTAATACTTTTTATCCTTTCCCCATTTTATAAAGAAATCTACGAACTCGTCCGTGGCAGGTTCGCGGTGGGGGGTTAACGTCCCGTCTATGTCAAAAACATAAAGCATTGTTAAGTGGCGTAGCCTGCTGCTCGCAAACCTCGCTGGAGTTCTCCATCCAAAAGGCCCACAACTGCTTCAAACTCAAGATCGTTACACTCTATACTCATATTCACTCTCAGCAGCCTCCGGTATTCGGCCTCGCCTGTGATAATTGTGGAATCGTGCAGACTATACTCATATAAAGCCGTAAGCGAAGCGAAAGCAGAATCAAAGAGTTCGTAAGCCCGGTCCTCATCCCACTCTGCCGCTTCAATCAAGGCAGTCATCGCAGACATTGACTTTGCTGCTTCGGCGAACTGTTCATCTGTTAAGTCAAACTTCATCTTACTCTCCGAAAGTAACCTGTTCGCCGTCCTGATAAGTGATGATTGTCTTATTGTCAGGGTGAGGTTCAATGTGGACCTTTACGAAATCCGACATGCTGTCGAACACAGCGATGCCTCCGCGAGGAGGAGGGTAGAGCCAGTGGACAATGCATTGGCCTGTTGCTAGAACGACACCTTCGATGACAATACCCTCTCCGGAGACTCCGGTCTGGTCTTGTTGGCGGCACACGGTGAACGCACTAATACCTTGGGCCGCTAGCTTCGGCGGTGACTTAGGGATCAAATCTTCTGCACTGGTGACTTCCTCCGGTGCCTCTGCTTTCTCTTTCTTTTTCTTGGATGTAGTTTTAGTCATCTTATGAAGTCCGCTCTACTGGTCGGCCATGTTTAGAAAATACCAGTACTTTACCTCCAGGCCGGTCTCCTCGTCGATGTCGTGCTTTACAAAAACATGTCCCAACTGGTTGTCTTTGTTGTTTTCGTTATGAAGGCGAAGATATTCAAGCATCAGTATGTCGGATAATTTGTCCTCTAACTCTGGGTGTTCAATGCCCTTCCAGGCGATCGCAAACATGTCAACGACACCCAGACATTCAGTGTATCGGAAGGCCATAAAGCTCTCCCGGAATACCGGGAGCGCATAACTCTCTTTCGCTACGCACTCCTCCAAAACTGCGTCAATAGAGACATTGTACTTTGCCTTTGCCCAGCGGATCTGATTCGCGCAGCCTGTCGACAGCAGTAGTGCCAACACTAACAATAACTTCTTCATTTCTCGTTCTCCAACTCTTCCATGCTCTTAAAATTACCTCTGAACTCTCGGTCAAACATAGCCAAACCATCCAGATGATCGATTTCGTGCTGGACGCATATACATTCTAACAGACTTTCAAAATCATTTAAATCTTTTGAACCGAATTCCCTTGGCTGTGGGAAGTTGTCGGCCTCAACTAATATTTTAGACGAACGAAGTGTGCGAACAGTCTGGTCCGGAAAAGAGAGGCAACCTTCATCAAACATGATCTTTCCAAAAGCTCCAATCACCTTCGGATTAACAAGGGCAACCGGGGCGCGTACATTTACCACACAGACTCGTTTTGCTATACCAATCTGATTGGCAGCAAGACCAATGCCGCTGGTGGCGGCCGACAAAGTTAAAAAGAGTTTCTCAACAATATCTTTTGACTCTCCTGGTTCGCAGGGTTCGCAAACGTTCTTGAGAAGTTGTATGTCTTCAACAATTTTGTTTGTCATAGCAATAAGTTACCACACTCTTATCTATTTGTTAAAGACTTCCCTCATCAGAGCCTCGGTCTTTTCCTTATAAGTGTCGCGGCGCGACACATGCGAGGGATTTAATAGTTTGTGGACCTCTTGAATTTGTTGTTCTTGGACATCAGACACCCCCAGCGTGTACTGCGAGTCAGGCAACTGGGAGAAATCAACGTTGGCGAGAGCCTTCTCAATTGTAACTTTCAGGAGTTCCTGTATCTTCTCGAAGACGTCGCGATTATCAAGATATTGGGCGAACTTCATAACAACCTGTGCGTCTTCTTCGGAGGCCTTGAATCCGTCGGGTTCAAGATTCATCAACAGGTCGATTGAAAGAAACCATCTAGGAATTATAAACTTCTTGTCGCCTTCTTCCTCGACGGGCCACCCGCTGCCTCGGGCGCCCGGCGAGTCTGCTCTAGGATACACTCCTACATTCACGTTGTCATCGCGACCGTAACCCAACTCTTTCGCAGCCTTTTCCCACGTTTTCTCCTGACGTTTCTCGGCCTCCTCTTCGCCGCCGAGCGGAAGTTCCAACTGCGCCGTGAGTGCAGCCAGTAGGCTTTCCATATTATCCTCTACCACACCGATGACGCGATCGGAAATCAATTTCTTTGTATGGGGGTGACGTTCCAGAAAGATGAAAACATCAGTCAAGACTGCCGGTGGGTCGGGAGTATCAAGTATCCACTGTGGGATCTGGACTCGCGGTTGCAGCTGCGCTGTGAAAGAAACTTCCTCTTTGTCATATTCAACTTCAAAGTTGTCCAACTCAATCTTCTCAAACATCTCTGCGAATGCTTTGACTTGGGGAGGGGCGACGGCGCCATGCTCGACGTAAGCATTCATCAAATCCTCCTCTTCAAGTTGTCCCAGCTTCTCATCGTAATCGGCCATCCTGTTTAGGAACTCGGAGAAGCCATCGGTTCCACTGCCCTCGTTGTGATCGGGGGTGAAGGTCACTCGCACAGACTTATCGTAGCTGTCCCATTCAATTTCGTCAGGATACATATAGTTGTCGTCGAGCAACTCCCGAACAGCCTCGGCAAAATTATCCTCATCTAGAATAGCATCTTCCTCCACATCAGGTTCAAGAGACCATCCAGCATTCCAATAATAATGTCCTACATCGTACTCGTCCCAGTGGACCCACAAGTGGCGGAAGTCGTATTGATTGTAGAGTTTTTCAAAACTCTCTGGATTTGGGCCTCCGGGGTTGTCCTGGTGATGAGAGGCGGTCTCCCCAATAATGGCCGAGGCCTCATCCCTCGCAGCTTCCTGTACCGCCTCTGAAAGTTCTTCCATATCTTTGATTTTATCTATCTCAACATGCAGGTCTGCATGCGATGCCCACTCTCTCCAGAACTGATCGAGGGGGACGTCGGCGTCTCCGTTCAACAGGTCGTCCCACACTTTAGAGAAAAAGCCGTCGCCGGCGGTCTCGGTATATCTTTCGGGATCTTTCTTTTTGAGGCCCTTGTAGTGCTTCATTTGATTGAGCGCTTTATAGAAGAAGTTAGCATTGGCGGCCTCTTGCAAGCCGTCGACCCCGATGTCGTCGTCTGGTCGATCAAACACCTCGCTAGGCTCGTGGGTGTCGTCCGGTCTATATACAAGGGCTAGCTGTCGGTCATCCGCCTCCTGAGGTATGTGTTTGAACGTGACAAAGTAGAAGGCATGCCCTTCCCCTGTGTATTGATCGAAATAATTCTGTGACGTCGTCGCCGAGATGCACCACGTTGTCCCTTGACCAAAGTAACACGAAGATTCTGCACTTTCGGGACGTAAGATAGTGTAATCATCGTTGTCTTCCAGAAATGTCGTAGTGCTTTTCGCTTCAGCGCGGAGGCGTTCCATCTGATCGCGCCTTTCTTCTTCGCGTCTGGCGTAGTGCACCGCTGTTTCTACGTCGTATACTGACTCCAACTCTTCCAGAGTTTTTTTGATAAGACCTCGCTCCATGTACTTGTGAAACATTGCAAAGTTTCTCAAGAGCATCGCGCTTTGGCCGTCTATTTCGCGAAGTAGGTTAGCCAGTTCTGCATCACCAAACGGTTTCTCCCCAGCAGCAACGATCTCCTCGGCGCGCCCGCTTAGACGAGGGGAGTATCTATCAAAAGAATTTTTTAAATGCTTTTTGAGAACGTTGGCGAACCAAGGAAGATACTTGTTCTTTCCGCTGGGGTCTGCCGTAGACACCTCCTTGAGCGTCTTGGCAACGTGTGCGGATACATCCTTCAAAGCTTCGTCATCGATGAGGCCAAGCAGAGGTTTATCGACAATCTTCTTCCAATTGGTGGTGGAAGCGACCGCGTCGGTGTAACGGCTCTCGATTATCAGTTGTTCATCAATGGTGGTTGGGTTATCCGAAAAGGAACGCCAACTCACAAAAACACTTTTCATTCCCATATCTATATTATACTCCCGTCCTATAAATAGTCTACAACATTAGTATAAGATAAAAAAAGAGCCCCCCATTCGGGGGGCTCAGAGAACAACTGCGCTGTGAATATACAGCTTCTAATTAACTGGAATGTTGGTAGTTGTGGTGGTGCTCTCTGGCACTGTAACAGTCACCGTGAGGACGCCGTTGGTGTGGGCTGCCGTGATGTCGGTCGGCTCGGTGCCGTCCTGCACGCGCCACGAGCGAGTAAACGCGTTCTTGGCAAAGTGCGTGTCATCCTCATCGCCGGCTGTGTATCCGACAGTGAGTGTGTTATTATTCAAGTCTACTGTGAAACTCTCCGATGAAACGCCCGGCGCAGCAACGCTGATCTCCGTACGGTCATCGAAGTTTTCTACTCGCACTTGACGATTAGTACGAGCAGGGGTGCGGACCGGAGTGGCCCTGAAGAAGTCATCGAAGATCCCGAAAAAGGGATCGTTGTTGGTGTATCGAACTAGGTTATTCATTATTTTGGTTTCTCCTGTTTGTGGTTCATATGTCCTTCTTGGGACACTTATAATATAAGTATTTTCAAGGAGGTTGTCAAGGGTTTTTTTAAAAAAAGTTATTGGTCAACTAGTGATATATTGTAATAGAGCCTTAATTAAGGCTCCATTAACGCCCCAAGGCAGTTCCGGCGAAAGTCTTCACCTTGCGGCTATCCGTACACACAATCACTTGTAAATATTTATCTCCGTCATCGTCCACGAACTTGGCCCGGGCCTCCTTTCGCTTGGCGTCGCGTTTCTTTTCACGAAGCCACGATGGAATCGGGCTGAAGAGCACCTCAAGAGTGCCATAAGGACTCTTTGTCTTGCGGCGCCCTCGTTTTGGTTGCTTAATAATGTTGAGAAACTCAACACAACCCATGGCAATCTCCTCCGCGCCTAGGCCCTCTTCAAGATACTTCTCGAAGTCAGCGTCAATCCTGAGAGCGACTGGAAATTTACTCTTACCGATGCTAGGTACGCCGTTATACCAAGTGCCCAGGTACCTGCCGTACTTGGGCTTCTCTCTAACCTCTTCTATCACTCGAAGAGTACATTCAATTGGTTCCATGTTCCTATCCTTTTAAAAGACGACTTCTGGTTTTAAAAATCTTTTCTTCTACAGCTTCTGGTGAACCCACAACCACAACGTCCAAACCTGAGTTGCCGCGGTTCATATGAATCCGTGTAAAACTTTGCGATTGATCCAGATCGGGCATCTTCCCCTCCCGCAAATGTTGCTTTACAGTCTCGTCGACCCGCAGGCAAACCACTTGATCTGGGTTTACGAAAACCTCTCTCAAAGAATACTTCACCTCAGGAGGAGCGCCCAATGTTTGGGCTTCCTTCCTCGACACTACCTCAATCAGCTTGACTATCATCTTCCTCTGCTGTCGTAGAGTTAATAACGTTATTGTATCCAGACAAAATCATCTGGATATCCTCTAACTTCACGTCTATGTTGAAGAGCTGTTGACGCAACATGGCCACATTCTGTTGGGCCGTGTCAAGATTCTCTCCGGTGTCTGACGCGCTGGTGACCGTTGCGGTGACAGGATCACACAGTGACAAACTGTCAACCACCTGAGTCTTTATGGCTTTCATCATTTGTTGCAGATGTGTCGACAATTCGGCGACGTCAATAGTTTCTGCGATTTTGATTTTCACGATTTTCTCCTAAATCTAGAACTAGTATAACAAGAAAGTGATGACTAGTCAAGTATTAATTTACAATTTGTTTCTGAAAGACAGCAAACGTCAATGTGACGCAGCCTACGATAATTATCCACATTATTTTAGTTGTGTTTGACCTGAACGATTCAAGCCCTTTGATGCGTGCGTCCAACTCTCGGAGGCGAGCATAGAGCCCCACATCAGGGTGGTAGACTGCCTCCTTGATCCTAGAAACATCTTCACCCAACGCAATCTGTTTTTCCTTGATGGTGTCAATACCATCAAGGATGTGCTGAATTTGTCCCTTAATCTCAATTAGGGTAACACTTTGATGTTCATCCATAGCATTTTAAATAGTCTATTCTTCTATAATAGCATAATTGGTTGTTATTAATGTCCCCGCTACAGAGGCAGCATTTTGAAGTGCACACCTCGTCACCTTCGTAGGGTCAACAACGCCGCTCTCAAGCATGTCCGCGATCATCCCACTCTGATAATCGTACCCCCGGGCGCCTTCTTCTGCCTCAACCAGTGAAACGACCAAATCAGGCGAATGGCCGGCGTTGGACGCCATCTGACGCAGGGGGGCCTTCACAGCATCCAGTACAATGTCGACACCCAGGCGCTGCGACTCGGTCTCAGTCTCCACGCTGAGGCCCTTGATGGCTCGAAGGAGGGCCACCCCTCCCCCTGGCACAATACCTTCCTGCTGAGCCGATCTGACGGCTTCTAGGGCATCTTCAATACGGTGCCTCTTCTCAATCATCTCAATCTCGGTTGGCGCGCCAACCTTGATAATGGCAACGCCACTGAGGAGTCGGGTGATGCGCTCTTGGATTCTTTCGCACTCTCTAAGGTTGTCCGTTTCTTGCAACGCTACCTTGAGAGTTTCTATTCTCTCGTCAATTGCTTCAAAGTCTCCCTTTGCATCGACAACCGTCGTCAGGCTCTTGCCAATTTCAATAGATTTTGCTGAGCCAAGATGTTCGAGCTTCACCTCGGACAAATTTATACGCGACTGTTGGGTGATGAACGTGGCACCAGTTGCCACAGCCAAGTCAGCAAGGATGTTCCTGCGCTCCTCACCATAACGAGGAGCCTTCGCTGCAGCCACCTTCATGGTGCCTCTGACCGAGTTCATAATCAAAGCGGCTAGCGCCTGTCCTTCGATCTCTTCTGCGACGATTATAAATGGCCGGCCTTCTCGGGCCACGATCTCCAAGAGCGGAAGAATCTCTTCCACGGTTTCTATCTTACTGTCACACACCAGAATAAGGGGGTCCTCGTATTGCACGACGCCGCGGCGCTCGTTGTTGACGAATGCGCCGGCCGCATAGCCGGAATCAAAGCGGAAACCTTCGACGATATCAAGAGAAGTGTCTACGGACTTGGCCTCCTCGATGGTGACAGAACCATCCTTGCCAGCCTGATCAATAGCCATAGCCACGAGGTTGCCGATATACGTATCGCCATTAGCGGAAATGGTTGCAACGTGTTCGATGTCATCCTTGCTCGTTATGGGCTGAGAAAGGTCTTCCAACCGAAGCAAGATTCCTTTTACGGCCTTGTCGATGCCGCGCTTCAACTCAACGGGCGACGAGCCTGCCAAAAGATACTTCTGGGCGTTGATGTATATGGCCCTTGCCAACACGGTTGCAGTAGTGGTGCCGTCGCCGGCGTCAATGTTTGTCTTTTCGGACGCCTGCTTGAGAATCTGTGCGCCAGCATTCTCGAAGGGATCCGAGAGGTCAACAAACTTTGCGACTGTCACCCCGTCCTTGGTGATTATTGGGTTCTTACCCTTCTGATGTAAGATTACATTGCGACCCAACGGCCCAAGTGTTGACGCAACATTGTTGGTAAGTTTATTAACTCCCTCTAATATTTTGTTCTGTAGTTCTTGGTTAGAGCTGTATTCTCTAGACACACTTCCTCCTGTGGTATGCCTATACTACCACGAGTTGTTAGGAATTTAAATAGATTTGTTACTTTTCGATATGTTTTGTGCGGAGGCTCTTCAATTAGTCAGAGCCAACTTCTTGCTCGACTTCCTTTGTCTTCTCGCCGATGGAGTTTGATGCTGCAATTGCCGAGTTTGCTGGGTCGGTCTTGAGGCCGCCGCCGAAGAATTCTTGCAAGCTATCTGTCAACACTTTAAGTTCGCGGAAGATGGAAAATACTTTCTCGTTGATGATGTCCCCATACATTTCAACCATTTCGTGTACGTAGGACTGGCCGACAAACAGTCTTCCGATATATGGCTCTCTCTCCCCTGCAGCCTTTGCAACAGTCTCTATCCCATTCTTGTTAATTAGCCACTGTTTATGTGTGACATAGCCGTATGTTTTCAGCAACGCATCAAAGAAGGCTTTTCTATCTCCAGCGGCCTGCAGTTCTCTCAAATATTTTACCGAGTCCTCGGCGGAAGCGTAATTCTTCGTGTCACTGGCGGAGGCCTTGGCGCCGGCCCGGGTCTTCTGAGCCGCATTCACGAGTGCCTTGTGCTTATTCCGAAGCATACCATCGACGTGCCCGGCGAACTTGTAAAGCGGATGTGTCTTAAGGTGACTCGCAGCCCGGGCAGATATCTCTGGCGCTACAGAGCGCACTAACTGTATGCGTGATTCGAGACTAGTCTTGCCGGTCTCTTTATCGAAGGCGTCAAAGACGGCGTCCTTAAAATCTTCGGCGTCTGAAATGCCCGTTGCGGCTGCTGCATCACTGTATGCCTCTCCAAAGTGTGCTTCCCACCACTGGCGGCGGGCGTCGTCGACGGACTCGCCAGCATACTCTGGGACAGGCTCGACATATGTTAGCGCGCGCGATGCATTTGGGGAGGCACCATCCTCCCCCAGAGGCAGTCTTAGGTTATCTTGGAATTTGCCACCGGTGTACGACAGGATATCCAACAGGTTTTCAAATTTAAATGTAAACCGGAAAAACTTAATTTCCCCAACGAGATCCGCACCTTCTCCCTCTAAAAGTTTTAAAGCCACGATATACTTCATCTCTTCGACGGGGGATGAACCTAGGCCGGCGAGATCGTTGATGAGATCCCGGATCGAACCCTTTACAACTGGGGCATCATCGGATAAAAGTTTGAGACTTATAGGTTCACCGGTGCCACTAGTAAGATCGGCAATCGTTTTGTTGCCAGTTGGAATCTGCATTCCGCCGAGCAGAACAGCGACAAAGGACTCAAATGTGAAGCCGGCCGAAGAGGCGTTAAAGTTCTGAAGTATTCGCGTAAGAGTTTTATAAAAAACAAGATAACCTAGAATTCTACTAATTGTTTGTTTGGAATCATTCAGGTCGATCCCGGCCCCTTCCGTGTCTGCAGAACGGGCAATGTCCTTAGTTGTTGTCCTGCTGTAGAAGGAAGAAAGTGCTCGTAACTTGCCAGCAAAATCTTTCGTGCGCCCAATGCCAATCTGCTCCATAAATCTTTCAAGTTGAACTCTAGCATCCGGCGGATTCTCGCCATCGGCCGATGCCGCGCCCCAGGCCAACTCAGTCAGTTGAAGTTCTGGAATGCCGTCCCATGATAAAGTAATCCCCTCCCTAGGAGAGGCTTCTTCCTGCAGAAGCGGGGCATCCTCGCGAAGGAACGAGGGGTCCTCGATCATTGCGCTCTCGACCATCTGCAAAAGAGTCCCTAAGTTAAGAAGGGTTTTCTTTTTCTTGGGCTTGAAGAAGTTTTCTACAAGAAGGTCGAGGTCTTTTTTACTTTCCATGCTATTAATTAGTTTTAATCTTCGTTAAGTTCTTTAATAATTTCACCGAGTTTCAAGCCAGCGCAGTCAATCTTCCTCTTAGAAAGATTAAAGTGACAGACAACTCCGCGGAAAAGACCCTTTGCTGAATCAACGTGGTAACGCGTTATGTAGTTGCCTTTTGAATCACGGGGGCATGCGACAGGAATGTTGTAGTGCGCGCACAAGACCCGAAGCAATTCCCGATATGCTTCGAGTTGCTTTGGATAATAACCTAGGTGTGGTGGATGCTTACGGCCATGGGTGCGAGAGTCGTCCAGAACAGGGCGACGTCCGAAACCCTTTTTGGTGTACCACTTCTGGTATTTGGCGTAATACGCATTGCTAAAATCTATCCCAATACTGATGTCATTGGAGCCTCGGGCATGCCACGCGATGTCGTTGGTGTCTACCATCTGATAGATGGTGCCGTCGTTGTCGATAACGAAATGTGAAGAAATATCCCTCTTTTTGAGAATCTTAAAGCACGACTGGGCCGACAAGGCCGCATCCCAATGAGTTACAATCATAGTGGGCTGGCGCTCGAAGTTGAGGGAGCGCTGATAGGAGGACGGAGGAAGGGCTAATCCCCCTTCCTCGTTCATAGTGACTACAGGCCAGTTGATGGGGACTTGGGCGGCGCCGCACACGATGTAGTCAACAGCCACCGGGGGTGGCGCGGGCGCCTCCACCGCATCAACGTCTTCTGATTCGCGCTTGGTCATAACCCTTCTGTATGTAGTTGGGCCCACCAAACCATCCACAGCTAACTTGTGCTGATTCTGGAAAATCTTAACTTGCCGAATCAGTTCATGGTCAAAGGCATCGACCCCAAACCAGGATGGATCCCAGCCGTTCTTCTCCGATGACTCTTGGTTGTATTTAATAATATCTACGAACTTCATTTTTAAAAAATTAAATAATTTCGTCCACAATCCCATACTTTAAAGCCTGCTCAGCGTCAAAATAGACGTTCATCTTCTGATCTAAAATCTTCTTTATCTGCCTCTTCTTCAATTTACTTTCACTGGCAAGTGCCGCAAAATACTTTTCCTGCACCCACTTAAATTCATCAAATTCATTTTCCAAACTAAAAATTGAACCGTGATGGCCGGCGGAGACACTGTGAAGCATCAGACGACAATTAGCACCAATGCGGCGCGTTCCCTTGGTACCGGAAGCCAAAAGAAGTACGCCGGCTGACATCACCTCGCCAAGACCAAGCGTGCTTATTTCACAGTCCTCCCTGACGACACGCATTGAGTCGTAGATTGCGAACATATCGGCTGCTGTCCCGCCGCCCGTACAAATGATGAGTTCAATCGGCTCAATGAACTCCTCTTCCGTCTCCGGGTCTATTTCCCTTCCACTCTCCCTCATCGCAAAAAGAGAATAGACCGTCTCCATTCCCTTCTCAGGAGCGATGTCTCCATAAAGACCGATGGTGCGGATCTGCGGAGGGCCCGCAGGAATGATGATAGGAGGAAACGGAAAATCTTCCTCTGGCTCGGGCTCTGCGCAGTGATGGCAGTGGTCCGAGACACACTTTCTAGATTTCATTTATTTTCCTTTTTTGATCAGTCGGAATGTGCCGTTTTTCTTCATCTGATAGAACGTGTGAGGGAATTCTCTCACCCACGCGTTCCACTCCCTCTCGGAGTCGAATTCCTTTCGATAGCCGAGGATGACTTTCTTGTTCTTCGACTGGCCGCCCTCAACAAATTGCTTCCAATCCTGAAACAGCTTAACGATCTTGTTTTGCTTTCTCTTTGGAATATCGATCAGTTCTAACTGAACCTTGTAGATCGCTTCTTCTTCCACCGGATCCTTCCAGGCATATGCTTCAATCATTTTACCACCCATACTTTTATATAGTATCATTATTGCCTATTCTCCTCATCGAACGATTCAAGTACGTATCTTTGGGCACTTGCCCAATCACTAAACGGCAAAAGGCCGTGCATTTGTCGCGGATAAGCAGCAAAGAACTGCCGGATTACATTTTGGCGCCAGGTTTGTAGCGTACGATCATCAATCGATCTTACAAAATCAACTTCTTTCTTGGCCATTCCGGATTCTTTGAGGTATTCGTATTTCTTCTTGCAAAGAAATTCGATGTCAGTGTCCATACTGTAAGCGAGTGTGATGATGCGTCTGTTTAATTCCTCAAACACAATACTCATTTGGCCAAAGTTTACCAAGTTATGTAGGAATTTGTAAGTGATTGCGCCTCCTACGAACCATAGAAGGCTATGTACAAGTTGTGTGTTAATCTCCATGCCTTAAAGAATAGCACAAAGGGGTGGGATCGTCAAGTAAAAAATGTAACTATATTACTTTTTTGCTTCGCGGACGAGGCGAGCAGCAACGCGGCGCGTCAGCTCCTCAACGAGATCAGCGGGGATCTTGCGACCCTCTTGCTGCATGGCTTGGGGGTCATCTTCGCCCTCGCCCTCTTCGGCGCACTCGCCCTCTTCCAGCTCGTCGTCAGCGTCGGCGGGTGTCTCAAGCTCGGGCTCGACAGCAGGCTCGCCTTCGGCATCCATGGGAAACTCCTCGGCCGGCGGCTCGCCGCCCTGGACACTAACATCCACACCAGTTACATCACCAATGGCGTCAGCGATAGCGCCAACGATAGCCTCTACGGTCTCAGGATCCACATCAACAGCGGGTGCCTCATCCTCTAGGGGAGCAACGTCAGCCGCCGGGGCGAGATCGTCAACCTCCACGTCGTCAGCAGCGCCGTCGGCACCCAGATCAACCTCTTCTTCTTCTTCATCCAAAGTGTCAACAAAGTTTTCCGTGAGATTATCCAGGGTAGCGAGCTTCATGAAGCGTCGAACGGTGCCCTCAGAAAGTAGTGATTTGCGGCTGCTCATTTATCGTGTTCTCCTTAAACAATAGCAAGTTTATCAATTATAAGTAGTCCATATCAGGGTAAACGGCAATTATTTATTATGCCTTGATTCTTCAATCTCTTCTTCATTTTTATCTTTAAAGAATCCTCAATTTGCTTAATTCTTACAAAACTTACACCAAGTCTTTCGGAAACTTGTCGCAGTGTCATACGGCCGTGTTTCGCAACAGCAATGTCGGTGCAATTCAAATCTTCCTCAAACTCTATCCATAAACGGCAGTCTTTGTTCGGACAACTAACTTCGTGCTTTACGCACATCTTCGCACATTCTCTCAAAATGTATCTTCTCCTGATTCTATTATATCAAATATATTTTCTAATTCATCGTCGGAAAAGGCAAACTTATGGGCCTCTTCCTTTCCTTTTTCAATTAACTTTATTGTCTTCTCTCTCTTGATGCGGCCCTGAATCTTATTCTTCTCTTTATAGTCCTTGATGTATTGGAGAATTAGATCATTGTTCTCTAAATACCCATCGACCATCGCCTTAAAAAACCTAACTTGCGAAAGATCGTCATGCCTCAGTCGGATACGAAGGTCTACGTGCTTTTTTTCCTCAATTACGAAAGTTAAATTCTTATGGTCCTCGGGGTATCTATTCACCGCCTATCCAAAATATGCGTTGAACTCTCATACTGACCGGCGCCTGTCTGCCGAATCAATTCTGATTTCATCCACAACTGTTGAATTGTGGCTGCGCCACTGTAAGAGAAGCCTGACAGAATGCCGGCGCGCAGTCCTTCCAAAACGGTGTTCGCGGGGCCTACACACGGAACTGTCGTTGAGACACCCTCGGCAAAAGTACAACTCCCCCTCCACTCAGTCTGAGCCTCGGAGGAAGCCATCCCTCGGTATACCTTTTGCTGATGTCCATTCACCCTAACATATTCACCAGGCGCTTCTTCCGTGCCAGCCAGCAAGGAGCCAACCATGGCAAAATCAGCCCCTGCTGCCAATGCTTTAACAATGTCTCCCGAGTTCTTGATGCCTCCGTCTGCCACGATGGGAACATC